>OBMK010003271.1_pt1 | contig 11423 bp, 21 predicted proteins | sample 1539081 | NCBI WGS metagenome assembly OBMK01 (sample SAMEA3355528, study PRJEB22509) | marine metagenome | biome: marine; feature: river plume; material: water | place: USA | collected 2010-08-07 | depth 0.5 m | reverse complement strand
GAAGTTTTCTTTAACAAATGCAGTCATAATCTATCTCTCTATCAGTCAATTAGGTAGCTATTATCTCACAGGTTTAGATATAATACAAGGCAGAAGCTCGACCAATAAGCGATAATCAGTCATCCCATTCACCAAACACATCAGGTGCATCTTCTGCGGCACGTTCCATATAGTACTCGCCCGGATAGTGTCTTAGACATCTGGAGGCCTGCTTGCGTATCTCGGAAGGAACCCTTGGGGTTTTCTTGGGGTCTTGTAAGTCCATCAAGAACTGACGTGTGTTATTCACCGCCCAGCGTCTTTCACAAGGCAATGTCATCGTCTCATCCTCGCATGTTCTTTGGCTTCTTCTTGGTTAATAATGGGTACCGCATTAGACTTGTGCATGGTACTGATACCTTTGACTAGGGTTCCGGTGTAGTTTAATCTTTCCTTGATTTGGGTACTGTGAGTACCAGAATCGTTAGATTTGTAAACTGGAGTGTCCCTTCGATAGGGTTCACTAGTGACTTCCATAGGTTGGAATCGGGGAGTGGGTTTCTTCTTGGTAGACCAAGCGTTGTAACTCTTCTTGCGACCAGTCGTTGTATGTCGCATTGAACCGTGCATCATAATAAAACCTCAATATACATTATGTGTACATTATACTACACACTCTAGGATGTTGTCAAGTGTACAATCTTCTTACATTCATTAAATCTTCGGATACTGGTAAGTACACCGAACAGGTCATCATCAGCCTTCTGGGAGAAACTTAACCAGATGATTAACATGACCCGTAGTGTCCAGAGACCTACCTCTCTAAGAACCATTGTGGAACCTCACGGTTAGTCCACTTAGCAAAGGATTTCTTCTCCTCACGGTAGTACTTGCGGTAACTCTCAGGTACACTGTCTGTCTTACAATAGTCGGGCATACACTCAGGCATCTTAGTTTCTTTTAATCGTATGTCGATATTCTTTGGTGAGAACCATAACATACCACCTAACTTATCATAGGTCATATGGACACGACCGTAACGTTTGGTGTATTCTTTGGCAGTTGCTTGGAAGTGTTTGTACAACCATCGGTAGTTCTTGTCGTTCTCACGACACCAGATAGCAGATGGGTGGTTCTTGTGAGCAACCTTGTATAGTAAATTCTCTCGGGCTTGTTCAGCGACTAAATAATGGTCTACCATGCGTTTTCCGGACTTGGAAGGTCGTTTCTCAGGTGTACCATCAAGAACGCGATGCGCAGTAGAAAGCAGTTGACCGTATTCGGTTATCATTTTGACGACATGTTTATCACACATCATCTGTGCTGATATGGTTGGGTCATCGTGTAATCTGAAAATGTTCATGTATAGTCCCCTCTAGGTTTGTAGCTACATTGTAACAGAAATATTAGGCTTTGTCAATGGCGAACCATAAAAAAAGTATAAATACCCCTATGACTACAGAATTATTTGACTTTGGTTTTACAGTAGTAGATGAGTCGGAACTCGAAGCGTTTCAACAGTTAGAGACCGTATCAGACACCGCTGATGATTACCAGACGCGACTCGACAACTTGTACAACGCGATTCAACCGTTGTTAACCAACCTGAAGATTAATCCTGAAAAGGAGTACATCCTCTGGCCGAATCGACTCGACAAGATAGAACAATTCGAAACACACATACAAAACATCTATAAGGGATCCTAACCAATGTTTTATAACAGTAAAGACGAAGTCATCTTAACCGATGGCACCAAGCAAGAATTTGTGAAAGGTTTTCATAAAGACTCACTGGCTCGTTACTTCAATGGCGAATTGAAAGGAATGACCACTAATACTGGTAAGTACCTTCGCTACAAGAACAGCGATGTCAATGTCATAGAAGAAGCAATGTCACGTGCACCTATGTTCTGTAACGCACTAAAGTCACGTGGATACAAGAACATCCTGTTCGTAGGACATTTCAATGAAGGTCAGACACATTGGATGTTAGATCAGTTCGCTGGTCGTATGATTGACCTATTACCACCAGAACGTTCTTCAATGCAGACCTTCCCAGACATGAACATCGTAGCACAGTTCATCCCAATGTTAATGAAATCTTTTAACTATGATGGTGACTTCACGGTTGTACGTCCACCAGAGCCAAAGTATAAAGGTGTTATGCATGACCTTTATATGCTAAACGGTATGAGAGACGATACACTCGGTTGTTCACACCAGTACAAGCACGGTCAAGACGCTTGGACTCTAGAAGGTGAACACGAAAAGTTTGATGCAGTTGTCTTCCTAGGTGTTCCTATGACAGACAAAGAAGTTGGTTTCGAGGAGTCTCAGGTAAAAGAAATCTTCGCACCACACTGCACCCCAGAATTTGAAATGGTTGACATTTATTACGGAGCACCGTCTTCGGTTAAATGGTACAATGGTGAAAAGAAAGAAAGTGACTCAATGGTCGACACAGCATTCTCGATTCGTTCCCAGTGGGACGAAGATACCGCTAAAGGCCGCCCGGAAGAATCAGACATCATGAAAAAGATGATCTCTGTATTCTAAGGAACTTACCCGACAGTAAGAATGAAGAAGGGACTCGAAAGAGTCCCTTTTTTTATATCCAGAATAGTACTACACCAAAGATGAAGCACCAGATTAATACGTTGGGTCTGAATACCCACACTGCCGAGAAGTCATGTGCAGTATCTGCCACGAACTTCTTTGCGTCTTTAAGAAGCTTCTCCGTTCCCATTTTATAACTCTCCTACCTCTACAGTTGCATTTTCAGGCAGACTAAATTTAATATTAGAATGCCCATGATGAATAACAAAATTGACTTTACTGAACTCTCTGAAGAAACCAGACCATATAGGTCTCCAGTTACTTGCCATGCGATGCACGTTCAGTGCACTTCGGTTTGACTCTAAGAAGTTGTCTGTATAACTGTCAATGTTCATATCGAACATAGAGTCGAACCCATACAGATGAACCTCAGTCGCCTTCATGATACGACACGCATAGTCCACTGCCATATGACCGCACGAGTAGTTACTCGCTGCTTCGGACAGTTTGTGCCCTGGCAACTGTGCGTATGGGGGAACATGTGTATGAAACCCCTTGATGTTCTGTGAATACTTTAAATAGAACGCTGGGTTGACCTCCATCCATCTTCGGGGTCGTGTACCCAGAACCCAGTCGTACTCACCGAGCTGCACTTTATTCTTACTGAGTGCTTCCATCATCTTATAGTCGACCATGCAAGATGCGAATACTTCTTTCTTGGTTAGTTCAATAGGAGGCATGTTACATACGACAAGTTCTCCCTCTGTACCTTTCTTGTATAGGGTAGCATGATCTCCATTACCCATTACATTAACACGTCTCATTTTGGTTCCTTATGGTATGTTCCGTAGACGCAATGTGCAAGTTCATGTCCCCAAGTCAGTGTGTGTTCATCATCAACTTTGCTCGGAGATACGACATGAATCTCACATCTTATCATTTCTCTGTTTTCTTTTTTCAGGAACCACAGGGCTAGTCCTTCGACTCTTTGTCCTTTGGGCTTCTTACCTTCTACCGCCTTATTCAACTCTTCCCTACTATCATATGTATAGACGGTTATCGGGAACTGAACGCCAGTGTAATCTTGTGTCCCTGATAGTTTTTTATCTGGGGAAGGGTCACATGATACCACAAACACCACCATGATGGCAAGTGTTATTTTAGCTAGAGTACTTCGTAGCATGACCTTCCTCAATTAATAGTGTGTTGATACATTGCCAGTCGTTGTAACCCGTCTCGACAAATACCTCTGCAAGTATTCTACCGTACTTACCTGTTTTGTGTGTGACGATACTTACCGTGGTTCCTTCGGGAGCCATCTGGTTGACGTATTCTTTTGCCTCAAGACCTTTCTTCTTCTCGTCAAGGTTTCGTGTGCGTGATTCATAAGCATCAATGCCGTATAGACGCAAGCGCTGATTACTGTAAACAAGACCGAACCCAAGATCAATATCAACGTCAACGGTATCGCCGTCAACCCATCTGCGGATTGTTGCTTCATAACTATACATCTTTAACCTTCATTTATTTAACGTGACGTTCCCGTGCCTTCTCTACCGCACGTGAACCGAACCAGAAAGAAATGATCGCAGCGAATATCGCTTTGGTATCGTCATCCCATAAGGTGTTCAATGCACTCGAAAGGTCTGTTCCATTCGCTAGTGCTTGTTGCAACATGTTCACTTCTATTATTGCGAATAGAACAAAGAAGCAGTATGTGATTACAGGACGTACCGACTTCTGTAGTCCGGCAATGAACCCTGTACCTTGGTTGATTGAGATGTCGTGTTCGATCAGTCGAGCATGTTCATCGTCTGCCGCCTTGGTCTCAAACATCTTCATGTCATGGTCGAATCCAGCTGCCCGTAGTTCAGCCATCTTCTCCATCTTTTTTAATTCAAATTCGTTGTTTCGCTTTGACGCGAAATGATCTGTCACTGCTGGGACAAGGGAACCTGTCAAACCAAGTAGTGAACCTAATAGTCCGCTTAACATATTATATTCTCCAGTAACTAAAAGTTTAGTTGTTGTCTAATCACATCATTACCTTTCTTACCTGTATGGTGTATAATGATAGGATTATCTACAGCTACATTATCTATGTAGTCCAAACGTAACGTATTATATTCGTGAGGGATAGGATATATCTTACTGAGTCTTTCTATGGGAGTGTGCATATGGTATAGGATGTACTGGTCAGACTCCGTCTGATCTTCCTCACATGAGCGCATCCAAGTCGTTAGGGTATGGTTGCGGTCACTTAGAACGACCCCAGAGTTGTACCATTCCCCGTTGTCCGGTCTTCTCTTAGTCCAAGGGCGATCCACTACCATACCTAGTCTACCGCTCTCGAAGTGTTCCCATATAGAATCTAGGTCTCCATCTATCTGACAGTCGGTATCTAACCAGCATACACTGAACCCATCATTGGTCGCATTGTATATCGCCCGAGGCTTCTTGAACCAACCGGACAACTTGTTTTCAAAACTAAGGATATAGATCTGTTTACCGAACCTAGGGTGATGCTCGATGAAGTCTATCATATCATCTGTCATACCAAAGTCTGCGACCTGTAGAATCCCTGTCGAGTGTTCGATGAAGTTCTCTATAAACCACGGCAGTTGCCATTCGGTGTTATAGTCGCATCCTGTCAAAAAACTTTTCTTAACCATTATATTCTCAAACCAAAAAAAAGACGGGAAAGTTTCCAATCCCGTCCTTTATCTATCTTAAACTTAAATGCAGATTATAGAGTCAATACGAACTCGTCAACTTCTTCTGCCTGAGCCTTAGATATAAATTGCTTCCAAACACCAACACTTTCTAGTAGACCTTGTGTCATTCCTTCGCGACATTCGCGAATCTTAGAATCTTGAACCACAGTGTCGATCATGTCGAGATCTATTTTTCGTTTTTCCTTACCAAATGTTTCTAGTTCAGGATTGTCCTGACGTGGTAGTAAGTGATGAACGATAGCAGTGAACTCACGATGTGGGCTGTTCACTAGATCTTCGTAGGAGAGTTCTAGACCATAGGTCAACTCTGCCGCATCTTCTTCGAAAGATTTTACTAGTGCGAAACCCTGAGGGCCTGCACAGAATTCTTCCCAAGACGATTCTGCTTGCCAAGTCTGCCAAATAGAAACTAGTACATCTTTGTAGTCTCTGTTGATCTTTATCAATTGATCAGTAGCAAGATCGCCTGTACTTCTAGCGCTCTGAAAGCTTTCTATGGTTAGAGGATCATGTCCTGAAGTCCAACCCAATGATGTCCAGATTAAAGGTTTGTATATTTTCTCGTGTGCTAAGACCGATACTTCCAAGTTGGTCTTTGAAGTATCTAACTTCTGCTCATAACGGATGTACATACCGTACATGTTCTGAACCATGTCATGACCTGACGTAGCACTACCGACCATAAAGTGGTCATTTAATGTTACAATGCTGTATTGCGTTTCCATTTGTATCTTCCTCGTAGGATTCTTTAAAGAGTTTCTTAAACCGCACGTGCGAAATGGAACTCGCTGGACTGGCCAGTCAAATACGGATAAGTGTTAGTATTTATAAGAACCGAACCCTTTCAGGCTCGGTCAGATACACTTATTTTTGCTGTTGCCACATAGTCCATAGACCATATAGAATACCAGCATATGCGCCTAGGGTAATGATACCATCAAAAATGATATAACTACCACAGATTGCGATGATAACCACACCGTCATAAGTCGTGCGTTCGCCTAGTCTTGCTTGAACCCACGTCTTTGCCATCATACCATAAAAAGAAAGTTTTTCTAAATTGAACATGTTAATCCCTATAATCGTTGAGGGTGAAATTGGTACCGTGCATCTTCATCAAGTCTCTTTCGTGATTAGTGTATACTAATACTTCGGGGTCTTCGATTAAGAAATCACAGCTCTTACAGAAATCCGGATAATCGCCGGTACGATGTTGTTCACGAAGTGTTTCATATTCTTCGCCAAAGAAGATATCTAATATGTTATCTTCCGAGCAGTGACCTAACACTGCCTCCTCATCTCGTCCCAGAACCTGACAACATGGATGCACCGCACCCGTCTGTTTTTCAAGTCCTCCAGCACGTATCACTACGTCCGGAGAGAAGGGACGGCCACAAGTTTTCACTTTACCTTGACGTACACCAGACTCCGATATATCTTGAACCCCAGACCAGTTGTGCATCTTCCAGATCTCGGTCTTAGTTCCAAGTTCTTCTACCAATGCTTTGTACTTCTCTAGTTCTGTATCGATGTTATCATTGTCAGTGATGAGATGGTATGTAGATACAACACAGTCCGAACCAGACTCTTCTACGTATGCAACCATCTCTTGGATGTTTCTTTTGATCTGTGCGAAGTGTCCACCTACAGCATTGTACATCCACTTGCTGTAGTCTTGTTCATCCGCACCAATGAACGAGAATCGATAGAAGTCCAGTCCAGCATCTACGCAGTCGCGCATGTACTTACCAGTCATCTTGAATCCGTTAGAGAAAATGAATGCTTGTGCACCATATTTCTTCACTACCTTAATGTACTCAGGTAGGTTCTTTGCCATGGTTGCTTCACCCGAACCATCTAGGTTGACGACATTCAATCCGTACTGTGCACAGTCCGCAACATACTTCTCGAACTCATCGAGCTTCATGATTCTGCGGAAACCTTTGTGTCGTCCACCTTCACGTAGATCTTGTGGACACATAGAACATGAGTAGTTACATCCACCAGCAACTTCAATCACTGCACGGTCAATTTGAAATGTTTCTCTAGTCATTTCCATAATAAGTCTTCATCCTCTCTTCATATTCTACTGATTTTCGTTTAGTTTGTCGCAATAAATCTTCTATATGATCTATCCACCACCACGCATCAATGCCGTCCGTTACCTTAGATCTATCAGGGTTCATTCGTAAAGCATTCGATGTATGGTATTTAGTCACACCTTCACCACTGATTACTGCGAGAGGTCGAGCAAAGTTCTTCGCGACATAATGCCAGATACCATCGTAACATATTACCATGCGTGACGTAGAGATCAAATGCATGGCCTCACTCACAGGGGTACGGTATGACAGTTCATGCATGTTAAACCCTTTACTTTCGAAATGTGCGATCAACTTGTCCCAGTCATCGTTCTCGAATATACGTTTCCATGTACGGGGTTTCTCTGCATTCCACGTAGGTCTCCAGAACACGATTCGATTTGGGTCGTAGTCCTTGAACGCATCCTGTCGGAATATCCAATCGTTATCTGGAATGTCACTGCCAGGCGTATCATCATAGAAACCAGACTGAAAATAGAATCTAGCTTTATGTTTATGTATTGCCGCTATTCTACGCTCACCAGTTGTTTCCAAAACAACATCATCGTCAAACTTCCAGTCTCTATATCTACCATGCGCATTGAAGATGTGGTGTACCTCTACTCGCTCTTGTTGGTGATAGAAGTTGTGGATGTAGTTACATCTCTCGATGATAGTCTCAGGGTCTTCGAAATGATGGTAGTAGTCCTCACCGTGTTCCCAGTGAAGCTCGAGATTTATCTTACGAATATTATGATCTGCGGCATACTTGTGACATGAATTCAATGCCCACATGAAATCACCAACGCCTGGCGTTCCTCGCCAAGTGACTAATTCAGAAGGATTCATTTACTGGTCTTAATACTTTTGACCTGTCTACCAGAACCAGTAGAGGTGTATAGTCCGAACCATGCAGCACCAGCACCAACCACTACAGAGATGAGACCTGCTTGTGATGCATTTGGTTCAGATATCGTCATGAACCATTGAGTGACTTCGATCAACAGGAACAAATACGTACCTATGAATGCTCGTGGGAAAATTCGAAACGCATCGATTACATCCGCGAACTGTAACAAGGTACTGAACTTAGTTGGGGTAACTTCTTTCTGTGTTGTATCGAACTCTACTTCAAGTTCAATCTTTTGTTTGAGTGGTTTTGCTTCTGGGGTGTTTATTGATTGTTCTGAAAACATGTTAATTAACTAAACCTCTTTTGTATATATTTAAAAAGAGCGTATATGCTCAATCCATAAAATGCTAACACGCCCATAGGTAGAGCTATGTATGCTAACTCCCAAGGGGTTAAGAATAATACGTGCCATGTAAATTCAGCAATTGCTTCTGCGTCACCTTTGGGTTCAACTGTGTTGTTAATAGAATCCCATGCTAGTTGGTTTTCTTCTAATAGGGTATCCCATGTTTCTCTAGGAATACACATAAGGTCTGGTGGACAGATATCTTCTCTATATTCTGTCCCAATAGGATTGCCAAACATATCTAAGTTTGCGGACTCACTCGACATCTTTCTTCACCTTATAGTCTTGAGGGTCACCGTTAATGATGTCCTTCGCCTTATGCTCCCATACTGTAGGGAATAGACCATGAACTATACACACGAACGCGAGCGACCACGCTCTACATAGATGTTCAAAATAGTTCAGTCCTATATCCCGTAGGTGTCCCATCAGAATACTCTCACATCGTACTTCTGTTCCCATAACTCAGCATCATGTTCGTCATTGACCATAGGCCGACCACGAATGTTAAGGGATGTGTTAAGTAGCATCGGAACACCAGTTCTATCATGGTACTCTTCGATGACCTTACGGAAGATAGACTCACAGTCCTTCTTCACGATTTGTACCCGTGCAGTCCCATCTACGTGGGTTACAGGTGCGTAGTCATGTAGTGCCTTAGAGGTGAACTGCATATGGTCATTCATAGGGCCACTGAAGTATTCTTCTGCGTACTCTTCTAGGATGGCAGGAGCAAACGGACGGTACTTCTGTCTACGTTTGATTCCGTTCACTGTATCCTGTACGTCATAACGTACGTCTGCAATCAGGGATCTGTTACCTAACGCACGAGGCCCGAACTCTGCCTTACCGTTCGCGATACCGCATACTTTATGACTGAGTAGATGATCTACGATCTCACTAGGGTCGACCGGACGTTCGATATCGTACCCACAGTATGGAGACCAGATCAACTTATCCTTACCTGTCGCCTTCGCCCATGAACGTGCAGCGGTACCCAGACCGGAACCAGCGTCTGTAGGTGAACATGCGATATGTACCTCATCGAATAGTTCGAACAACCTAGAGTTGATCACCACGTTCTGTGCGCAACCACCGGAGTAACATAGTTTCTTACCGTACTTGGATGCTTCGGTCATGATCTTCATGATTGCATAGTCAGCAAAGTCTTGGGTTGCACGTGCCGCAACCTTATCTTCTACTGAGAGAATTCTTCGTTCGAACTCTCTTCGGAATCGTAGACGGTCTTGTTCACGTTGAGATTGACCACCCCCTACCTCAATACCCATTGCAACTTCTGGTGCGATGTCTTCTAGGTTATCATACCACCGGATCAACCAATCGGTTATTGCCTTAGACTTCGGACATGTATCGTGGTACGCAGAGAGACCCATGACCACGTACTCATCTTCGAGTGGACGTAGACCAAGGAACTTAGTAGTAAGGGTGTAGACTAGACCTACCGACTTAGGGTAGTGCCACTCTTTGATTAGGTTGAAGTCTGAATCCATGATGACCGCAGTCTGTAGTTCACCTACCCCATCAATCGAGACGAGGACAGTATCGTCCTTCGAGTCCCACGGCCGGGTGTAGAATGCTGATGCGCAATGCGATTCGTGATGCATATGATGAGCATCAAACACCGTTGCTTCTGGATACGGGAAGTCTGCAAATGATTCGCCGTTCTGTATGGATTCGGGTGATCTACCCGTTGCACCAACACCACCACGTATATCGAACTTGATCTTGTGATCTTCATAGAATGATACGTGGTCATCCTTATTGATCATGTCCCATAATACATCAGGGATATTGGGGTCGTTCTTTTTCTTGGAGTATCGCTCTCCATGTGTGGCAAAGTCCACAACACCATCTTCGCTAATAATAGCAAGACCAGAGTCATGATAAAATTCACTGTATCCAACGTATCTCATTATCCACCTGTGTATCAGATTAAATTTATATTTATACCGCCCATAAAAAAGGGAGCCCGAAGACTCCCAAAGGGACTTACTAGGAGGGGGTTATTATTCTCCGGTTACGTATTCGTAAATGTCTTTCCAGTTACGCATCAAAGGAAAATCTGATGTATCTTTGTTGTATGCGTGTTGCATGACAACTGATTCAAGTCCAAGCATAGCTCCGACTCTTGCATTCTCTACTTTATCCTCTACCCACAGACAACCAGTGTCTCTGTACTCTGCAAGTGCCTCGTCTTTGTCAGCACCAGTATCTAGGTAGACATATTTCTCAAAGACCGTAGGCCCGAACAACTCACATAGGTTCTTGGTACGTAGGTGTTGTGCATACTCATCGTTACTCAAAGAGGTTACCGCATGGAAAATGTATCCTTCCTCTTCGTGCAATTTACGCACATACTTAATCGCATCTCTCAGAGGCGGAACCTTACGGATCGTTGCACTCTCATTGAACATACGACACAACTTACGTCCTTCGTCTAGTTCTATATCGAAGATCTCGTTGATCTTATACTTGTCAACATCAACTGCTTCATACCCGTGACGCTTCATCCAAGCTTGGAAGGAATACATCCAATCCAACAACACACCGTCACAGTCTACTAAAATTACTTTATCCTTCACACTACGCCCTCTTCTCTAACTTTGTTCATTATATAAAACACTTCAATATCCATGTACCCAATCGTCAATAACTCGCTTTCGAGGGCAGTCCAATTAGGGTTCTCTGCATCATATATGTGTTTCTGTATTGCGTGAGCAACACCATCTTTATCATATTTCATAAAAAAACCTCTCACATTTGAAGTATCATTATACTACTATATGAGAGGT
>OBMK010003270.1_pt1 | contig 11426 bp, 9 predicted proteins | sample 1539081 | NCBI WGS metagenome assembly OBMK01 (sample SAMEA3355528, study PRJEB22509) | marine metagenome | biome: marine; feature: river plume; material: water | place: USA | collected 2010-08-07 | depth 0.5 m | reverse complement strand
CCTACTACCGGGTTTAACCAAGACTAAATTTGCTGGAGCCTTATTTTCCAATGAGAAAATGTATGAGAATGCAATAAAAACTATACCATTGCATCGTCATGCTGAGCCTGAAGAAATGGCTGGTACAGTGCTTTATTTAGTCTCCGATGCATCGAGCTATACTACTGGCGAGTGCATTGTTGTGGACGGCGGTTTCACGTTGTAAAAATCGATGGCAACTACAGAGTGATCTGCCCTTACAAAACGGTTCCTACATCTAGTTAACAAAGGCTCCCTAAGGAGCCTTTGTTAAAAGGCACGTCAGCTTTAATTTTTATACTAAAACCAACCTTAGGATGCGGTTTGATTTGACATTTTCTGAATCTTTAAAACAAGCCCTTCGACCTGACAAAATCAATCAAATAACGATAGCCTGGCAGATACATCGTATCTTCAATACTCAACTATTGCTTACTAAAGACAAACTCTTTGGGTGGCGCTACATAAAGTAAGTGTTGAACAAAATAGTCCCAACGTTTACGCATCATATAAGGCTTCCGTGCAAAGCCATGGCCTCTATTAGGTAGCATCAACATATCAAAATCTTTATTTGCATCAATAAGGGCTTCCACCACAACTAACGTACTGTAAGGGGGCACATTGGTATCTGTGGTACCGTGGGCAATTAGTAACTTACCTGTCAAGTTATCTACCAATAATTGGTTAGCTTGACTATCATAATTTGTACCGCCATGCTCTTGCTCAACCAACATGCCATGATACTTCTCTCCCCATTCGTCAGCATAGTTTCTATTATCATGATTTCCTGCTTGTGAAACGGCAACAGAATAGAAGTCTGGATAGGTGAGAAGTGCCCGAGCAGACGCAAAACCACCGCCAGAATGCCCCCAAATACCAACACGAGTTATGTCCATCCAGCGATATTTTTTAGCTAGCTGCTTGATCGCTGACACCTGATCTGGAATACCACTATCACCCATATTCTGATAATAAAATTCATGAAAACTTTTTGATCTACCAGGAGTACCCAGCGCATCTAGCTCTACAACAATAAAACCCAATTCTGCTATTGCCTGGTTATCGCCGCGTGCGGAGCGAAAATGACGACCGCGAATACTGCCAACCTGAGGCCCAGGATAGATGTAATTTACTATTGGGTAGGTCTTCTCAGCATCAAAATCACTTGGCTTATAAAGCAGCCCATGGATATCGTATTCTCCATTACGATCCTTTACCACAAAAGGTATCGGTGCCTTCCAACCCGTTTTTTTAAGTTTGCTGATATCCATTTTTTCAACTAATAAACTAGAGCTGGTTTTAGTACTGCGGATATAACTAGATTCAGGGGTATTGGGCGTAGACACTCTATCCAAAAAATATTCTGCGTTTTTACTCAATAAAATCCGATGATGCTGATTTTCAGGGGTTAATAGTCGAAGATCTGAGCCATCTTTATGAACTCGGTATAGAGAGTGGAAGTAAGGATCACCTCCTTCCCTGCCGGCGCCTGTAAAAATAAGTGTGCCAGTGGTCTGATTGACATCGAGCAATTCTAATACCGTCCAATTTCCTTGGGTTATTGCATTTTTTATTTCACCAGTTGCCCCGTCGATCAGATATAAATGCCCCCAATCAGAACGTTGTGAAAACCACACAAATTCATTGCTCTTGTCCAGATACCTCCAGCTTACGCCAGTTACGCCTGATTCAAAGAAACTTTCTTCAGTTTCACTAAATATAGTACGTACCTTACCGCTGGACGCATCAGCTACTTTTAGAATTGCACTTTTATGATCACGTGGGGTTGAAACGAAGGCCAAGTGACTGCCGTCAGCAGACCAATCAACATCTAGCAATGTACCATCTCCAGATGCTATGTGGTCAGTAATAGTTGATCTGTGATCATCGGCAGGCATGTCTAGAAAAATTACCTGAGATTCCTCTATATCAATGATTACGCGCTGGATTTTAAAGATATTTTCATCACCAGGGAGGGGGTATTTCCATACATCGATATCAGGGTGTCCGACAGAGGTTGAAATAACACCCATTTCGCCAACATTCCGTCCATCATGCTTAAACGTTGTAAGCTTTTTTGAGTTAGGAGACCACTTTACTACTGGTTTAGTGCCGCGAGTCCAACCCGCATTATTAGTCGCATATCCAAAATCTTTTATACCATCGGTAGTTAACGGCTTCTCGCTATTATCGCGAAAGTCGCGTAACCATAAATTATGCTCATGAATAAATACCGCATACTGACCATTGGGAGCAACAAATTCGTCCTTAGAAATGGGAACATGGCGTGCCGTACAAACATATATGATGACATCACAGGCATAGATAGTATCATCCAGTGTTACTGAAATAATGTCTGTATGCCCTACTTTAACAACCAACGTGTTAATTTTTGCAGAATCTATTGGTTGTCGGGACGCAACTGACAATGCACCTGCCATTTTTTCTGTATCAAATGCTTCGCGTTTTTCCCCCGTTATAGCATCAAAAAGAACAAATTTTTCTCCATTCTGAGCGCGGGTTTTAAACAATAACTTTCCACCATCACTCCAGCTAGGCGAAGTAACCGTTCCAGTGATTTGAACGTCGGTATAAACACCTAATTGCTGTTCCGCCTGTTGATAGATTTTTATATCAAGTAGGTCGGACTGATCAGCAAAAGCGGAATGAGAGAGATAGATTAAACTAAATATTACTAAAATAAATTTAACTGCAGACACTATAGGTTCTCGTATTAATAAGCCGAAAGACGTGAAAACAAGCATGATATCATTTAGACTGCAACTAGGTTGAGAGCATCTGGTTTTACTGGTGAAGCTAAACTGAAAAACACAAGCTACTGCCATTGGTTTATCATATAAGGTGAAAAATAAGTTCTTCAAAAGTGACTGATCGATACAAATAGTCCTTAATTCACATGCAATTTAGCCATTTAAACAAATCTTCCCAGCACTTAAAACATTCATGCATAGGCTAGCTAAACCTAGATTTATTGGCACTAGCGCTAAGATTACCAAAGCAGGTAGACATAGTAAGTCTTATATTGATTGTTTTTGCACTCAGACTACGTCCTAAGTGGTTTTATAGCCAAACCTCAAGGTTATCTCGTTGCGCTAAACGTCGTTCTAATTTGAGAGTAAAAAGGCTCTCCAACCCACAGCTTAAAAACAATTTATCACTCGCACATTTATTCTCTACACTTAACTCAGTATAAAAATCCTGTAATCCCTGCAACAGATAAAATCGATACGGTTGGGCACCTGCCGTGATGTTTTCCCCGCGCAGTACGAAGCTTGCCGAACTATCATTTTTACCTAAATAACGAGCCGCACCGGTTCCTGGTACAGGATTATTTTCACCTAGCCATTGATTTATTGCCGCTGCGGCAGCAGCAGTTTCAGGCACAAAGTCCTCGCTGATAATTCGCAACACCTTCACTAAGGTATCCGGGACCCAATCATTATCGAAGTAGGTCTCTGCTGTTTCAAAAAATTCTGGAGCGTCTTGCTGCGCACTGTTCATTCTTTCAACCCAGCGATATACATGAATGGCCTCTCTCTGCATTATGGCCAGGGGTTTAGGGTCTCTTCCGAGGTGTGCAAAAAGTGGTGCCAATAGACCAAAATCGCCAATGCAAGGCCTTCCGCCTAACAGATAAGGAACTGTAGATAGGTGTTCATCTAAAGCTCTTAAAAACTCTATATAGAGCCCTTCCACAAGCGCATGATTTGTATCAGACATACCAAACATACGTGCGGCAAACCTCATTTTATTCATCATATGGTCAGTTTTCGCTTGACGATGGGGCCCCTGAGGTTGTGCATTTAAAAAATGATAATTAAGGAATTCTACATTTTCATCAGGAAAATTCCATCGATAGTGCATTGCCGGCCTAAGCAATCCCTCCGCACCAACAACGTCAAATAAGGTACTTATCAATCTATGTTTTGGCGTTTTAGGATTAAAGCGTCGACCATTACGTGATTCAAAATACTCAATTATCGCTGCGCCATCACGAATCACTTCTTGCTGAGGGGTTAGTAACACAGGAATAGTTGCTAATTTTGCTTTAGGGACTATATCGGCCTTAAAACTCTCATGACCACAGGAGACCTCTTGAAACAGGACACCATTTTTAATCAAGTAGGATCTTGCTCGTCCAGTATAAAGAGAATGCGGGACACCATAAAGTGTATAAGTTGACAAATTTTTAACCTTAGATAATTTTCAAATTGGGTTCTTAACTCAATCCTAAACATTGTATGATAGGGCCTGGAGTAGCCTAACATAATGACACTGTTACTGTCATTATGTTAGGCTAAAGGGACTTTTGCAGATCCTAACTAAGCTACATGTTTTGCTTTTGAGGGTATTCAGGTGCCGATTAGCAGAGCCAAGGACAACAAACTAAACACAGATTATTATAATGGAGCACTCATGTCAGCAGTTGACAGTATTAACGAAAAGACATTAGCAGATTATCTAAGCACTGAGATGAAAGATTTCAGAGGACCATTAAAGGCGACAAAGTTCCCTGGAGGTCAGTCTAATCCAACCTTTAAAATAGAATCAGCTTCTGGCGACTATGTCTTAAGACGACAACCACCAGGAAAACTTCTGAAGTCTGCCCATGCGGTTGATCGTGAATACAAAGTCATAAGTTCCCTGGCTGATACTGATGTCCCAGTGGCTAAAGCTCACCATCTGTGTGAAGACAGCTCAGTGTTAGGTTCAATGTTTTATCTAATGGAGTATTGTGATGGTAATGTTCATTGGGCCGCAAAGCTCGATGAAGCGTCGGATAATTATCATCGTGGTCATATGTACGATGAAATGAACCGTGTTCTTGCAGCAATACACTCCGTTGATGTTGAAAAAGTTGGTCTAGGAGATTACGGACGGCCAGGTAACTACTACGAACGACAATTTACTCGTTGGTCAAGTCAATACAAGGCGTCTGAGTTAGTTGTGATTCCTGAAATGAACACACTAATAGACTGGTTAGAAGCTAACATACCAGCCGATGATGGCAAAGTCGCTTTGGTTCATGGCGACTATCGTCTAGACAACCTTATGTTTGACAAAAACGACCAAAAAATTGTTGCTGTTTTAGATTGGGAGCTTTCTACACTGGGGCATCCCTATGCAGATCTGGCCTATCAATGCATGGGGCTTCGACTGCCCTATCGTGACATCAAAAATGTAATGTCAGGTCTTGGGGGAATAGATTCACAAGCACTGGGGATCCCATCAGAAGAGCAGTATGTCACTAACTACTGCAAGCGTATGGGTATTGATGGAATACAAAACTGGAATTTTTATCTCGCCTTTAGCTGCTTCAGACTTGCCGCGATCACCCAAGGTGTTGCCAAGCGCGGTGCTGATGGTAATGCGTCCAGCAGTGCTGCGCTAGGTTATCAGGCTATGGTTCAGCCCCTAGCAGTGATGGGATTAGATAGTGTCGAGGGAAACACCTAGTTATGAAGAAAACCCATCTGGCAGGTCTAGTTTTTATAGCAATGGTCATAGTGGGTTTATTAGGACCTGTAGTTAATACCCAGATAATACTTGAGAAACTTGTCCTACCAAAAAATTTAGATCGGTATCTTGCTAACATAGAATCACAAGTTGATGACATCGTAGAGGGGACAGAAAAAAAGATTTTCTGGTCTGCAATATCGAAAAAGAAAACAACCATTTCCATAGTGTCTATTCATGGCTTTTCTGCGACTCGTCAAGAACTATCTCCGCTGGCAGACATTGTTGCTAAATCACTTAAAGCTAACCTATTTTATACCCGCTTAACGGGTCACGGACGCGGTGGTGCTGGGATGATTGATGGAAGTGTGAATGACTGGGCGAATGATGCTAATGAAGCACTGGAAATTGGCCGACGACTCGGCGAAAAGGTTGTATTGATTGGCAATTCCACCGGTTCCACACTAGCGACTTGGCTGGCGTTGCAAAAGGACAATTCTGATATTGCAGCACTGGTACTCATATCTCCCAATTACTACTCAGCAAGCGCTAATACAGATATATTACTCTGGCCTTGGGGGAAACAACTGACGCAGGTAGTTGTCGGCAAAACTCGGAGCTGGACGTCGGACAATCCACTGCATGAAAAATATTGGGCGAACCACTACGCCACCAGTTCCCTCTTACCCGTGATGGGACTGGTTAAACTGGTGGATGATAGTGAACTTAGCCAAATAAAAATACCGACACTCATGATCTATTCCAGTAGAGACCAAACTATACATCCAGCTGCTATTAAGGCAACGTTTCCTCGCTTTGGATCTGACGAGAAAGAGCTTGTCGAATTCAATGACACTGAAGATCCAAATTATCACATATTAGCTGGGGATCTGATGTCACCCTCATCGACTGAAGCCGTTGCGGAAATTATTAATAGCTTTCTCTACAGGAAATTGAACTAAGCCAAATGCTGAATCTAAACTATTAATACTCATCCAGACGTCTTGTTTTTGGAAGAGAATACAAACCTTATTATCTAGAAAAACAAGCATCACAAGGCGATATATGCGCAAGTATTGGTTTGTCACATTGGCCAAGCGCAGCCCGCTTAACTTGTCGCTCACAGCAGTAGTTATGTGGTTGACCTTGGTTACAGTTTTCTTTTAGCTCTACGACATTCCGTTTGAACTGGTACTTCAGCCAACCCCAAGGTATCTATTGAATCTCGGTAGTGCCTTGTTTTTTTCCACTGGAGTAACTCATCCGATCTGCATGGGAACCTACGTTTTAGACAGATATGCTAAGTTAATTGAAAAACTATCTCCGAGCATAAAGATCAGTGTTGATTAAATGTCTGAGTTTGTATCCTCCCTTGAGTCGACATCAGCAAGAGAGAACATAATTTTTATTGGTTTGGCTGCCTGTTTGGAATAGCGCATACGCTGATGATTGAGACAACGATTGATATTTCGGTAATCGGTTGGCCTCGGAGTATGGCCAACATTGCAGGAACTCTGCTTATCTGGATCATGCTGTTTTCGGTAATTTGGGCGCTAATTAAAAATGCTCATAACTACGCCAAGTTAGGTGCCAACAATTTGAAAATAGACCACATCCATCTCCATAAACTGACCCCGATGGGAAATCTTGCTTTAATTCCTGCAATGGTCTTAATGCCCATCCAGCTCATGTATCCATTGCTATTTCTCGGTGGTAAATTTAATATAGCCATGGTCATACCTTGATTTTGCAGTACACTGTTCACTCTTTTTTAAACTGTATTTGCCGCCACTTGGGGGTTACATCAATCCATAATCAAAGAGAAAACTGCTGCACTTGTCAGTATCAATCATCAATTGAGAAGTGCAGACTTAAAGTTCACTGCTAGCGAGCCATTAGTTCCCAGACAGTTCGTAGAGCTACAAGCAATAATCAGCCATCGTACATATTTGGAATCTATCTCGGGATAGCCCTTTAACTTAACCTCCATCGCACAACTGACGGCCTATATAATTTTCCCACCAATCACTTGGGCTCTAGCGACCCTCGTGAGCAAGATTATTAATAAATTGACTAAACCATCACAAACTGTAATTCGGCAACCACAGTTAAATCGCTTGCGTCACCAGATCTTTACTGAGAACCCATAGCTTTTCTGCCTCAACCGTATCCACTGCCCAAGGAGCAACACCGATATAGCGGGAACTGACACCATCTTGTTGTATGGCTGCAATGTCACAATTCTCACAGTAAACACCGCCTATTCCATCAAGCTTCGAATTAGTTGCTGCCCACAGTGTTGTGGTCGCACCTTGGGCCGGCGTCTTAAACATGGTTGCAGCCATCTCTGAGGGCTTTCCGTTGTCATTAAGCCAGCCAAGAGCAACCATCTCCTCTACATCAAGATGACGCTGTAGTGGCGTCATTATACCGCCAGGATGAACAGCAAATGCTCTAACTCCCTGACTCTTCATCTGCGCATCAAAAGCAACTACAAACAAACTATTGGCAGTTTTCGACTGGCCGTAGGCCTGCCACTTATCATAGTCAGCACCAAAGTGAATATCATCCCAGCGAATAGATGATATTTTATGGGCTGTTGAGGACAGTACAACCACTCTAGCATCGCCAGAGGCTTTTAATAAAGGCAGTAATCCCATCGTTAGAGCAAAGTGACCTAGATGATTTGCGGCGAACTGTAGCTCCCATTGCCGCCCAACAAAGGTTTCTGGGCATGCCATAACACCTGCATTATTAATCAGAATATCAATTGAACTAACCATAGCGTTGATGGTTACTGCGCAGTCATTCACCGAATTAATATCAGCCAAGTCAAGCGCCACTACATCGCCTGGGTCCACTAGCCCCTCCAACACTTTGTGTGCCACATCAACGCGCCTTGCTGGAACTAGAACCCTTGCTCCACAGGCTTTTAAACCTTTTACTGTTTCAAAACCAATGCCGGAGTAGCCTCCGCTAACCACCGCAGTTTTACCACTGAGATCCACCCCATCAAGTACTTCTGAAGGCTCAGTTTTAGCACTAAAGCCAGAATTTATGGGTTGTTGCTGTGTTGAAATCATTCTCTGTATTCCTTTTTTTATCATTTTAATGTGTGCAGCCAAGGCTAATCATGCTCAAGGTTAAGCTACGCTAAGCAATACAAATGAAAAATAACTATCTACTTGTTGTAATGAGCAACATTTGGTAAATCAAAAAAACCACTTGCAGCGCTCAACTCGACGGCTCCCAACCTTATTTTACTAATAGTTGAGCCTTTAACTTTTTAGCTATATCGTTGACCGTATCCCTGATAAGTTTGGCAGACGTTGGACTGTCTGTCGGCAGCGGACCATTTACCCAAAGGCTTCCTAGATTTTCGAGATCCTCAACGAGCCACGCACCGGCAGCTGCACTGAGATACTGTGCATGATCACTGGCTACTAGTCGGAATCCAAAAGCATCTTGATACTCACCAATGTCTGTAATTGTCCCTTCAGATACTGCAATAGTATATTCCTCTGTAATTGTTTTGAGCAAAAATTGTACGATCTCATAATGGCTGCCACCAGCCTTGGCAGCAATCATTGCTAAGTTAGCCTCTGCCTGTATCAATATAGGGCTTAGCTCCTTTGCGGTTTTTCCTGCATCTAGAGCCGCAGAAATAAGCACAAAGGTTGCTTCATCAAAACCTAAGTCTTTTAATCCAACTCGCTCGGACATATGGGTTTCAGAAACAGGGTGTAATAAATGCGGTGCAGCCATCTTAAACTCATCTAGCCTATACAGTGCCATACCCGCCTCCACGTGACCTCGCATAAAAGCTAGCCGAAAAGGCAGGGGCATAGCCTCTCCATTATCGGCCATAGCTGCATAAGCCATTTTGCTTGGAAACGCTAGGAAAGAAGCCAGCATCAGACAAAAAACTGATCTGTAGAAAAAAGTAAGCATTGTTCACATCCTAGGTAGTAAATATACTTTTATCCTAACCATGCCACTGAGTTATTGCAACTAGTTCTCATTTGTATTTCGACATACTAAAGTATATTGCCCTCACCCCTACAAAAGACTATCTTGGGACTGAAAAATCCCTGTAACATCTAATTTTTCACAATACTTGGTCATCCTCTTTAACACAGCTACACTAGGCTATCGATTTTTATACAAGAGATTCAATGATGCCAACATTTAGTCCAGCTACGTTTAAAGTCTACAGCCAACTTGCACTTATTGTTGTGGCAGCTGGTGCTATTTATCCTCTGCTCTATCTGCGTCAGAACTTCGAAATCTCTATTATCGAGACGTTTCAGATTACCCAGACCCAACTGCGCTACTGTAGCTCAATGTTAGGCTTGATATTTCTTGTCACTTATTTACCCAGTGGCTGGTTAGCCGATCGCTTTTCATCGCGAAAACTACTGTCTTATTCTCTACTCGCCACTGGTCTATTGGGACTTTGGTTTTCCACCGTTCCCTCCTACAACACTCTACTGGTTATCTACGGCGCCTGGGGTATAGCCACTGGACTAACCTTTTGGTCGGCTCATATTAAATTGGTCTCTATGCTGGCCGCCAAGGATCAGCAGGGACGCTTTTTTGGCATTCTAGATGGCGGCCGCGGACTGGTTGAAGCATTTCTTGCAACCTTGGCCATTGCGCTCTTTGCCTATGTGCTGCGCAACACTCCCAACGCCACTGATCTTGCGCTGCAACAGGTTATTTACCTCTACGTCGCGGTTTTATTAATTGTCTCACCTTTGGTTTACTGGCTACTTGATGAGAATGAGCACGAAAAAGATCAGACTAATAACGGCGAGAATGTCGAATTTAAAGACGATTTAAAAGATGTTCTTGCACGCAAAGAAATTTGGCTCTGTGCTATCTGTATCATCTGTGGCTATCAGCTCTTTTATGCCACCTACTCTTTTTCCGCCTACCTGCAACAAAATTTTGGTCTTACCGCTGTGGTGGTTGGCTACATCACCGTGGCAAAATTGTGGATGCGTCCCATTGGCGGTATCGCTGCCGGTTTTATCGGTGACTGGGCGAATCCAGAAAAGGTCTTGTCGATTCTTCTGGTGCTGGCATCGATCTCTCTGGCGTTAATGGCTTTTCTACCGGCTTCAGCAGCGACTGCTTTGATGGTGGCCATGGTGCTTATTATCGGCTTGTTGACCTATGGTGTGCGAGGGCTGTATTGGGCCACACTGGGTGGCTGTGATGTACCCAACCGGATTAAGGGTTTAGCCATTGGCGTAATATCCATGATCGGTTATTTTCCTGAAATGTATCTACCGCTGGTTAGCGCCCCATTGCTTGAGGCCTATCCTGGTACCTTTGGCTATCAGGTTTATTATTTATTGATCGCAGTCTGCGGTCTTGGCGGCGCCTGCGCGGCTCACTTATTAACTAAGCGCTAACTGACTATTTTCCTCAAATAAAAAAAGTTCGAATAACAGTTGAAATAAACTAGTTTGTAATACAAACTAGTTTTATTAATTAACTTAGGACTTTATCTATGAGCAACGAACAATTAATCAACGACTTGAACTACGCAACTGACTTGGCAAAATCTGGTCAAGAAGCGCCCCTGGTGGGCGGCCCTTTCGGCCTGATGTGGGGTGTTCTCCTGTCGGCAACACTCAGCAGCCACTGGGCCATCATTTCCGGTACTTTTAACCTGCCATTGGACAATCTATGGAAGCTGTGGATTGGTTTCGCTGTTGTTGGTAGCATTGGCAGTGCCATCCTTGGCAGCAAAGTAAACGCTAAGCCAGCGAATACCTCCACGGCAAACAAAGTTGAGCAGAGCGTCTGGCAGTTATTCAGCGTTATGCTCGGTACGGCCTGGGTTGGAATTGTCATGAGCATGATTTTTGGGAGTGGCACACCGCAACTTTTTGACTTCATTGTAGCCATGGGTTTTGGTG
>OBMK010003268.1_pt1 | contig 11430 bp, 14 predicted proteins | sample 1539081 | NCBI WGS metagenome assembly OBMK01 (sample SAMEA3355528, study PRJEB22509) | marine metagenome | biome: marine; feature: river plume; material: water | place: USA | collected 2010-08-07 | depth 0.5 m | reverse complement strand
GAAAACGCGTACAGAAAGCTTATATTACTGTTTACTGCTATCGGCGCTTTGATTATAATTTTTCAATAATTAAGATAACTCTTTTTTTATTTCATCAACTATTTCGGGATTCAAGAGGGTAGAAATATCTCCCAGTTGATCCATTTCATTAGAAGCTAACTTTCGGAGTATACGTCGCATAATTTTCCCACTCCTTGTTTTTGGCAATCCACTAACAATGAGAACACGATCGGGCTTGGCAATTGGACCAATAGTATTGGAAATTTGCTCTCGAATTTCTTTAATCAATCGTTCCGAATCGTCTGACGTATTATAAAGGATTACGTAGGCCATAAGCGCATTACCTTTGATATCGTGAGGATATCCAACTACAGCACTTTCAACAACTTCTGGATGCTCGTTTATACTATTTTCTATTGGCGCAGTTCCTAGGTTATGTCCCGAAACAATAACAACATCGTCTACTCTCCCTGTAATTCTATAATTTCCATCTGCATCACGCAAAGCACCATCTCCAGGGAAATAGCGGCCCGAAAATGCAGAAAAATACACTTCTTGGTATCGTTTGTGATCTCCCCATATGGTTCTAGCAATAGAAGGCCAAGGAAAGTTAACGGTCAATATTCCTTCCGCTTCTTTATCTGTTAAAGGGTTTCCTTTATCGTCTACCAAAGCTGCTTGAATTCCGGGCAAAGGGAGGGTTGCATAAGTTGGTTTTTGTGGAGTAACCCCAGCAAGACTCGATATTAAAATTCCACCAGTTTCGGTTTGCCACCAAGTATCTACAATAGGAACTTGATTCTTACCAACGTGGGTATCGTACCAATTCCAAGCCTCTTCATTGATAGGTTCTCCAACGGAGCCAAGAACTTTCAATGCACTTAAATCGTGGTTTGTAACATGTGATGATGGATGTTTCGCTAAAGCTCGAATTGCTGTGGGTGCTGTATAAAATTGATTGACTTTGTGCTTCTCACAAATCTCCCAAAACCTATTCCATTTAGGATAAGAAGGTACTCCTTCAAAGTGAACCGTTGTGGCGCCTACAGCCAGAGGGCCATAGACCATATAACTATGACCTGTTATCCAACCGATATCTGCGGTACACCAATAAAGGTCATCCTGCTCATACTGAAAAACATTCATGAAGCTATAGGCGGTGTACACCATATAACCTCCACAAGTATGCACCATACCTTTTGGTTTTCCGGTTGACCCAGAAGTATACAAAATAAAGAGTACATCTTCTGCATCCATTATTTCTGGGGTACAGGTCGAAGACAAGCCATCGACAAAATCATGCCACCAAACGTCCAGTTTATTATTCCATGAAATAGGTTCAAATGTGCGTTGCAGTACAATAGTTTTTCGTACCGACTCACAAGTCTTTAAAGCGTCATCTGCGATGTCCTTAAGAGGAACTGTTTTATTGCCCCTAAAAGCGCCATCCGCAGTAATGAGTATACTACATCCTGAATCTTGAATTCGAGCAGCTAGAGCTGAAGCAGAAAAACCAGCAAAAACTACAGAATGGATAGCACCAATCCGAGCACAAGCTAACACTGCTATTGTGAGTTCTGGAACCATTGGAAGGTAAATACATATACGATCGCCTTTTGAAACACCTTGGTTTTTTAATCCATTAGCAAACGTACAAACTGCTTCTAAAAGCTCTTTATAAGTTAATTTAATAGCAGTATCATGTGGTTCATTTGGCTCCCATATAAGAGCGAGTTTATCGGGTTGGGTGGCAACATGCCGATCCAAACAGTTTTCTGTTATGTTGAGTTTCCCACCTGCAAACCATTCGGTCGAGGGCGTATCATTCCAATTGTATTGCAGTACTTTTTCAAATGGTGTTTTCCATTCAAATGTATTGGCAATTTCGGTCCAAAATGCATCAGGATTTTTAATTGCTTGTTGTTGTGCTTCTTTGTATTGTTCTGGAGTTCTAAGCTTAAAATCTTCAAGTGTCATCTACTCGTTTTTATTTGATCCCTAATATAAAAAATATTGTAGGATACTTTCTTAATTAAATTATAAAGATTCCCTTTACATTTACAAAAAAAATTGTTCCATGATTTTTTCTAAAGGAAGTAAATTCAATAGCATTCTCCTCATTCGTTGCCCTCAATGTCACAAAGGGAAATTTCTTGAAAATGCACCTTATAATTTTTCTAAGTTCACAAAAGTAAGAAAGCAATGCGCTTGTTGTGGTTTGCAATACAGCATGGAGCCAAGTTTTTACTTCGGATCTATGTATGTGGCTTATGGCATTGGAGTTGCACTAATGATAGCAACAACTGCTGTTTCCTTTTGGGTTTCCACTAGCTTTTCATTTCTTAAAACCTTTTTTGCAATCTGTGCAGTAATGGCAGTTCTAGGGCCATACATCAATGCACTTTCCAAGATAATCTGGGCCAATATGTTTTTTTCATACAAACAAGATTCGGAAAACATAAAGGACAAAGCCTAGTCGTTATTTGCAAAGCGCAACAACGGCTTTTAATCGCTCCTCATCCAACTCGTATTGTGGTTGCTCTAAAAACGAAAGATTTTTATCAGTCTGGACTTCCAAAGGGATTTCTTTCTTTGCCGATAAATGTAACCAGTTGAATTGCTCATCAACAAACATTTGACAATTCGATGCATGGACACCCCCTCCGGGAAGAATATCGATAGAGCCAGCTGCGATCGATTTCATTTGTTTCAATAAAGAAAAGCCATCAGCTGCACGTTCGCATTGACCACCAGTAAGCAGAGCAGCAAATCCTAAATCGATTAATTGTTCTAAGGCAAACAGTGGTTTTTCGACTACATCAAAAGCCCGATGAAAGGTAAGTGGAACCTTGCCTGCCAAAGCAAGCATTTCTTTTAATTGTGGCAACGCTAAAGCTCCTGTTGAAGTTGTTGCCCCAACTACAATTCCGGCGACATTCAAGTCTATTAAACGTTCCATATCTTTCAATATGAGTGAAAATTCGTTTGTAGAATAATTAAAATCTCCACTGCGAGGACGCACCAATACGTGAATGGGAATCTGAATTCCTTCTACCAGTTGCTCAACTAGTCCAATGGATGGCGTTACACCACCTACTCCCATTTCAGAACACAACTCAACACGATCTGCTTTTAGTTGTTCTGCTCTTTTAGCAGCTTCAAGACTGGCAACACAAACTTCAATTTTCATAAAATAATTTAAAGCACTAATTTAAGATCTATATTATAAAAATTGAATAAGTCGAAGGTTAAAAAACAGGAGAATGTTCAAAAAATTAATACATTGAGTTAAAATTACACATGAAAAGAAGGTCTTTTGTAGGAAAAACATTAATTGGAGGTTTCGCAGCATTAGTTGCTCCCAAAGTCCTTTCTGCTAATGAGAATAAGAGTTTTAGCAAAATTCACACTCCCCCTAAAGGTCCGGTTTCGATATGTACATGGTCGTTTACGGCTGCAAATGCTGCTGCTGCAAAAGCCCTTGAGTCTGGATCAGATGCGTTAACAGCTGCTATCAAAGCCGCCGAAGTAGAAGAATTAAATGCTCAAAATACAACGGTAGGTCTTGGTGGAGCTCCAGATCGAGAAGGAACCGTTACACTCGATGCTTCTGTTATGGATCATACGGGAAATTGTGGTTCTGTAGTTGCTGTTGAAAACATTGTTCATGTTGCAGCCTTGGCTCGGGATGTCATGGAGAAAACTCCTCACGTAATGCTAGCCGGGAAGGGTGCCGAATCTTATGCAAAAACATTGGGGTATAAACACACCGATTTACTAACTACTGAATCAAAAAAAGAGTGGGAAGAATGGGCAAAAGAGTCTCAATATAAACCCATCATAAACATAGAAAACCACGATACCATTGGAACCCTATGCTTAGATAAAAACGGCAATATTGGAGGTGCTTGCAGTACAAGTGGCTTGTCTTATAAAATGAAAGGCCGTGTAGGAGATTCTCCCATCATTGGATCGGGTCTTTTTGTTGACAATACCATTGGTGGAGCTGTTGCTACCGGAATGGGAGAAGAAGTTGTAAAAACTGTTGGGAGTTTTTTAATCGTTGAACTGATGCGACAAGGTCATTCTCCCCAAGAAGCTTGTGACGAGGCGATACAGCGAATTGTTGAAAAGCAAGGCGATACAATTGATTTTCAAGTTGCTTATATCGCACTTGATAAACAAGGTCGTGTTGGTTCTAGTTGTATCCACAAAGGCTTTACGTATATGCACTATGAAAATGGCGAAAACCAAAATTTTGAAGTAAAAAAGTACATACATTCTTAAATCTAAAATAAACCTATGCAAATCATTGAATCCTCTAAAAAGTACGATGTCGTTATTGTTGGCTCTGGAGCTGGCGGTGGAATGGCAACAAAAGTCCTTGCCGATTCAGGTCTGAAAGTAGCTGTTGTAGAGGCATGACCTTACTTTGACCCTGCAAATCCAGAACAACAAACCCAACTCAAATGGCCTCACGAATCGCCACGAAGAGGTGCCAACACCCAACGTGTTTTTGGAGAGTTTGATATGGCTTATGGCGGATGGGAACTTGATGGAGAACCCTACACTCAAGTTGGAGATAGTCAATTCGACTGGTATCGATCCCGAATGTTGGGAGGACGAACCAATCATTGGGGGCGAATTTCTTTACGTTTTGGGCCCCGTGATTTCAAAGGAAAAGATCGTGATGGGCTGGGCGCAAACTGGCCTATTGGATATGATGACATAAAACCCTATTACGATAAAGTAGATAAGCTTATCGGCGTTTTTGGCAGTAAGGAGAACCTTCCCAACGAACCAGATGGTTTCTTTTTGCCTCCGCCAAAACCACGCTTACATGAGTTGTATTACATAAAGGGGGCAAAGAAATCGAACGTTAAAGTAATTCCTTCAAGGTTATCGATTTTAACCAAGCGAATCAATAACGACCGAGGTGTTTGTTTTTATTGCAATCAGTGTAGTCGGTCGTGTGCAGTGTATGCTGACTTTTCTTCAGGTTCTTGTTTGATTTTTCCCGCTCAAAAATCTGGCGGTCAAGTTGACTTATATGTGGATAGTATGGTGCGCGAAGTTCTGGTAAATGATGAAGGGAAAGCCACTGGTGTTTCATTCATTAACAAAAAGGATCGTACCGAAAACAAGATCTTTGGGAAGGTAGTTATCCTTGCTGCATCGGCCTGTAGTTCGGCGCGTATATTACTGAATTCAAAGAGCAAACAACATCCCAACGGCCTTGGAAACAACAGCAATATGGTGGGAAAATATCTTCATGATTCTACAGGTACTGACCGTATGGCTTTTGTTCCTAGTATGATGAACCGTAAACGATATAATGAAGATGGAGTTGGCGGAATGCACATCTACTCCCCTTGGTGGCTAGATAACAAAAAACTTGATTTCCCTCGAGGGTATCACATTGAAGTATGGGGAGGTATGGGAATGCCTTCTTATGGAACTGGCTTTAACGTAAATGATTTGAATAAATACCTTGGCATAAAAGTCGGTGGTTATGGAAATCCGCTGCGAGAAGACATTCAGAAATTCTACGGTTCCGTTATGGGTATGTCGGGTCGTGGCGAAGCGATAGCTCGAGAGGATAATTATTGTGAAATTGATCCAACCAAAGTTGATGAATTTGGAATTCCGGTTCTACGTTTCAACTATCACTGGAGTGATTTTGAACGCAATCAGGCCCGTCACATGCATAATACCTTTGAAGAAATCATCGATAATATGGGTGGAACTGTTTTGGGCGACAAGCCTACTGCAGATCAAAATTATGGGTTGCTGAACCCGGGGAGAATAATTCATGAGGTCGGAACTACTCGAATGGGAAGTGACCCTAAAACCTCTGTGGTAAATGAATTCGAACAACTACACGATGTGAAAAATGTTTTCATAGTCGATGCTGGACCTTTTGTTTCCCAAGCTGATAAAAACCCAACCTGGACTATTTTAGCATTAGCATGGAGAACCTCAGACTTCATCATTCAAGAACTTAAAAAACAAAATATCTAATATTATGGATCGGAGAGAAAGTATAAAGTCACTCGTTTTAGGATCTCTAGTAGGAGGCCTCGCATTAGAAAGTTGTGTTAGTGATTCGAAAGAAGAACTTACTGCAAAAGTTTGGGAACATCAATACGGTAGAACCCCAAAAGAGAAAGCTGTTGATCAAAAATTATTGGGGGAACAGTTTTTTACTCCACATGAAATTGAAACCATTACACAATTGGGGCATCTCGTTTTACCTCCCAATAAAAATGGAAGTATTTTAGATGCTGGAGTGCCTGAATTTATTGAATTTATGGCAAAAGATTACCCTGGATTCCAAGAGCCTATTCGCGGTGGGATTATGGGATTAGACCACGAATCCAATACGCGATTCGAAAAAGTTTTCACCTCAATAACAGAAGAACAGCAAAAAAGCATGTTGGATGAAATTGCTTTTCCAAATCCAGAATTGAGTGCATCCGAACAACCACAACCCATTCAATTTTTTAGTCTCATTAAAAATTTAGTGATGACTGGGTATTTTACATCTGCTATCGGTATTAAAGAGTTAGGGTATGCAGGGAACTCACCCAACGTTTGGGATGGAATACCACAAGATGTGTTAGACGATCACGGCTTAGCTTATGACCCCGAGTGGGTTGCAAAATGTATCGATCAAGAAAAACGCAACGACATTGCCCAGTGGGATGATGAGGGGAATTTGATTAGTTAAATTGATAAGTTACTGTTTTATAGCAATCCACAAGTAATTTAAAAAGAAAAACAGAATCTGACACAGAAAACTGTTCTGGTTTAACGAAATTTACACTCAAATTATACATTATGATGACTCCTTTTATAGCCGAATTTATGGGAACTGCAATCCTTCTCCTTTTAGGAGCTGGTGTAGTTGCCAATGTCAATTTAAAGAACACCATAGCCGAAGGGCAAACTTCTTGGGTGCTCATTACTTCTGCATGGGGGTTTGCAGTTTTTGTAGGTGCGTATGCTACAGGTCAATTCAGTGGAGCACATCTAAATCCAGCTGTAACAGTTGGATTGGCAGTAATTGGAAAGTTTTCATGGAGTTTAGTTCCCACCTATATTTTTGCTCAACTGTTGGGTGCAATGTTCGGAAGCTGGGTGTCTTATATTCTTTATATCGATCATTATCGGGCTACTAAAGACGAAGATGCAGTACGAAGTACGTTTTGTACTGGGCCAGCAATACGGAACTACAAAAACAATTTTTTTAGTGAATTTTTAGGCACTTTTATGCTTGTGTTTGGTATCTTTTTTATTGTTTCTCCTAACATTGAAATTGAAGGTATACAGATGCAAAACTTTGGTATCGGTTCATTAGATGCGCTGCCTGTTGCAATTTTGGTATGGGTTATCGGAATGAGCTTGGGAGGAACTACTGGCTATGCAATTAATCCAACACGAGATTTTGGACCTCGCTTAGTCTACCAAATGCTTCCTAGAAAGAACAAAAATGCAGATTGGTCTTACGCCTGGATACCTGTAATTGCACCCTTAATAGGAGCAGTTGCTGCAGGCTTGCTTTACAATGTTCTTATCGGGTAAACAAAACGCTTACTTGGCAACGTTTACGGCTCTAGTTTCACGAATCACAGTAACTTTTACTTGACCAGGATACGTCATATCCGTTTGTATTTTTTGTGAGATTTGGAATGATAATTCAGCCGCATTGTTGTCCGAAACTTTTTCGCTTTCAACAATTACACGTAACTCTCTTCCTGCTTGAATAGCATAGGCTTTACTAACTCCACTAAAATCTAGTGCAATAGTTTCTAAATCCTTGAGTCGTTGGATGTAACTATCCAATACCTGACGACGAGCGCCTGGTCGTGCTCCAGAAATTGCATCACAGACCTGAACTATAGGAGATAACAAAGAAGTCATTTCTACCTCGTCATGATGCGCTCCAATTGCATTACATACATCTGGTTTTTCGCCATACTTTTCTGCCCATTGCATTCCCAAGATAGCATGCGGTAGTTCAGATTCCTCTTCAGGAACTTTACCAATATCGTGGAGAAGACCCGCTCGTTTGGCGAGTTTTGGATTCAATCCCAATTCAGATGCCATAACACCACAAAGTTTAGCCACTTCACGGGAATGTTGAAGCAGGTTCTGACCGTAAGAAGAACGATACTTCATTCTTCCAATAATTTTTATTAGAGCGGGATTCAACCCATGAATTCCTAAATCAACTACGGTACGTTTTCCAACCTCAGCAATTTCGTTTTCAATTTGCTTGGTTGTTTTAAGTACTACTTCTTCAATACGAGCTGGATGGATTCGTCCATCGGTAACCAAACGGTGTAATGATAAACGAGCAATCTCACGTCTTACAGGATCAAAACAGGACAAGATGATTGCTTCGGGTGTGTCATCAACAATAATTTCTACACCTGTAGCAGCTTCAATGGCTCGGATATTCCTACCCTCTCTTCCAATGATTCTACCTTTTACATCGTCCGATTCTAGGTTAAAAACAGAAACACAATTCTCAACTGCCTCTTCTGTTCCGATACGCTGAATGGTGCTGATGATGATTTTTTTTGCCTCTTGTTCAGCAGATAACTTTGCTTCTTCAATGGAATGTTGAATGAAAGACATCGCATCAGTTCTTGCTTTGTCTTCTAAAGAGGTAATTAATTCTTGCTTAGCGTCATCTGCAGTTAACCCGGATATTTCCTCTAATTTTGATTGATATGTTTTTTCTGCCGCGTCTAAGGTTTGACTTTTACGATCTAGTTTTTGAATGCGTTGGTCTAAATTAGAAGTCTTTTGCTCAAAACTGTGATTCAGATCTTTATTACGTTGTAATTCTTTATTGAGGGTTTTCTCTTTATCACGAGCACGGTTTTCAACCTCAACAAGTTTATTCTCTCGTTGAAGAATTACTTTTTCATGATCGGTTTTAAGTTCAATAAAACACTCTTTTGCTTGCAGCATTTTTTCTTTCTTAATTCGATCCGACTCTTGATGCGATTTTTTAATGATGCGTCGGGCTTGTTGCTCGCTCTTTTTAATGATCGAAAGAGAATTTCTCTTTTGAAAAATCTGCATGATAATCAAACCAAAAATAAGTCCTCCGACTCCGGTTACAATAAGGTATATGGTAGTTGTCATAATTTTATTTATTTATAAAAAAAGCCTGTACTAGCTTAGAGGTCTGTATAAACTCCGTAAAAAAAGGTTTGCGGCTAACCAACTGATCAAGGATCTGTTCGAAGACAGCTTGCTTTTACAATATGGACTCACCTCTTATAAAAATAAGATCGTTGAGTTTATCAAAAATTTAAACTAATACAGGCAGTAGTGTATTATTTATTTATAAAGAACGTATTAGAACGTGGCCATATGATTTTGAATCATCTCGTTTAGCGAGTTGATTTTTTGATGTTCAATGGTCACACCCTGGGTTTCGGTACTACTTTTTTGTTCCAGTTGGGTTGCATATTGTAAAGCACACATGGCCAAGACGTCTTGTTTGTCTCGAACAGCATAGCTTTTTTCCAACTGTTTTATCATTGCGTCAATTTTTTTTGCAGACTTTCTAAGGGCCTCTTCTTGGTCGGGTGCAACCGACAAAGGATAGACACGATCTGCAATTGTTAACTTTATTTTCAGCAATTCACTCATAAAAAAGTTACTCTGTGTTTTGTAGTTGAATCATACACCCTTCTACTTGATGAATTAGTGTATTGATTTTATTTTTAGTCTTTGTATTACTTTCGTTACTGCCGAGTAATGCATTTGCCATTTCTAAAGAAGCTTTCGCTTTCTTGAGGGTTTTATTCTCTTCGGAAACTTGATTTTGCAGGTTTTTAGAAGCTTCCAATTGCTCGGTAAGCGACTGCAAAGCATAGTGGTTCTCTTCTAGCTTATTCAAAAGCAACACTATATTTCGTTCAAGAAGTTCAACATTTTGATTTTTTTCGCTCATAATGACACATAACTCCTAACCTTACAAAGCTAAGAATTTTAAATCTATTCTATAGTTTTTGAGGGGAGCATTTAATTAAATTAACAAAACTTTGGTAATTGAAAAAGAAAGATTAAACGCGTAAAACTCGAAGCGCTTCTGAACCAAGTTCAAAAGGAACAAAAAGATGATCGTGATGAAATGCTGCAACTACATTACATGGAATTTCATGTGTCCCAAGAATTGTAGCTATATGAGCCGTAATACCCGTTGCGTTTAGTTGCGTTGGTGTATCAACTGAAATCCAAGCCCATGGCTGTTCAAATTCAATGCCCAAGGCTTCTGCGCTTGCTTGTGTCACAATGTAGGTCACCCCCTCTTGTTCCCTAAATGTCATTACAATATCCTGCACAGGAAAAGGATTTGTTTGTAAACAACAAAAAACAAAAGGTTCGAGATGTAGACTGTACTCTAATTTCACAAAACAAATTTAGACTAAAAATAGAAGTACTGTATAGAATTGTGAATTCAAGTTGTTAACTACTATTTTGCAGTCTGTTATAAATTGTATACTTTAGAAATTCCAAATCTTATCGTATATGAAGTTGATTAATAAACCTTTTGTTTCTGTATTCAAATACTGGAATCCGTCGTCAATTGAACGATTGATTTTAATACGATTTTGCTATTTAATGCTTATCGTTTATTCATTTACTAGCTGTAGTGAAATACTATCGGTCCCCGATATCAGTCATGAACGTGTTGAAATTTTAAGCCCAAGTGACGAAGCAACTGTTCAAGAACTTCCCGTTACTTTGTCATGGATTGGCGTTCAGGATGCTTCACATTATAGAATTCAAATTTTCACTTCCAGTATGGTAGTGTTTCAAACCTGTTGAAAATTCAATAACCAACCCTTAACTGTTTGATTGTCAATTTAAAAATTCGTTAATTGTAGATAGAAAACCTAGACCATAACCCTAGGTTCCCAAATTTTAATCCCTCAAATCGTTTAAAATGGCTTCTTTGTCTACCACAAGTATCAAACCTGTTGAAAAAAATGCTTATTGCCCGTATTGCATAGGAAAACTATACAAACACGGAAAAACTAGAGAAGATAAACAGCGGTTTCGGTGTCGTGATTGTGGAAAAACACATATTAGAAATTACAGTTACAAGGGCTATAATCCAAGCCTTAACCAAAACATCATCGCACTAACCAAAGAAGGTGTCGGAATTCGGGGTACAGCTCGTTTACTGCGTATTTCCACCACTACCCTGATTGCAAGAATTAAAAAGATAGCCACTGAAATCAAAGAACCGCTTTTGGTCCATGGGAAAACCTACGAAGTAGATGAATTGCGAACTTTTATTAAAAAAAAAGTAAATTAATTTGGGTCGTTAGTGCCTATCAAAGAGAAACTGGGGAAATCGTTCGTTTTAGCGTTGGCAGAAGAACCAACAAAACTTTAAGC
>OBMK010003266.1_pt1 | contig 11433 bp, 7 predicted proteins | sample 1539081 | NCBI WGS metagenome assembly OBMK01 (sample SAMEA3355528, study PRJEB22509) | marine metagenome | biome: marine; feature: river plume; material: water | place: USA | collected 2010-08-07 | depth 0.5 m | reverse complement strand
CATTGCGTCATACAAAAGGTTGATTGAATATGTGGGATCTCTTCCACTTGAACTTAGGATGGTTCGACTTGGTTCTGATGTACTTCCTGTTTATACCCAGCGGGATTGGTCTTATTATTGGCAGCGTCCTGACGTTATTGCCTATGCAGAGCGAGCGTTCGCAGAAGTCGGCGACACGGCAAGAGCCCTCGATGTCCGACTATCGATGCACCCAGGCCAATTTACTGTACTTGCAAGCGACAACGAAGAAATAGTAGAACGATCAATAGAGGAGTTTGAATATCATGTGGATTGCATCAGGTGGATGGGCTACGGCCAACAATTCCAAGACTTTAAGTGCAACGTACACATCTCAGGCCGCAAAGGTCCAGCCGGTATCAAAGCCGCCCTCAAGCGGTTATCGCCAGAGGCGAGAAACACCATTACAATCGAGAATGACGAAAACAAGTGGGGCATCGACAGCAGCCTCGAACTTGCCGACGACCTCGCACTTGTACTCGACATACACCACCACTGGTGCCGTGAAGGTTCATACCTCCAGCCAACCGACGATAGATTTGCTCGCATAGTAGATAGCTGGCGTGGTGTGCGTCCTGCAATACATTATTCGTACAGCAGAGACACAGCACTACCCGAAGGCTTTGCACACGATACAATGCCAGACTTTCCTGCACTACTAGAAGCAGGACACAAGAAAGCAAAACTACGTGCGCACAGTGACTACTATCCCAATCAACTTGTTAACGATTATGCATTGAGCTTCTTGCCATATGCAGATATTATGTGCGAGAGCAAGTGTAAGAATCTTGCAAGCATTGCACTATATAAATACAATACGGAGAAAAATAATGAACAACTATTTGAGCAAAATGTACGGTCGTCAATCCAAGAACACTGCACAGCCTACTGACAAAAACCCTAATCGTGTTAGCGGTGGACTACGTGCGCAAGGCGCTGACATGTTTGAAATGTTAGGTGAAGACGGTAGCGTACAAAAGATTCCTACAGAAGCATATGTACGTTCATTGGAAGATCAGTCAAGAAAGCAGCGAGCGGCTATCACTGTATTAGAGCGTAAGCTAACTCGCTGTGAAACTTCAATTGAACAATTAAAGAGTGCTATTTCGCGTTCTTAGCAAGCTTCAATACTTCAGCTACTAGGTCTGCTTTTTTCTTTCTTTTGTCAATATCAACATTGTAGTTTGCTAATGCAAAATCTTCTAAGCCTTGTTTGGTAAGTTTTGATAAACTTGCCTTTGTTGCTTTAACAGTTTTTGCTTCAACTTCTACAATCTTTTCAATTTTAACCTTATCTGTTACTGGAGCCGCAATGTGTTCTTTTGGAACAGCAACGTCTTCAGCTTTAACAAATAATTCTGTAAACCATTTAAACATAATTAATCCTCCTAAGGAACTACTATTTACATAAATATTAGTCAGGAGGATACAAAAATGGTTAGAAAATGGATAAATGAAAGATTAAAAGAGAGAACAACAATGGATGGCGCAGTATTAGTAGGCGCTGGAATTGTATTCCTTATCTTTAAACCACTAGCAAGTATTGTAGCATATGGCGCTATTGCGTATGGCGCTTGGACAATCTGGAAATCAGAATAATTACAGCTTACCGATAGGCGTAGTACTAGAAGCAGTCATATTCCAAACCTGCTTCTTTTCTACGCCTTTCTTTTGAGCAAAAACCTTACTATCACAGTTCTTACATACGTGAAAGTAGTTATTGCTTAAACGCTTTGGATCCATACTACCTCTAGTGCGTTCAAACTCTGCATCACAACTATCGCATCTAAACACACATATAGTTTGTTCACGCTTGTAAACATGTTCCTTGCCTGTTTTACTTTTTCGAACGTGCCGGGTTTGTTTTTTAAATTCTCTTATAAACATAAGTATATTTACATTAAGATTACAAAATTAAATAATAAATACTATCATAAGAAGGATCATTTCATGAGCATCGTTACACTAACAGACACAGCAAAAGCACAAATTGACGCAATATGCGAGGAAAATAATTGTTACGCAGTGTCTTTAAACCTTAAAGGTGGCGGATGTGCAGGATTTGAATACGATTGGGCTGCTGTGGAAACAGAAGCTGACGTAGAAGAACATGATATAGTTATTGATTCAACTACAGGTAAATTTGTAATCGGAGCAACAGCAGTAATGTACATGATAGGTACAGAGATAAATTACAAAAAAGATATAATGGGTGCAACTTTTGAAGTTAACAACCCTAATGCACAATCAGCGTGTGGTTGCGGCATAAGTGTAAATTTTGATATGAACAAACTGGCAACCCCAGCAATATAAACGGAGCAATATAAATGGCAAAGCAACAAATTGATATCGGCATTGAAGGCAATGACGGAACTGGTGACAGTATACGCGAGTCGTTTCGTAAAGTAAACGAAAACTTTCAAGAGCTATATGCAGTTTTTGGTATCGGTGGACAAATATCGTTTACTGACTTAAATGACACACCAAATACATACGAAGGCAATGAAAACAAAGTTCCTTTAGTCAAATCAGATGGTAGTGGGTTAAACTTATTACAACTTGCTTCGGACAATAGTTTAGATGGCACACCAGATACAATTGGATTTGACTTTAGTGTAGATGGTAAAGTAATTGTTAAACAGCTTGTTTCAAAAGTTTCAAATGACCCTGAACCTATTTTAGGTGGTCCACTTGATGCTGCAACACAACCTATTGCAAACGTAAGAGTTACTCAAGCAGCTATTGATACATTTAACTCAATACACGGAACTAATCTTAACACAGGTTCACTAGTTATTGATAAAGCATATGCTGACAGAAACTATCAACAAAAAGATGTTGCAGGCGGCGGATTACGTTTAGGTGACGAACCTGCTGATGCTAGTGGATATGTGTATACTGCTTCAGGCTTGAGTTTAGGCAACTTAACTATTACAGCTCATGGATTAACAGAAGCATTTAACGGTGCAGGATTTAGATTTAATTCAACAGGAACTGACCCGTTTGGCGTTGTGACAGGCACTACATACTATATTAACGTTATTGACGTCAATAGTATTGGTCTATATGCAACAGAAGATAATGCTGTTAATGCAGAAGGAAGAATATTACTAAGTGGCGGATCAGGTACATTTTCAATTACTGATGCAGCATATGATGCAGACCTAGAAGGTTATTGGTTAGAAAATGTTGCTATACCACGTAAGAGTATCGTAAGACGTCAAGGTGATGACATGACAGGTGCGCTTAACTTGTTTGACCATCCAGGCGAATTATCAGGTACAGGTTTACCAAACGGTATTGATGATTTACAAGCAGCTACAAAATTATATGTTGACAACGTTGCAGCATCAAGTACTGTTAACTTATATGTAAGTACAGCAGGTTCTGATGCTCAAACATTTACACCAGATGGAAAAGAAGGTCGTTCACCGGGATACGCATTTAAAACAATTAATGCAGCAGCACGTAAAGCAGAAGAATTAATTATTGCTGCTCCACCTGAGCCAGGTCCGTATATGCAGACTATGGAATATGCAGCAGGCGGAACACTTGCATCAACAAACACTGTTGGTATTGCAAGTCCAGTAGCTGATCGTGCAAATGCAAGAGCAATTATTGTTGCTAACAAAGAATTTATTGCTAAAGAAGTTACAGGGTATGTTGATGCAACATTCCCAGACTTTGCAGGAACATACAGTTTAGAAATTTGTCAACGTGATGTTGGATTTATTCTAGACAGTGTAAGTTTAGATGCGCTACTAGGTAACAATGCTAACTATCTTTCACGTTGGGCCGGTGTACGCTATTACTCAAATGTTAGTGCGCAGAAAGCAATTGGCTCACAGCGAGTAGAAACTATTGCAGGTATTGAATATGCTAAAACACTAGTTACACAGTATATTTTAACTAACACTGCACCAGGTACATTATATCAAACTAGAGTACCGCAAGTAACTAACTTGCCATTACCAGATTCTAGTGCTGACGAAGTAATTGGCGCAAAGATGGATGTTGTACTTGCTGTTATTAATAACGGAGTATTAGATGCTCCACAAATTATTGACGGTACTACTAATTATAAAATTAATGTTAACAACGGTGGACTTGGATTTATTAAACAAGCAAATCCAGAAAACACAGATATTATTCCAGGTAAAGTCGTACGTGGTAGAAACTCAGGTGCTGTTGCACGTATTATTGATTACAAATATGAAGCAGGGCCAAGAGCAGTTAGTGTCGCAGGCACTGATGAAATTGAAGTACAATTACTGGAACCTATAGAATTTGTTCCAGGTGAAGAATTAGAATACGGTAACTATGTACGTGAAACACAGATTTCAATTAGAGTTGAATCTGGTATTTACGAAGAAGACTATCCAATACGTATTCCTGCTAACGTATCAATTAAAGGTGACGAGTTCAGACGTTGTATTATACGTCCAAAGAAACGTATTTCACAATCACGTTGGGCAAATACATTCTTCTATCGTGATGCAGAATTTGATGGACTTATACTAGGTAAATCAAATATTACTAGTGTTGCTTTTGATCCGCAATTAGATGCATCAAGAACAGCTGGAACATATGCAGTAAGTTTATGGACAAGTGATAAACTAGGCGTAGATGCTGAATTTAGTATTGTAGTTAGTGCAGACGGCGCTATTGAAAGTATTGGTATTACTAATGCTGGTTCGCAATTCCAAAAAGACGAACGTATAACTGTAGCAGATGCACAATTAGGAACAGGCGGAGCCAATAGTATTACATTTACTATTGCAAGTGTTCCAAACGGTATTGAATATGTAAATCCTTTAACAAGTGCAGTAGATGGATACTTTGGTTATCATTATCTATCACAACCAAGCAAACTAAGAAACACAGGTGCTGGCTATGAAAACGTAGGCAAGTGGGAAACAAACGCTCTTACACTAATTGACAACAAAGAGTTTATTCAAGAGCAAGTTGTTAACTATATTGAAACAACATATCCTGCACTAGTAGGTAGTTATAGTAGAGCAAAATGTTTTAGAGATGCAGGCTTAATTGTTGATGCACTTGTAAAAGACTTCCGCAATGGTGGCAATGAATTTGCTCTCGAAGCGCAAGGACAATACTATGCTGGAGCAGTAGAAGTAGGAACAGAAGATGAAACTGTTGCAGGTATACAGCACATCTATACTGTAGCATCTCAATTAATAACTGGTACATCAGTATCTACACTTTACAACCAAGCTGGTGGCGGCGCAAGCGACAGAGTTTATGCAGAAGACTTGTATAACGGATCAGGAGAGCCTGATGCATGGTCAACAGGAAAAGTTTATAGACTAGGTAATGTTGTTAAATTTACAACTGGTCTTGGAATAGTAAATTACTATACTCCAACTAAAGAACATACAAGTCGTGCAACATTTGATGCAGCTGAAATTTCAGAATATTGGAGATCAATCGACGGACCAGCAACTGTATTACAAAACTTACTTGATACTGTTAAATTTGCATTTAACGCAGACTACAATCCACCACTAAGCAACGCTGATATGGATGTATTCTTATGTAACGATGCTACAATTGTTCGTAACTTAACAGTACAAGGACACGGCGGATTTATGTGTGTGCTTGATCCAGAAGGTCAAGTTTTAACTAAATCGCCATACATACAAACTGGTTCAAGTTTCTCACAATCACTTAACAAGCAAGCGTTTAGAGGTGGATTGTTTGTTGATGCGTTTGTTGGTAACTCAGCAGTACAAGTTATTGAAAAAGTAGGCGGCAGTAACTTTAGAATTAAAATTAAGAGTTTAGGATCACCTACAGACCCACAAGGTTTGTACGTAAGACGCCCTGAAACACCGAGTGCATTTTATATTGATGGTAGACGTTTCCAAGTTAACGCAGTTACAGCATACGACAAATCATTAGGTACAGCAGAACTTATATTAGATCCAAGTTCAAATACTAGCACAGGATTTACTGGAATTACTAGTACACTAGCAACTGGTATTGATCTAGACTCAGTAGGAACATTTGAATTTGATAGCGTAAAGTGTGCTAGAGATACTGGATACATTTTAGACGGCATTACATTTGATTCAGCATTAGGTACAAATTATAATAGTGTATACAACGGTCTTGCTTATCAAAGAGCAACAGGATCGTATGTACAAAATAATCAACAGTCACAAACTACAACAGCTATTACAAAAGGTAAAACTGAAGTAGCAGCACTAACTGAAGTAGCAGATAGCGCAACAGCATTAGCAAGATCAAATGCAGGCTTTGATGAAGTTATTGATATTATTAATAACGGTACACAGAGTGTAAGTGAGCCAGGAGACGGAGTTGCTGATGCACTTGCTTTTCCTAGCCCAGCAACACTTCCAACAACAGACGCAGATGATGCTGCTTCAAGACTACAAAACAACAGAGCATTTTTAGCAGCTGAAGTTGTTGCATTTGTAAACAACAATACTCCTCCAGCAGGATACAATCAAACTAAATGTGCTAGAGATGTAAGATACATTGTTGATGCATTAACATATGATATTCTTTATGGTGGTAACAGTGGTACAGTAACTAACGCTATGGCATACTTAGATGGTGCAGCAGCTCAGTTACCAGAAGCACAAAGACTTGCTACAGCAGCAGCATACGCACATTTAGCAACAGTTGTAGCGGCAGTTGTTACAGACGCAACAGGCGTTTCTAGTACAACTCCACAAGCAGGAAATGCAGAAGTACAAGTTACAACAGGTGCAGCAGCAACAGCAACAGAAGGTAATGCACTAGATGCACTACTACAAATTATTGAAAATGTTGTTACAGCAGGCAACTTAAACAGCTTGCCATTAGTTGTTAATCCAGATCTAACAGCACTTTCAGTAAGTACAGAATTACAAGATGCTGCTAACGATATTATTAATAACAGACAGCTAATTATTAATCGTGTTGTACAAAGTGTAGAAGCACCATTACCAATTACATTACAAACAGCTGGTAACAGAAGTATTTTAGGTAACGACTTTACACAAGTTAACGATTTAGGATACGGACTTGTAGCAGCCAACGGTGCGCTATCAGAGATGGTTAGTATGTTTACATACTACTGTCATGCTAGTTACTATTCAAAGAATGGTGCTGAGATTAGATCACTAACAGGTTCAAGTTGTTATGGTGAGTTTGGTCTAGTAGCTGAAGGTAGTGATCCAAACGAAATTCCAGATGCAATTGCATTGTATGAAGATATGACACAACCAGCAAAAGCATTTGATGTTGATGCTATTTTAAATACTACAGGAAATTTAAATGTAGTTGCAGGCGAAACACTAACACAAGCAGGATCAGGAGCAACAGGCGAAGTTGCAATTAGTACAAGTTCAACTGGTGGTTCAAAAGTTATATACATAACAAATATCACTAGTGCATTTGATACAACAAACACTATTACAGGTAGCACAAGTGGCGCACTAGGAGCAGACAGTGTTCCAATTAGTGTTGACGCAAATGGTTATGATAATCCTAAAGAAGGATTATCGGTGTATGTTTACGATATGAAAGATCCACCGTCAAACAGATCAGAAGTTAACATTTACCATCCAGCTAGACCAGCATTTGCACGTTACGAAGTTGCAAACGCAGAAATTGTTAGTCACGTAGTTGGTGAATATACTAACATTGACGGCAATGCAATACAAACTGTTACTGATGCTGGTGCAACAGGATTTGATTTTACGGTCCAAAAAACAATTAATGCAGGATACACTGCAACATTCCAAGAAGCAAATGACGGTGCAGATTATACAGTCGGTGATACATTTGTAGTAACAGGTGATAATTTAGGTGGAGCAACACCAGCAAACGATTGTACAGTTCTAGTAACAGCAGTTGATTTAACTGGTGCAGTAACAGCAATAAGTGCATCAGGTACAATTGCAGTAGAAGATAGCACTCCAATGTATAGCGGTAAGGTTTATAAACTTAACTTTAGTACAAGTGATACACAATTTAGTGCAAATGGACTATTAGAAATTGTACCGTTTAACACAAGTATTGTTTACTATAGAAACCAAACACACATTATTAGTGACTTGGCTCGTCCAGATGTATTAACAATTCGTCCAAGTACAGCTTTGACGTTTGATGAAAATCCAGACTTTGTTTACAGAAGTATTAGCTTTTTAACAAGTGATAGTTTAGGTACAGATTTACCTGCTAACACTTCACAAGCTGGACTTGATGCAACTTATGATTTTGTTAGATTGACTATTGATACTGCTAAAGCGCAAGAAGTTGCATTAAGTGTAGGTGGTACTACTAAAGGTAATACAGCAGGAGATGTTGTACTTGCTATTAAACTAGCAGATGATAATGAAATCTTTAGACTTAACAACAACGCAAGAACACCTGCAAATAATAGACCTGCAGGATGGACAGCAAATTCCTTAACGCTTGAGGCTCCAATTATTACATGGGCTGGTAAAAAGCATTATGTGTTTAACTATCGTGGTGTTGGTGCTGGAGATGTTATTGAAGAGCCAGGCGAAGATAACCTATACGCTATTGTCGACTTAGTAGATTATGATACAATTAACCAAACAAACGCAACTGGTATCGCAAGTACAACAGTACTAGGTTCAGAACTAGTTACAATTAGAGCAGGTCTTAAAGCAGGCGCCACAGGTAAAGTTACTGTTAACATTAGTACATGTCGTGCAACAGGACATGACTTCTTAGATATTGGTACTGGTGGATTTAACTCAAGTAACTATCCAAACGTTATTTTTGGTGAACCAGGCGAGAAAAAAGAAGCTAACGAAGTTATTGAAAAAGGCAAAGGTCGAGTATTTTATGTAAGTACAGATCAAAACGGTATCTTTAGAGTTGGTAGATTCTTTAGTGTAGACCAAGGTACTGGTACAGTTACATTTAGTGCATCACTTGCACTTTCAGATGTTGACGGACTAGGATTTAAACGTGGTGTTGTTATTACTGAATTTAGTACAGACACAGCGATGGTAGACAATGCTTCAGATACAGTACCTACAGAAAGTGCTGTACGTGGTTACGTAAACAGACGCTTAGGTTACGATGTAACTGGTGCTCCAGTTGCTAACAAACTAGGGCCAGGTGTGCTTGCTCCAAACGGTGCTGTTCCAATGACAGACGATTTGAATGCAGCAGGTAATACAATTACTAACTTAGCATTGCCAGTTAACTTAGCAGATGCGGCAACTAAAGCATATGTCGACAGCGGACGTGGAGACATGGACGAAATCAAAGATTTACGTAGTGTCGAATATAACGGTGTTGTTGCTAATCAGTTGTTAGTTTCAACAGGACTTAAAAAAATAATACTTGATGCAGGAAGTATATTAGGCAGTGGCTTTGCAGCTGGTGACGTAATGACAGGAAGTGTATCAGGAGCAACTGGTACTATTGTTGATGTAATTACAGGATTAGTTGGTATTGAAGGTAACATTGTTGAAGTTAGTTATACTGTTGGTACTGGAGAGTTTAGTGACGGTAAACCAGCAGATGGTTTGGCAGCAGATGTAATTACAGCACCCGGTGGTAAACAAGGTAATGTAGTTGATGGTCCAGTTGATGAATGGGCTAACGGTGTTGCTGACGGAGCAAGTGATATTGTTCTAACAACAACTAGAACAGGCGGTGTTGGAAGACAAACTTCTATTAACATGCAAATTGCTGGTACTACAATTACTAATAGTGAAATTAGTGGAACAGCACAAATTGCACAAAGTAAACTTAATCTAAATGCAGCAACTACAAGAGCTAATGCTACTGGTATTGCACAATCAGACTTAGGTAGTACTTCGTTTGATAGTGCCAAGTTTGACGTTACAAATGGTTGGGTGACTGTTAAAGCAGGTAGTGTTCCAATTACTGACTTACAAAATATTGGAACTGATACAGTACTTGGTAGATCAAGTGTTGGTTCAGGTGCAGTTGAAGAAGTATCGTTTGCAACAGTAGTTGATGAAGGATTAGGTCTAGTAGACGGTGACTTTACTGGCGAAATTGCAGATTCAAGTGATCCAGGCGAAGCATTAATTAAAACTGGTTCAGGAACATATGGTATTTCAAATGTAACTACATCAGGCGAAGTTAATAGTATTCTTAAAACAGATGCTAATGGTACTATACAAGCTAACTCACTAATACTTGGAGGTGACTCAAGCTATGAAGTACTAAGTTTAGATAGCTTAACACTACAAGTTAAAACTCCGGCACAAGGATTGATATTTACAGCAGTTGGTGGCACAGGAGGAGCATCACCTACATACCCAGATATGTTAATTAATGGTAGTGTAGGCATTGGTGGAACTACTATTACCGAAAGTATACTTCAAAGTACTTCAAACTTTAACGCAGAAAAACGTTTAGGTGTTGACTGGATTTACAGTAGCTTTATTGAAGCACCAGGCGAGAAAGCCGCTGCAAGTACAGGTTTAGCAATTGGTGCAAACACAGGTAAAACTACAGCAGGACAAGTAGGTATTGTTACTGCTGACACTGGTTCAAGTTCAAGTGTTGTTCCGGCTATCTTTAGTTCAACAGGCATAGTACCAGACACAGACAATACATATGACATTGGTAGTGCAACTAAGAAGTACAAAGATGTTTATGCAACATTGTTCCGTGGTACTGCTACTGAATCATACTACGCTGACTTGGCAGAGAATTACTTAGCTGATGCAGAATATGCTCCAGGAACAGTAGTTGAGTTTGGCGGAGATGCTGAAGTTACACAAAGCACAACACACGGTACACATCGTGTAGCAGGTGTTGTATCTACTAACCCAGCACACTTAATGAACTCACAATGTGAAGGCGATAATGTTGCTGCAATAGCACTACAAGGGCGTGTACCTTGTAACGTAATTGGTAAAGTTGCAAAAGGCGATATGCTAGTAGCAAGTAATATTCCAGGACATGCAATTGTTAATAACACTCCAGGAGTTGGTAGTGTAATTGGTAAAGCACTTGAAGATAAATTAGACGGCGAACGTGGTACAGTTGAAGTTGTAGTAGGTAAGCACTAATGGATAAGAAAGCAGTAGACAAACTAATCAAAACTGGTGTAAAAGCCAGTAATGACACTAAAAATCCGCAGGGTAGGCAAGTTGTCCACACTGCGGGTAAACTAAGAATACAAGTAAACAAGGGAGCAGACCGTGGCCAAACAAACCGTTAATTTAGGGACTAGTGCAAACAAAGGTGACGGTGATCCGTTGCGCACAGCATTTGATAAAGTAAATGATAACTTTGATGAGCTTTATGCTAGAGATATAAACACTGACTTTAGTGCTAGTGTGTTTGGTGATGATAGTACATTACTAGTAGACGCAGTTAACAACAAGATTGTTGGTCCAGTAGATACAGCAAGTGTAGATG
>OBMK010003262.1_pt1 | contig 11443 bp, 12 predicted proteins | sample 1539081 | NCBI WGS metagenome assembly OBMK01 (sample SAMEA3355528, study PRJEB22509) | marine metagenome | biome: marine; feature: river plume; material: water | place: USA | collected 2010-08-07 | depth 0.5 m | reverse complement strand
GTGTAGATACTGCAATACAAAAATATGTATCAGGTTATGAAATAAGTCCACACCCAGATATTAGACGTAAGTGTGCTACATATATGATCAATATTAATACTGCTCCTGAAGCAGAGCACTTAGGTTTGCACACACACTTTATGACATTCAATGATGACAAAAAGTGGATTGCTGAACAATGGCGTGATAAACAAGATCAAGATACTTGTTGGGTACCTTGGGACTGGGCAACTACAGATTATGAACATAGTAAAAATAATTCTATTACAATGTTTGCACCAGACTATAATACCTTACATGCTGTAAAGTTAGATTACGATCATACTAAACTTCAGCGTACACAAGTGTATGGTAATTTATGGTATACTGGCGACAGCAGGCCATCAGTAAAAAAAGCCAATTGGAAAAGTTTATAGAATGAAAACATATAAAAGAAAAGAAGATAATGTAATATTTCCTTGGTTACAAAAACATCTACAATCACAAACTACTATTGTTGATATTGGTGCTAGAAAAGGAAATTGGTATAGAGAGATTGCAGTATTTTTTCCAGATAGCGAAGCGCATCTATTTGAACCAACACCAAATATTGTAGATCATATTACACGTAAATTTAAAAAAGAAACGCAACATATTCATGGAATTGCGTTAAGTAACGAAAAAGGTACTTTAGATTTTCATATTGACTTAGAACTAGGCGGCTGGAGCGGATTAATACAACAGCGTGAGAATGGACAATACAAAACTATACAAGTGGAAGTAAACACACTTGATTCTTTTAAATTAAAAAACGTTGGATTGATTAAAATAGATGTAGAAGGCAACGAATTAAAAACTATCCAAGGTGCTGAAAAAACAATTAAAAAATATAAACCTATTGTATATTTTGAATGTGCAGATGTACATATGATAAATTATAATTATGGTAGTGGAGAAATATTTGACTTCTTTAATAATTTAAATATGCAGATATTAGATTTAGATTTAAATATTTGTACACGAGAACAATTACAAGAACATACAGCAAGTAAGTCTAGTTTCTATCATAACTTTATTGCAATTCCCAAATGATATACGAGTTACATAGAAAAGTTAAAAATAATGTAGGCGATTATTATTGCAATCCTAGTCGTTATTTTGATATTGACTGTGTATCAGGCGAACTAATGCACAACAAAGACCCAATTGAAGACACGCATTTAATTGTAGGCGGCGGTGGATTAATACACAAAAAGTTTAGCAAACATATACAAATGTTAATGGAGAAAAATCCTACAACTACAACACTATGGGCAGTTGGACACAACTTTAGCACAAGACATGTTGCAAAACAAGGCGGAGATGTATACTATCCTAATTGGTTGGAAGACGTAAATTTAGTCGGTATACGTGATTGGATTGACGGATATAAACATTATTATTTGCCGTGTGTAAGTTGTATGCATCCTGCATTTCAAAAATCTTACGACGAAGTTAGAGATGTAGTATACTTTACTCATGCTTATAAAAGTAAATTTACTAATCCACAAACACTACCATATATTAAAAATAATAAAATGGATTTTGACGAAGTAATTGCGTTTTTAGCAACTGCTAAGACTGTTGTTACTGATAGTTATCATGGAGCATATTGGGCTCAACTACTAGGAAAAAATGTACAAGTTGCTAGTTGGAGTGTAAAATTTGATCATATGAAATATCAACCGCATTTTATTAATAGTATAAATGATAAATTTTCACCAGTAAAAAATAATGTAGATGGATTTTTAGGCGAATGTATCGACTATAATAAAAAGTTTTACCAGAAATTTTTAAACTTATTATAGTAGCACATAAATATCTACATGAAAGTAGTATTAGTTACGGGTGGCTTTGATCCACTACACTCAGGGCATCTAGCCTATTTCGAAGAAGCAAAGAAGCTCGGCGACAAACTTATTGTTGGCGTGAATAGTGATGATTGGCTTACACGTAAGAAAGGCAGACCATTTATGTGCTTTGAAGAACGTGCTTCAATTATTAGAGAAATGGAAATTGTAGATAAAGTAATTGGATTTGACGACAGTGACGATAGTGCTTGCCAGGCAATTTTTCATACGCTAAGTACACATGGAGACATCAAAGTAATCTTTGCTAACGGTGGAGATAGAACTAACACAACAACACCGGAGTATGCTACATATGGTGATATGCCTAATGTAGAATTTGCATTTGGCGTAGGCGGCGAAGATAAAAAGAATTCAAGTAGCTGGATACTAGACGAGTGGAAGGCACCAAAGACAGAACGTACATGGGGGTACTACAGAGTGATACACGAATATGACCAACACACTAAAGTAAAAGAACTAGCAGTGCCGCCGGGCAATAAGTTGTCAATGCAACGACACCAAGAACGTTCAGAGCATTGGTTTATTGCAGAAGGCACAGCAACAGTATATACTATTAACACAAGTAGTACTGATGTAGAAACACTAGGAGTATATAATCAACACGAGTCGTTGCATATACCTGTAGGAACTTGGCACCAACTTGCTAATGAACATGACACAGATTTAAAATTAGTAGAAATACAATATGGTACTAACTGTATTGAAGAAGATATAGAAAGAGTAGATAAATGAAAGTATTTGTAGGATATGATCCGCGAGAAGATATTGCATACCAAGTGTGTAAACATAGTATCCTATCTAAACAACCAGATGCAGAAGTAATTCCATTAAAGCAACAGGAACTAAGAGATGCAGGTTGGTATAGTCGTCCTGTAGATAAACTAGCTTCGACTGAATTTACCTTTACTAGATTTCTTATACCCGAACTTGCTGACTTCAAAGGATGGGCATTGTTTATGGATTGTGATATGATCCTTACAACTGATATTGCAGAACTATTTGCACAAGCAGATGACAAGTATGCTGTAATGTGTGTACAACATGATTACAAAGTTAAAGAGCAATTCAAAATGGATGGACAAAAGCAAACTATCTATCCACGTAAGAACTGGTCAAGTGTTATGCTATTTAATTGTGAACACCCATCTAATAAAGTAGTTACAGCTGAGTTTGTAAACGATGTAGAAAAAACAGGAGCGTACTTACATAGATTAAGTTGGCTCAAAGATGACGAAATAGGTAAACTAGATCATACGTGGAATTACTTAGTAGGAGTGTATGACGATATTGAAAAACCAAATCTAATCCACTACACAGAAGGTGGTCCTTGGTTTGAAAATTACAGAGACTGTGAATTTAATAACTTGTGGAAACAAGAACTATATGATATGTTTAAGTAAAAACAAAACTGATGAATATGTAAATATGTTTGCACAAGGTGCAAACTTACCTATGCAAGATTACGATTATAATTTTGGTAACAATCCTATAATGATTAGAAGTATGGGTAAACGTAAGTTAATACATTGGTGCTGGGAAAATAATCATCCTTTCTATTATATGGATAGCGGATATATAGGAAATTATAAATCTACATCTAATCCGCATGGCTGGAAATTATATCATCGTGTAGTTAAAGATGATGTACAGCATAATAAAATTATTGATAGACCAGATGATAGATGGCGTAGACTTAACTACACAATAAAGTCTCAAAATAGCGGACGATATATTCTGTTGGTAACACCAAGTGAAAAACCTTGTAAGTTCTATGGTATAGATAGACAAGAATGGTTAAACAACACTATTGCTGAAATTAAGAAGTATACAGATCGTCCTATTAAGATCAGAGATAAAGCACCAAGACAACAGCGAATAACTTCTACAATATTTGATGACCTAGTAGATGCACATGCACTTGTAACTTATCAAAGTATAGCAGCATTAGAAAGTGTGTTAGAAGGTGTACCTGCGTTTACAACAGCGCCAACAGCAGCAGATCCGGTGTGCGACAAAGATTTAAGTCTTATTGAGACACCAACAAAGTTAGATAAAGATAAAATATATAAATGGGCTTGTCATTTAGCATACGGACAATTCCACATAGATGAATTTAAAAATGGAACAGCATGGAGACTATTAAATGAAGTATAAAGTGTATATGAACAGCGCAGGAAATAATAGAGAAAGAGATATTCTACGTGCATTTCATGAAGGCATAATGACAACAATACCAGCAGAAAAATCAGAATATAAAAAACTGCGAAACTTTAATAAAGAAATAGGTTTAGGCCTAGGTGTAGATTTTGCATATGACGAAAAATACAGTAAGTGTGATGTTGCTGTAATGACAGGTAGTTGGAAGCCAGATAGAACAAACATACATCATACCGTTAGAGCAAGTGTTGCTGAGAAAGCCCATACATTTATCTGTATTGAAACTCCGTTGCTAGGTAGAAAAATTACACACCATCATTCACACTATAGAGTTGGACTAAATGGATTTATGAATAAAGATGCACATTGGGGATTTGAAGATAACCAAACAGCACAGCGTTTTGAAGAACTAAATTTAGAGTACAACGGCTTCCGTAGACGTGGACAAAAGATTGTTATTGCCTTACAACTTGCAGGCGATGCAAGTCTAAGACACAACGATATTAATGATTGGGTATTTGATACTGCTGTAGAATTAAGACGCTTTAGTGAACGTCCAATTGAGATTCGTGTACATCCTGCAATAAGTGACAAAGGAATGACTAATCATAATGACTTGTTTAAGCGCCTAGCATTTGCAGGATTGAAAGATGTTAAAGTAGTAGACGGATCTAAAATTGCATTTGAATACCAGATGCAAGATGCACACTCAGTAATTACTTACTCTAGCGGAATAGCAATTGATGCATTACTATACGGAGTGCCTGTTATGACAATAGACGAAGGCGGATTTGCATACGACATAACTGAACATAAGTTAATTAATATTGAAAATATGCATATTCCACATGAAGATGAAGTAAGACAGTTGTTCTATAATCTAGCATGGTGCCAATGGACACCAGCAGAGATGCAAGACGGTACTTGCATTAATCGATTACTTCCTTACATTAGTCATAGTGCAAGAAACAAAGGCGACGAATAATGGAAGTAGTAAGCTATATGAGAGGCATACCAAGCAAAAACAAAAACCCTGAAAAAGAACAGGTGTTGAGACTGTTTGCACAGGGAGCAAGTGCATGTGGCGATAATGGAATGCAATCTCAAAGTGATAGATGGCAACTTAGTGATGTTGGTGTTATACAAGGATATGTACACGAATCTAGTCCTAATAGTCCCCACCTTAAATTACGTAAAGCAGTAATTGATAATCAAAGAAAACATAAGAAACACACAGTTATAATTGACAGTAATTTGTTTTTGTATGTAGATAAGACTAATGCGAAGCATTACTTACGTTACAGTTTGAACGGAGTATTTCCTACAACTGGTAACTATTTTTGGGACAATCCTGATCCTAAGCGTTGGGAAAGTATTAGCCGTAACTTAGGCATTCGATTACAACCTGAACGTACAAAAGGTCATCATATTGTAATATGTTTACAGCGTAACGGCGGTTGGAGTATGCAAGGTTTGGATGTAATGCAATGGGTTATGCAAACAATTAAAACATTGCGTATGTTTACAGATAGACCAATTGTAGTACGTGCGCACCCGGGAGACAAAAGAGCAAAGCAATATTTGCAAATCAATAAGCCGGGTGTAGTAATATCTCACAAGCCTGATATTAGGCAAGACTTTATTAATGCACATGCTGTAATAACATATAATAGTAGCCCAGGTGTAGCAGCAGCAATTGAAGGATTGCCAGTGTTTGTGTTAGATCCTAATCCAAAAATTAGTCAAGCATTTGATATTGCTAATACTGATATTACTAAAATTGAAAATCCTCAACACTTTGATAGAGACACTTGGATTAAGAAAATATCAATGAGCCATTGGAATTTTGAAGAACTTAAAACAGGCCAAGCATGGAAACATATGCGAGACTACATTATTTAGGTATGAATACAAAGTCACTTTCGTGTCGACTATGATTAACATAGTTTCGGTCTGCAAACCATTTGTTTAAATCATACATAGTATAACCGTATTTGTCTGCAAGTTTATTATATTCTAGTGCTACTGTAGGTTTACAACGTCGGATAGTTTCTTCTGCACCCTTTAAAGCAAATAGTTCGTAACCTTCAATATCTAAATGTATAAGATCTAAATGTTTAATATTTAAACTATCAATTGTTATTTGTGGTATATCACCTGTGCCGTTAATATAATGCATACCTACATTATTTGTTTTTGGAGATGTTAGTTGTATCATATCGTGCTTGTCACCAAGTGCAGCTCTAAACGGTACAACATTTTTACATTTTTTTGTATTCTCTAATAAACAATAGAAGTTTAATAAGTCAGGTTCTAATGTAATTACTTTATTAAATATTTTAGAATATGCTTCAGCATAATAACCGCAGTTACCGCCTGCTTGAAGTACTGCGCCGGTCTTAGTTACATACCTTGACATCTTCTTAGGCAGGTCAGGATGCTTACGCATAACTTTCCAACAAAACTTATCATGCTTTGGCCAAGTCCAGCCCCGCCTATCCTCAACATCGTTACTAAAGTCTTCACCTAGCATAGTCCAATTTTTAACAACCATATGATTGAAACTTGTGTGAGGTTTATTATTAGGTTTTGCAAATAATATTATTTTTGCATTTCTATTACCAAGGCGTCTAATATTACTTTCGTAATCAACTTCTGAGCTGCCAACTACATCTTGCAAGTATACATGTTTAGTTTGTTCAGCAATAAATGCCTGGTCACCATACTGTTCTCTAGTTATATAAGTTGACATTATCTTATCTTTGTTCTTATTAAACTTTTTGTATATGTAAGAGTAGTCACCGTTCCAGTACATAATACAACTAGACGATCTTTTAGATTTGCCTTTAATCATTGTAAATTTGTTTTCAGAAATTAATTTATTAATAATAGAATCTATGCTGCCGCTAATAACTGTATCTAAATCTAAGTATAGTGTAGGTCCAGTAAATAATCCTTTTGTAAATAATTCTAACTTTGACCACCAGCCACGTAAATCTTTTTGTAAAGCAATCTTGCCAGGTATATCCTCATCACTATCTGTAAGGCAAGAAAATTTATAAGGCAAATTGCAATGCTTCTTAATACCAGCATGTAATATGTTTACCCAATCAGCAGTATAAATCCCTTCTGGATTAGTTTTGTATACGCACACAATATCAATCATTTAACGTCATCCCAATATTTTGTTCTTATAAGACTAGGTTTTCCCCTAGTTCTTTCTCTAGACATAGCTTTACCCATCATATAATTATGTATTTGAATTTTAACAACGTATTGGTTTATTGCGTTATCTGCAGGCAAGTAACTATTTTTGTAAGCATGTACTAATTTTGCAGCAGCATGTGGTTTGATTGCATAGCCTGCATTGCCAGGCATACTACCTTGTTTGTAATTCATTGCAGCAGGTTCGCCCTCAGGATTTTCAAGATACTTTACGTAACGTTGCATCTTCTTTCTGTGACTGGATACTAGACTCAAAACATCTACCCATTCAACGGGTTTATACGGACGTACAACATGTGCATCATCTTCGAACACAATTATAGGTTCACCTACTTCAACACACTTTTCCCAAAGCCTATAGTGAGAATAGAAGCAACCTTTTACTCCAGGCATACTTGCTTTCTTATCATATTTGTCTTTGTGTTTAACTTCTTTAGCAGGTCCCTTTACACCCCAAGAGTGTAATTGACGTCCTTCTTCTTCCATCATTCCAACAGCATCGTTACCGTATGTTCCTTCAAACAATTCAGCTTCCATGTTAAAGTTTTCAAGCTCTTCTTTTAATCGGCAGCCGCTTTCCCAACTACCTTTAATTTTACTTAGAGCTATGATATACGACTTCATTTCCAATAAGACTCTTTTCGGTTTACCATTATATCTGATGACTTACTTTTGCCAGTGTTCTTTCTAGCACCCTTCATATGGTCTATCCATTTTCCGAGTACAGTGTTGATTAGTGGATGTCCGCCGCCGCCTGACTTGGCTTCCTTCAAATACATCTCTGCACTATAATCTAGTACATTGTTATTTACTGGAATTAGGTTCTTTATTATATGACCAAACACAAAACTATCATGCCACTCAACAAGTCTAAATATGCCATTGTCTGCATCTTCATACATACGTTCAAACTCTTTAAGAAATTGTCCGCACACAGGATGATTTAGGTTCATACCATAGAAGCCGCACTCGGGCCATGTCTGCGATCCTTTTCCTCTGCCTACATATGTTATCCATTTATCTTCTGGAAGTAGTTCTATAAACTGTTGGTAACTCCAATCACTGTGTACAAAAGTATCAGCATCCATCCACACACACCAGTCCTTAGAGCGCACACAAGCGTCATACACAGCATAAGTCTTGTTAGCAAAGCGTACAGCGTCCCATTTAAATTCTTTGTTCCAATCCTTACGTCCGTTACGTGCAGGATGATTTGCAATATTTCCATTTGCATGTGGAACATCTTTATACTTTTCTTTAAATGCATTTAGTTTTGGCAAAACTTCTTTAGCATTAAGTATTGTTATTTGTTCAGGGTTAGGGTTTTTTGGATTGCAACTTTCTGCGTATACAAGCAATTTAATTCTAGGATCAACTCTTTGAGCAAAACTATCTAAAAATCTTTGTCCATATAAATCTAATCCAGGTTTATGAAATGTTGTAACCACAGTTATGTTTGTCATTTGAAATCCTTTGTAAATACGTTATAGGAATATTTAACCAATGAAATTTAGTTTGTGGACTCAATATGGCGCTATGAATAGCAAGCCAGTGTTTAATGCATTTGAGAAAAGTCTCAAAGATGCAGGCCATTCTGTTGTACATAATAATAACAATGCTGATGTAAATGTAATATGGAGCGTATTATGGAATGGAAGAATGGCAGCAAATCAATCTATTTGGAATAATGATAAGCCTACAATAGTACTTGAGATAGGTGGCATTAAGCGAGGTGCAACATGGAGAGTAGGACTAAATGGAATTAATCGTGACGCTTACTTTGGTGATACTGGGATGGATAGCAATAGATCAAGCCTTCAAGGATTAGAACTTACACCTTGGAGAACAAGCGGCAATCATATACTATTATGCGGTCAACACGAAAAAAGTGAGCAATGGAGAGGCATGCCTTCAATGAGTAAGTGGGTAATGCAAACAATAGAGAATATACAAAAACATACTGATAGACCTATATACTTTAGGCCACATCCTCGTTGTCCATTGCCTGAAATTGAGAGGCAGTATAAAAATGTGTATAGGCAAGCACCACAACATATATTAGGAAGTTATGATGACTTTGACATGTCATTCAAAAATGCTTGGGCAGTAGTATGTCATAGCAGTAACCCTGGACCACAAAGTATCATGTCTGGCATACCAGCATTTGTAAGTCCAAGCTCAATTGCTTATGATGTAGGCAATGACATCGACTTTTGGCACGACATTGAATCACCTTTGATGCCAGATAGACAACAATGGCTGAACGACTACGCCTGGACAGAATATACAGTAGATGAAATATCACAAGGTATACCATTAAAACGATTGACAACTGCTCTATCTAATGCTATAATATAAACATGTTAGAAACAAAAAGTATTGAAGACTTATTAGAAGTCCTGTCCGGATTTGTAAAGTCGCCTGAAAAATTTGAAATACTACCTAATGACGGTACTATTGTATACAGTATTGCTAGGCAAGTGTTTAAAGGTACAGCCTTAACAGATAGGCAGTTTGCATTAATGCAGACTAAACTGCAAACCTATAAGCCGCAGTTTGAAGTACAAGGCTATGATTTTGATTGTGCTATTGATAAATTACGTAAGCCTTTAAGGAAAATTGACAGGAGTAAATATATCAAAATTGTTGAAGCTCCTTTAAACTATCCAAAAGAAAAATGGGTAGCAGTAAGATTTCCTTTCTCAAAAACGCTAATAACATGCATTAACGAAATTCCAAAACACACTGATCAATACCATCATAATAAAGGAAGTCACGAACATTTCTTTCTTGCTACAGAATCAAATATCTATGCAGTGCTAAAAAAGTTTATTAACAAAGATTTTGAAATAGATAACGAATTAATTACGTATTACAATAAGTGTAAAGACATTGTACAAAATAAGTCAAACTTAGTTTCTTATGTTGATAACACTGGTGTTCATAATATTAGTGACAGCATTAGAACTCAGATGGCTAAAGATTTAGGAAACTTTGATCCTAGTACAGTAATAAATTATGCAGACAAATATCGTAGATATGGAGTTGCAGAATCAAAAATAACATTTGATAACCCGTCTGTGCAAAATAATATTGCAACTAGATCTAAATTAGAATATTATTGTCCAACTGAAGAAGTAAACTTTAAGGAAGTATTATTATCATTATACAACTTAGATAGGTTTCCACTATTAGTAAATATTTCGCCTGGACATGAAATGGAACAAGTATATGAAATATACGATTTCTTTCGAGCATTAGTACCTATTGAACAACAGTCAGTACTATTTAGATTAGATAACGAAACTAATAGAGACTTTAATAAATTTGTTAAGGAAAAAAATCTTAACAATTGGGTTGACAAATATACAAAGATAGTGTATATTAATAATAAGTTATCAAAAGTATTACTAAAAAGCAACTGGAAGCCTATTACTACTTTGATGTTTAGTCAAAGTTCTAAAGGCCAAGTAGCACAGTGGTTTAAAGCACATAGTGATCTAATTGTAATACGCGGACAAGAAAGTTATTTAAGGAAATACTCAAGCTACCATGGCTACATGTAAATTAATAATTGAAGATGAAGTAAACATCAAACTAGAAGGACTAGAGGTTGACGTACGAAGGAAGCTCGCGAACGCTCTCAAGTTTGAAGTGCCTTACGCAAAGTACATGCCACAATATAAACTTGGTCGCTGGGATGGAAAGGTTGCTTTTTTTGGTATTGGCGGTACTGGCTATGTCAATCATCTTGACACTGTTAGTCAAGTGTTACAAAAGAATAATGTACAAATAGTAGACATTGAAGATAGACGTCATCCAATTAAATTAGAGTTTACACCAGTGACAGAACGTTATTGGGCAGACCAGGGTATTGTATGGCCCGAAGGACATCCTGTAGAAGGTACAGAAATTATCCTACGTGACTATCAAGTAGAAGCAATTAATAACTTTTTAAATAATCCACAGAGCTTGCAACAGATTGCTACTGGTGCAGGTAAAACAATTACGACAGCAACGCTGTCACATATAGCTGAGCCATACGGTAGGTCACTTGTGATTGTTCCTAACAAGTCGTTAGTAGAACAAACAGAAGAAGACTATATTAACTGTGGGCTCGACGTAGGGGTATACTTTGGAGACAGGAAAAACTTAGGTAAGACTCACACTAT
>OBMK010003260.1_pt1 | contig 11451 bp, 21 predicted proteins | sample 1539081 | NCBI WGS metagenome assembly OBMK01 (sample SAMEA3355528, study PRJEB22509) | marine metagenome | biome: marine; feature: river plume; material: water | place: USA | collected 2010-08-07 | depth 0.5 m | reverse complement strand
TTGTGCCTTCTGACGGCATTGGAAAGTCTTTTAGTTCAAATGTTGGTTCTTCTTCAAACCCTTCAAATACATCCATTGGATTGGGTGCTTTAATAAATCCCATTGCTTCAGCTTTGGAAGATTTAAAACCTTGCGCTTGTAAGTCGTTATCGATTGGGTTGAGTTTTTTATCACCTAGAGTGATAGTTTTTGTGTTTGACATAATATTTCTCCTTGTTCGCAAACAAAATGTATGTACGTTAGTATGATCGCAATCATCGTACAGTGTATTTATGACAACTTTGCTTGTTGCTCATAAAACTGGTAAACGCGGTTGTACCATTCAGTACGCCACTCGTCGTATTCATCAGGCCAAATATCAAACTGTTGATACTCGCCTGCACGGCTACACATAAACACGTGGCCTTCACGTATGTCTGTGCCGTAAATTTCATTGTGTGCTTCAGCATATGCTGTTAGCTGTAAGAAGTAATCCACTACCCACTCTAGCTTCTTGGGCTTGTTGGTTTGTTTGAAATCCATAATAGCAGGCTGTCCTTTGTATGTTCCTACTAAGTCAGTAGTTCCTGCATACATCTGTGGCATATACAAGTTAACTTCACTGCCCCATACTACAACATCATCCATTACTTGATCTTTGATAACTTGTGCCATACCGTGTGCTTGTTGTGCATACGGATTGCTTCCTGGAGTAGGCCATTCGCCTGTCTCAACATAGTCTTCAAGATACTTGTGCATCCGTGTTCCTACACTGGCTGCTTCAGTTACAATCTCTTGTGCTTTCTTTTCGCCTACACGTTTGCGCCACGCAATAAGATGACTCTTATCCTTAGTGGCGTCTAAGATTGTAGTAACGCTTGCTACAGCGTTGCCGTCAGGTGTAGCATATAAACGCTTGCCTTCTACTTGTTTTCTGCTTATAGGTTGGTAGTCATACTTCTTAACTATTAGACTCATTCAGTTCTCCGCTGCTAATGTCTCTGATATCAATTTGGTCTTCGTTCATAGAAAAGAACGGGTCTTCTTCATAATATGGGCTTACGTTGGAATTTGGGTCGTCAACACTATCTACTTGCTCTATTTCAGGCACGTAGTGTCTAAGCATATTTTCTACACCCATCTTCAATGTTTGTGTACTGCCTGCGCATCCTGAACAGGCTCCGCCTAGTTCTAGCAATACTGTGCCTTGACTGTAGGTTACAAAACTAATTGTACCTCCGTGTCCGGCTACTGCTGGTTTTACGTGGCTTTCGAGTAGTTCTTTAATAGCAACTACTATTTCCTCATCACTTCTTGTGGTCATAAGATCTCCTAATTAGTTAGTAGTATACTATCAAACTAATCAAGTGTCAAGTGTTTTTTGAATTATTATAAAGGAGCGCCAGGATCAGTTGCACGAGCAGCCATTGCTCCTACTTTGGAGCCTCCATCTGCGCTAGATGTAGTAGACTGTTTGTCAGCGTCCTGTTTAGTTTTTAGTGTGATGCCAGCTTCTGAAAAGTCTTTACACATTTCTTTTACACGAGGATCTGAATCATATGAATTTTTGAATGTACCGTAAACAAATGATTCACCACCCATATTCTGCATAACTTTGTTTAAGTCAACATTAATTGAGTCTTGTTTGATTCCGTCTTTGCTGGGCTTTTGGAAGTGTAGGAAAGCCGGCTTGCCTTTTTGATCAGCCGCCTGTTGGACTGTTCTCAAAGCCATAACTAGCTTTTCGTTAGCTTGAGGCGCTGCCTCTACTACTAGTTTTTTTTTGAAAGAATTGTACCTAATCGTCTGCTCGATTCTAGCATAGCTTTTTTGTTACGCTTTACGCTTTCACGCTTTGCTCTGCCTGCTTCTTCATCGCCGCCTGCCGCTGCGCCCGCTGCGTCTAATGATACGTCTAAGTCTGCATCAGCTGCTGGCTCTTCCATATCTACAGTTGGTTCCATATCACCTTCTGGGTCTACACCCATATCAGTTGCTGGTTCAGCTTCACCTGTTAGTAAGCCAACACCTGTTGTAAGTGATACACGAGTGCTTTCCATTGCAGTGTACATACCTTCTAGTGCAGGTTTAACTGTTTGAACAAATGCGTCTGATTTCTCTTGACCTTGCTCATCGCGGATAGCATCTGCTAATTCTAGCATTGATTCTGTTTGCATTTCAGCAGTGTCTTCCATCCAACCTGTTACACGGTTGACCATATCTTTAGCAGCCATAACAAGCTCTGCTTGATCTTCGGCGCCTTCTTTAACTACTGATTCATTTTTACCTGCAATAGCTTTTTGTAAGCCTGCTGGTAGTTTCTTTTGCTTTGCTGATAATCCTTTAGCTGGCGCTTTGCCACCTTCTTCTTTATCTTTAGCTGCTTTTTTCATATCTTCGTCTTTATCGCCGTCACCGTCGATATCTGCAAAGTCTGGTTTAGCTGCTTCGCTAGTTACTTCTGAACGTTCTGTAATCTCTGCGTTCAACACATCAAGGAAGAGTTTATTTTTCTGATATGATTCACTTTGGACTACGTTGAAACTTTCATTAGTTTCTACTTGACTAAGCGTTGTTCTTAATTTGTTTCGTACGTTTTCTAGCTGCTCTAGTGTAAACTGTTCTAATGCAATCTTCTTGCCAAACTTACGTGCAAGGCTTTCGTTTAAGCTCTTTGCGGTAACTGGTTTTGAAATTTCTCTAATGTTCATTGTAACTCTTCCTATTGGATTATCTCTTATATGTATTATTTAGTCTTTTTAAAGAATAAACTGTTTAATTTCTTCTAGCACTGTACGCTCACACGCTCTAGCAATATCGTACCTACATTGCGTAATATCACGTTTTAACTCGCTATCAGTAGTGTTGATAGTATATCTGTAAAATATACAGTCTGTTTTGTGTTTTGCTGCAACATCATCAAGCCTTAATATATTATCAACGCTTTGTTTTTTGTTTAATAGTTTAGCAATAGCAAGTGCCGCTGCCTTGGTATATGTTTGTGCCACAACTTCATTTGTTTTATAGCTCTTAATACTATACATTCCCTTTGACGGCTTAATAGAATAAGACCCAATGTTGATCCTATCTTTAGTTTTAACCGGGAAAAGAACTGTGTCAACGTTATTATCAACAAACTCTTTTAAAATTTCAGCAGTACTAGTTGTCATTCTTAGTCACCATATAAGTTCTGTTGTGTCCTACTTTACTTACCAAGCTCTTGCGTACTAAGTTCTCAATTGTGAAACGTTCTCTTTCAGTGAAGACTTCTATAGGCTTAACACCATCTAGTTTTTTTAAAATCTCTTTCTCTTCGTTAGTGACAAAGATTTTAAAGTCTTTAAGAACGTCATCTATTTTCATTTGATTGCTGCCAACTGCTTTTTCATTGCTGTAATTTGTTCTTGTTGTGCTTTAGCTTGTTCTTCAGCACTTTTAATTTGATTCTGCAACATTGAACGCTGTTGTTGTTTGTTTTTCATTTGCGCTTGCTGTGCTTTAGCCATATCAGGAGCAGGTGCTGCAGGTGCTGCCGGTGCTGCTGCTTGCGGTGCAGGTTGTGCGCCTTGTGGTGCTGCCGGTGCCGAGCCCATTGTTGGTGCTGGCTCGTCTTCTAACATTAGATCTACAATTTTCATCTTGCTTTCCTTCTTGGTTTCTTTGGTCCACGGTTAACTGTTGCTAATCTTCTTGAAGCATTATCAGTCTTCTTAGTCTTTGTTGCAAGATAACGTCCGTGACCGCCCATCTTCTGCTTGTTCTTCTTCATTGTAAGTTTAGCACCTACTTTGATTGGAGCATTACACGCCGCTGGGCTTGCCCGAACTTGACCTTTACGTGGTCCACTAGTACAACGATACTTCCTTGTAACCTGTGAGCCTTGCTTTTTCCAAGCAACTGTTGGGCCTGCTTCTAATATCTCAACTACCTGCATTACCTTCTACGTCCTGCTTTGTTTAGTGCTTGCACTCTACGTGAAGCTGGATTAATCCTTTTAGTACGTCTTGCCTTGCGTGACATCTTACTGCCAAGTCTTGCTTTGGTACGCTTCATAGTCATTCTTGCTTTTAGATTAGGAGCAACAAAACATTGTCCCATCTTTGCAACAATGCGTCCTTTGCGTGGACCCGCACTGCATCTAAACTTGCGCACAACGTTCTGTCCAGAACGAGCCCAAATTTGCTTCTCATCTAATTGGTCAATAAAAAACTCACGTAATAACATATAGTTATTTATCGTGAGCGGAAGGGTTACTGCATTAAAATTACAACAACTGTGGAAAGTAATCCTGCAATGATAGTACCTGCGGTACCAATAAGTACTTTAATCATACTTGCATTGCCTTGCTGTATATCAGTATGTATGTTGTCGACTTTTCTTTCTAAGCTACCTAGGCGATTATCTAATTGCTCGTAACGAAGAGCGCACAAATCTACGTGTGCTTCCAGATTGTCTTTTTCTAATTCTGTTGTTGGCGAAGTAGCCATAAAATAATCTCCGTATTATAAAGTAAACTGCAACGTTAGCCTTTAGTGTGTGTTAATTTATAGCCTGTGTGTAATATTCTTACACTATTATTTAGCTGTTTCATTGAATAATATGTTGCAATTTTCGACATTTTTTGTTAAAAAAACGTGCATCGTACTAGCAAAAGATTCATCTAAATCTGCAATATATGGAACTAAATTAAAGTCATTTTCTAAGTCATCAATACTAACAGACCCATCAGGTAACCAAAATTCGTATGTCCAAACATTGTGCTTTCCGGTGTAAGTCTTTCCAAACTTATAGTCACTGACGTCGACGTTTGCCATATTGCCTTGCTGTGGTTCTGGGTTAGCCCTAAGACCTATTACTTGTATAAGGGTGTCCCAATTAGTTTGTTGGCCCACTGCTAACTTGTCAGGTCCTTTGCGAACACCTGTCTCTGTAATGTCTACTAAGGTTTGGATTGTAACTTTCATACTGTATTTAAGCCATAAAAAAAGAGCCACTTAAAAAGTGACTCTTTAGTGTGACGCCTGCCATTACGGCCATAATCACGATTCTAAGGTAGTTAGAATTTATTAAGCTGGGTTTTGATCAAAGTCAGCTACAATCGCCATTGTTACGCCTGATACGCCAAGGTATGCTGAACCTGCTGTTAGTACGCCTGTACCTTGTACTGCAACGTGTGCAACGCCTGAACTTGTGTGATCGATAGCTGCAATAGTTACTGCATCGTCTGTGCCGGGTGTTCCGCCAACTTGTAATGCTGCTACTACTGAGTTAAGATCTGCAATCGCTGTTGTTGTGATTGCTGTTTTTGATAATGATAAAACGCGAGTGCGTGGACCTAAGCCGTTGCCTTCTACTGCGTTTACGCCGTTTACTTTAGTTACTGATGCCATTTTATTTCTCCTATATCTAATGACTAACCTGTTGCTCTAACAGGACTACATAATTGTAGTTTGTTTTACATTAGTATTTAGTCATTTTGTAAAAAACTAGGAGTTATTAGCGTTTTTTGATGGATTTGTGGACTGATTTAAGCCGTTGTATAGCGCCTGGACCTGCTTCTACAAAGTCGTCAATCATATCAAATATAGGCTGGTATGCTTTTACAAACTGTGGAGGTATACCTTTGCCTTGTTCTGCAAGTTCTGCTGCTTTGATGGCCTTCATTGCATTGCCAAGGCCTACTAGGTATCCATATAAGGCAACGTTCTTATTTCTATTCATTCGATCCAATCGTCTTGCTCGAATGTCTGCCCACGCATCTTCATCTAGGTGTTTCTCGACTAGATCTTCCTCGTACATATCTCTAATGAATTCCATCTTTGGCATTGTTTATCCTAAGTAACGCTTAATGAATAACGATGGTAGTTCGTGATAGTCCATATCTAAAAAGTCAACTAATGTTTTAGAATTTTGTACGTCCTTTTGAAACTTAGTACGCACAATTGGTTTAACTTTGTCTGTAGTCATTAACATACGAATCATTCTTGCTTGATCTGCTGTTACTTTAAGCTCTTTGCCATCGTCTGTTGTAACAGACTTAACTGGGTTAGGACTACTGCGTGAGTCAAGTACTTTACCTAGTTGGTCGTACATTGGCTTTTGTGAAAAGCCTTCACCTTCGTCATCGTCTCTATCTAGTTCGCTTCCGTGATTCTTTAAATCAAAGTCATCATAATTTTCTTGTTGAAATTTGTTTAGATGCTCTTCAAACTCTCTCATATAATCCATTTTATCTCTCCACTGATCTATTGGCTTTAGTAAATGTTGCTCTTGGTACTAGTTTAATGTCACCCTGTGGATGAGCTAGTACATACCCTTCACCACCTGTATCAGAGTGTCCTGGGATACTTTGTTTAACTGTTTGATCGTGTGAATCAAACTGTGCAATAATGTCGTCTTTGACTTTCATTACTGTTGATACTGTTTTCCACATTGCGCTGAAAGCGGCTGTGTGTTGTTTAATGTATTGCAATACTTTGTTCTTCATTACATCACTAACTTTAGGCTCAGCTTCTAACCAACGAGCAAAGTCTGCTCCTAAGTTATCTAGTCCTGTGTCAACTTTACTGTTTGTATACTTGTAAAGCATCTGCGGAAACGCTTTCATCTTAGCCGCTGTTAATGTTTGTATATTTAACAGTTCGTCAATGCCTGCTGCATTTTGTTTGATAACTGCTTCTAGTTGTCTAATCTCATCATTAGGAGCATCTGCTGGACGCTCTACACTAATAGGAGGTACAACTACTACTTCGTTGCCTAAGAAGATGTTAGGATCTTTTAACATAGACTCAGCACCTGTGTCGTCTACTTGTCTGTGTATTACGATACCTGTTTTGCTTGCGCCAATCTTTTTACCTAGTTCACTCTTAGCATCTACTGTGTACTTAACAATGTTAGGTTTGAATACGTAGTTTCCGTTTTCCATATCAGGCTTGTTAAAATATAACAAGTCGCCTTTGAAATAGCCTACGTGATCTTTTGGTGTTGCTTTTTCGTACTCGTCAAACACATCTTTCATATTACCTATGAGTGCTTCGTACCCTGCTCTTTTACCTGGGTCTGGGTTTTTTGCTCCTGGTCGATTGCCGAGCATTGCAGCCAAGTCATCTGCTGACTTGCTTTTACCATCATATCCTTTTGCGCTAAATCCAGACTTGTCTGTAAAAATGAACTCTCCATCTGCATTGCGGCCAAAAATGACTGCGGGAGATCCGTCCCATTTAATTGTAACATCTTTATGACTCTCTCCTTCTAAGTTTTTTAGAGCTTGTAATACTCTTACTGCACCTGCACTACCTTCCCAGAAGATAAAGTCTTCTGCGTGTTGGATACGTGCTTCTGCTTCTTTGAGGTAGACTTTATTTTCAACTAGACGTATATCGCTGTATCTCATTTCAACAGTTCCTTAATTCTATTCAACTGTTTGTCTGCTAATGATTCTGTTTTTGGTTCTTCTACTGGAATGTCATCTGGCACACCAATGTCTCTTACAGTTCCATTCTTAGCAAAACTAGCTAATATCTTATCTACCATATCTTGTGGATAGTTTTGTTCTATGGCTGCTTTTAGACTTTCATAACTGTTTAAGTCTTTAGCAGTATTTAATTTTAATGCCTTTGCAATCGCACTTGGATCCTTAATTGGCTCTTGTATTCTTACATCAACATTCTTTTTAGTAAACCCTTTGCCGTCTTTGCGTGGTGCAGGAGTACGTTTTACTCTTACAAGCCCATCACTAGGGCTCCACATCCAACGTTCTACTTCAACAGGTCTACCATCATCAATCTTTTCTTCACTGCTCTTTCTATCTAACATTGCACATATAGTTGCAATCATTAGGTTACGGAACACACCTTTGTACTTGCTTTCCTCTTGGCTAGGTGAATGATAATAAGTTTTCATCCAACCCGGGTCGCCTGGCATAAAGTCTATTTGTACAAATCCTGTACGTGGCTTTGTTGTTTGCTTGCTTTGGTCATAGTCTACAATTTTAACCTTAGTCATAATAACACTTGACTTGGCCATATCAAGCACCAACGGTGATGCTTCAATCTTTTTAACTAGTTGTGGAATGTCTTCTGGAGCAACTTGAACAGCAACATCAATGTCGCCACTAAACTCTTTCTTACCAACACTGCCCAATACATTGTCTTTTAGGTTAATACCCAAGACTTTTTCTAATGCGTCTAATGTAGGTTCAATCTCATTAATATGGATTGGTCCTACACCTGGCATTGAGCCGCCTTCGAAAAGTTTATTAGTCATTCTTTTTGCTCTCAATAATTTTTGTTATACCGCGTTTAAATTTACGAGGGTCACTGCTTTTAATACTGTTTAGGAAGCGGCGCTCTAGTTCATTTGCTGTAGTGGCATCATAAGTTTCACCAATTCTATCTAATAGATTGATAGCACTTTCAATAATGTTACTAGCTCTAGCTTCAATTTGGTGATCATTAGAATGCTCTCTGCCTAGTGCATTGAGTTCTTCTAAAATACTTCTTGTACGCTTTTTCATTTTTCTATGCTCCGTATTGTATTTAGCGTTAGCAATCTATAAATACTAATACTACTGATTGAGTAGGATTAGAATGGAGAGGGTTAAAATGAGTATTTCAACACTTTCATTTGCTGAGAAGTCATTATTATTCGCTAAGTTAAGTTCTATAGCTTATAATAACATCAAAGACGTAAAAAAGCAAGTGAAAAAACTAGGATTCACAACTGTAGAGTTTTATGAATCTAACGGGGCACAGGCATACCGTTTTATGAACAAGACTGATCTTGTTATTGCCTGCAGAGGAACACAACCAACTGAGTTCAATGACATCAGTGCAGATTTAAAAGCTATTCCAGTAATAGCAGAAACTATTAGCAGAGTGCATCAAGGATTTAAAGACGAAGTAGATGAACTATGGCCAATGGTCGAAGAAGATGTATTGCGTAAAACAAACTTAAACAAGACACTTTGGTTCTGTGGACATAGTTTAGGAGCGGCAATGGCAACTATTATGGCAAGCCGTTGTATGCATAACGTAGAACTTAACGATCCAGTTGAGCTTTATACATTTGGTAGCCCACGTGTAGGTTGGCGAGGATACTGTAAGAGTTTAGGTGTTGTACACCATCGTTGGAAGAACAATAATGACATCGTCACTACTGTTCCTCTTGCTCTAATGGGATATGTACATCACGGTACTCAGCATTATCTAAATGCTTATGGTAACTATAGAAAGCCAACTGGCTGGCAACTGTTTAAGGACAAGTTACGTGGTATGTGGATGGGCATCAAGCAAGGTAAGATTGATAACTTCTCAGATCATTCAATGGTTGAATACATAAAGCACATTAGTAAACTAGACTAAGAGTCATACGAACAAACTACTCACTGACTCTTCGTTAGTTACACGACGAATAGCTTCACCAAACAATTGCGCGACACTAACCTGTCGCGTTTTTTTGCAGTTTTTAGGACAACGGTTAGGTACACTATCTGTAACTACTAGTTCATCAAGTACACTCTTCTCAACTTTCAAGCAAGCATCGCCTGATAGTACACCGTGTGTAATATAAGCACGAACACTTAGTGCGCCTGCTTTCATAATTGCTTCGGCTGCTTTGCATAGTGTGCCTCCGCTGTCAACAATGTCATCAACTAGAATGGCGTGTTTACCTTGTACATCGCCGATCAAGTTCATAACTTCTGACTTACCTGCTTCAGGACGCATCTTATCTACAATAGCAATGTCACCATTGAACATATCAGCAAACTTTCTAGCACGAACTGCGCCGCCTGCATCTGGAGATACAAATACAGTCTTTGCTTGTTCAACTTCTGGATCGTCAATAATACCTATTGCACGTTTAATGTCTTTAGCAAATACAACACGACTGGTTAAGTCATCAACTGGAATATCAAAGAAGCCCTGTATCTGTCCTGCGTGTAGATCCATTGTAAGGATTCTATCTGCGCCTGCTGTAACTAATAAGTTAGCAACTAACTTTGCTGTAATAGGAGTACGACTTGCACTCTTACGATCTTGTCTAGCATAACCAAAGTAAGGAATCACTGCTGTAATACGACTTGCACTTGAACGTCTTGCCGCATCAATCATAATTAACAGTTCCATCAAACTATCATTTACTGGTGTACAGGTGCTTTGTATAATAAAAACGTCTTCACCTCTAACATTTTCCATAAACTCTACACTTGACTCTCCGTCTGCAAATGTTGATACCGTCGCTGGTACCAATGTTGCGAAACAATGGTCAGCGATGCTTCGTGCTAATTCTGGGTTAGCGTTTCCCGTGATAATTTTCATTTTCAAACTTTGTCCTTCCTAACTTTGTTGTTGTAGTTACTTGCTTCTTCTAACAACGAAAGACTGCATCCGTATGCTTTCGCTGATGTAATTAATGCCTTAACGTCTTTAGGGAAACAATGTCCACCAAAGCCGCGTTCTTCTGTAATTTGTGTATGACTATGTCCGATACGATCATCTGCACCTACAAGGTGTGCTACAGACTCATAGTCTAGATTGTGTGTTTCACAGTAATCAAATATTTGATTAAAGAATGAAACCTTTAGTGCTAAAAAGTTATTGCGTACTGACTTAGCTACAACTAACTCTTCTGGCTTTGCAATATCAATATCAATAGTACCTAATGCTTTTAATAATAAGTCTGCCCAAAGTTGTGTGCCGCTGCCGCCTAGATAGTGTTGTTGAGTATGCAATGCATCTTCACGCCAATGTGCCGCACGTAAAAACTCTGGACTGTATGTAATGTTTGCATATGGAAATACGTGTTTCAACATCTTCCAACCTTCAATTGAAATTGTACTTTTAATTAAGATTGGTACGTCTGGTGCTTTCTCAATAACTTCATACACGTTATCCATTTTGCAATTGCCATTTGATCCTGACGGAGTGCTTACACATATAATAATTGCATCTGCGTGTGATAAGTCTGCATAGTGTCCTTTGTCAGGATCACTTATTAAAATGTCGTGATAGTCTTTAAAGATTAGTTCTTGTGCTTGCCCAACAAACCCGTACCCTGCTATTCCTATTTTCATTTTTTTCCTAGTGCTTGTAAAATCTTTTGTTGATCTCTACGTTTCGTATATTCTTGTTCGCCTTCATATGTACTACATTTATCCAATGCATCTTCCACGTACCAAAGTATCTGATATAGGTCCTGCTTACAACCCCAAGTAACAAACCCGTCCATATATTTGTCAGACTCCGCCCACACTATCTTATCAATATTCTCTTTGACCTGAGGTAGACTCCAATCTTTTATCATACTGTTATTATAACACCATTGCGATGTAAGTCAAGCGAAAAGGTGAAGCCGTCGAAACTCCACCTTTCCAAATTCAATAACCGTTTGGTATTAAAATATAGTGTATCGTTAGCACAATGGCTACAGATGCACCTAGTCCAATCATCATCTTTTGGAAGTCTCGTGCTA
>OBMK010003246.1_pt1 | contig 11498 bp, 16 predicted proteins | sample 1539081 | NCBI WGS metagenome assembly OBMK01 (sample SAMEA3355528, study PRJEB22509) | marine metagenome | biome: marine; feature: river plume; material: water | place: USA | collected 2010-08-07 | depth 0.5 m | reverse complement strand
GTCTACTACACCACTATTCATAGGCGTTGCGACCGCTTTTTTCTTTTCCATGCCTAACATTTTAGCTACTGGGCCAGACTTGTTAATGACACTAGCTACTGGACTTACAACGTTTAATGCTTTTTTTAAGATACCCATATCAAACCATCCTTCCTTTAGTCTTACCTCTAACTGCGCAACCATCTCCTCTACGTCTTGCTACTTTTGTGGTTTTCTTTTTCTTTTTAACCATCTTACCCTCAGCCATCTTCATAACTTTACCGCCGTAAGCTTTTTTTACTGTACCTTGCATGCGTTTTTTACGCTCCTCATTTAAACGCTTTTCTCTTGCCTGGTTTTCTGCTTCTATTTCTTTTTGCATGTCAGTCATAACAGGGTTACCGTCTTCGTCCGTCAAACCGCCAGATCCTTCTCCTGTTCCAGGTATAGCATATCCTTTGCTCGTCTTTTCAGCCATATCAATCCTCGTTACGTTTAGCCACTAAATGGCATGTTGAAATAAAATAATTTTGATCGTATTTACTTTTCATAATATTGACATCTTTATGAACTAGTTGAATATTACTCAAAACATATCCTTTGTTGCTATCTATTCTATCTATCGAGGCAGTATGGTTTCGTCCTATGTCTGCCCAACCTATCGGTAATCCCGATAATTTACAAACTTTGTCTTGCTTTTCGTACAACCCCCAAACGTCTTCTACTTCTATATTCCACTTAATCCCTCTTGCCTCTGCGCCTCTTTGAAATCCGTAAAACCAAGAGAGCTTAAGTTGATTGTAAGTATAATGTGGCTTTGTATTATTTACTATTGCTGAACAAGCTCTACAACGTTTATTAAGTAAAAATGAATGTATTGCATAATTCCTACGTAAATAAGATTGTTCAACACCACAATGCCCACACTTCTTATACCATCTTTTGCCCCTTTTGGTTACACCTTTGGGGGCGATCATTACACTACCACTTTACTTTATCAGCCCAATAAGCGGCTGACATCTTACCCTTCTTTATATTCTTTCCATGTCTGGCCTTAAACGATTTACGCTTAGCCTTCATACGCGCAGATTCCCCAGCTTTAGGTTTCCCTGCTGTACTAGCGCCTTTTTGACCGAACCGAATAATTTTTTCTTTGCCCCCCTCGCACGCTTTGACTGCGTGAGATTTCTTTGGGTGCTTTGGAGTACTTCTAGGCTTGTTACAAGCCATAGATTGTTTATTGAGTTTTCTACGCATTAGTCACTTCTTTCTAATAAATGAACACGAACTTGAAGATCATGAATATGCCCTAGAATTTCTTCTTTGAGTTCTTGTCGTGCGAACGCGTTGCCTGGACTAGGAACTATTACCCCAGACGGACTTATAAGTTGCATTTGATTTGCGCGGATTAACTGTATATCAGCTTGAATTTCTCCAACAGAACTAATGACCCACCACATAGCCGCTAGCAAAACTGGAACTAAACTAGCCAGTGCTTTGGGCAGGTCAAAGTTTCCCACAGTTCTATCCGTAAATTAAAGTGACAGCTGCACCACCGCCTATATCCACAAACACACCTTTTTCGCATAATATTCCTTCACCTGGAATACCTACGGTATGTTGACCTGCTACAGAAGCGGGTAATTTTAAAACTACCTCACCTGAAGCTGCTGAAGCATTGTCATGGAAAATTAGAGGGTCGCCAGGAGTAGCTACAGCGTAAAAGACACCTTTAATCCGTGTCCTAAAGTTAGCCATAGCTCCATCACCAGTAGCAAACGCCGATTTAACATCGTATTGCATGGTTTACCTCCTAATTAAGATCCGCTACCGTCTGTTCCGAAAGTAGTATCGTATACATGGTAATGAACACGCATAGTAATGTTTCCGCCAGTTGCTGCTGCAGCACCTACACCACCAGTAATTTTAACAGGGTAGTCAGTACTCATAACGAAGCCAAAGTCATTACCTACAGTTGCTGTAGCAAAATCAAATACTGTATGACCTGCATCAGCGTCACCGTTATCAATCAAACCATCAGGGTCTGAAGCAGGTGTGTCTGTTTTAACTTCTATCCAACCAAGATCAAACGTAGGGTTTGTACCGCCTGTAGCGTCCGCTTCTACTTCAATATAAGTAACAATAGCGTTCTTAGGAAGAATAACTGAAAGAGCAGAATTGCCTGTTGCAGCTGAGCCTCTACGAAGTTCTGTAGTTGTAGCTGCTGTGGGGTCTGCCATAAAAGCAGTTGCGACTAAAGAAACTGCTCCCGCAACTTGTGGATCTTGTGTTCTTTGGGCATCACCGACTCTTAATGGGCCGGAAAAAGTAGTAGTAGCCATTGTAAATCCTTTCGTGTAATAGCACTTCTTATATCGTCTCTATTAAGTCTGCTAGGTCAGTCGATATAAGTTATATGTATCCTAGTACGTACAGTATAGATTAAAAAAGGGGGGCTTGTAACCCCCCTTCCCTTGTTGCTTTGTTATGCGCCTTGTGAGCCAAACATACCAAGTGGATCAGACCACCCGAATGAATAACGTTCACGAGCCTTATAACGGACATTACCTGTGTCAAAGTCCCCGTCCATAGAGTTAGCCATAGGCGAACGAACGAAGTGCTTCATACCATTAGGTACGTCAGTTGAAAGGAACCAAGCATCGGTATCTGTCAAGAAATGGTTAACTGTGTAACCCTCTGGGATAGAACCGTTGTTTGCAAGTGCATTGATATCATTGTCTGCCGTGCCTGGTCGTCCATCAGTCTCTAGGAGTCTGGTAGCAACGAACATTAGGTTTGGTGGAACAATGAGTTTACGGGGCTTAGCAGCAATCAGTAGGCCACGCTCGTCTGTCCATGCAGCAATTTGAATTACTGCGGCCTCTAGAGAAGTCTCATTAAGGTCAGCTTGGACAGCTGGAGTGTTACTGTTTGTGCCGCCACTTACTAGCGGGTGTGCAGTAGAGAATAGAGGAACTCCGTCTCCACCGTTTGTACCAGCAGTAAAGCCGCTGTTAAGAACTCCTGCTGCTTTGGTCTGCTTAGTGAATGCCATAGCACGAGCCAACGCTTTGGTGTAACGAGATGACAATGAGTCATACAAGTTATCCTCGATGGCTTCCTCAGTAAGAGAAAAACCAAGCGAAATGGTTTCGTGATTGTAGCGAGCAGTCCAAGCCTCTTGTGCATTATCGTAAGCGATAGAGTTACCCTCATCCTTCACAGGTGCTGCCGCGAAGCCGGATAGCTTTGTCTCTTCTTCAAATGAACGCTCAGAAGTTTCAGTTTCAAAAATCTCCTTGTGCTCTTCACCATATCGGCTGTATTCCATACCGAAAAGGGCGTTAAGACCAGGAAGGAGTTCTTTTAGTAGTTGGGCGCGTGAAATAGCCATTTACATATCTCCTTATAATCCAACGTTATTCAAATATGAATGAGCGCTGGGGTTAAACTTTACCAACACATCTGTAAATGCGTCTCCAGGTTCGGAAACAAAATCTACGATGCGGAAGGCAGCGGCGGCTGTTTGGACAGTAGCATCCAAAGCACTTGTAGAGTTACCAGTAGCAGTGCTACCAGTAGCTGTACTCTGTACAGCAGCGAAGAATGTATTATTACCCAAAACTGTTTGTGCACCAGAACCATCTAATTGAGCTTGGAAAGCTACAGATGGGTCAGTAATCACTTTAGCTTTAATTTCTCCACCATTAGCAGTACCTGATGGATAATATTGAGCGTTGATGACTTGGCCTTGAGCATTAATATACTCACAACCAACAAATACACCAATAGCGCCTACACCAGAACCGCCAAGGTTGTTAGTAGTAATGTCAGCACCAGTAGCGGTTGATAGGGCGATATACCCGTCAGCGCCAATGATAACGACTTGTCCATAAAAAATGTTGGTGGCTTCACCAGCTGGATCAATCAGAAAAGTATCTGTTGCACCAGCGTAAGGCATGCCATCAACCCGATTAATAGGCCGAAGCCCATATGGGGCAGCTACAGTAGCCATGTTATAACCTCTCTAAAAAAAATTATTTACCTTTACCGAATGACGTAGTAGAACGCTTTTCTTTAAACAAAGGCATTCGTTGATCATTCTCTCTCATAAAATTGTTGTCTACAGATTCCATTTGAGACTCGTTTTGCTTCGTAAAGTATTCTCTACGTTGGTCAACCATCGCATCAGGCATCGTGCAAAGCAACAAACCCGCGACCTCAATGTTGTCTTTGAAACGACTATTGGGATCAACAAGCATTTGTAAATGTGGTTGTTCGCTAGCCAGAACAGGTTCCCAGCCTTCTCGCATTTTGGACGAGACGTTACGTGGGTCTTGTTGGCCTAACATCGCAACCCGAACCCAGCGGTACGTAAACCCAGGTTTTCGGTTTGGTTCTGGAAGTACTTCAGGTCGTACCCATTGTTTTGGTCGTTCCTGTGTATCGCGTGATTCTAATTCGCGTGCAAGTCTAGTATCTTTACTATTATTAGCCATTTTGGTTCTCCAATCTCCTAAGTTCTTTAGCGTATTGTTCAGGTGTCAAGCCAAGTTTTTTAGCTAGAGCTACCTGTGACTGCTTTAGTACGATCCGTTTGGAAGATGTACTTCGGGATGCTGGTGCAACCACTGTGGCGGGTTTGTTTTCTGCACGAACAGGCTTGCCGCCCCCGTCCGTAGAATTGTCTTCCCCAAAATACTCAGGGAATCTGCGGCGCATTGTGTTGTCAACGTCCGACCAATAATCATCTGAACCTACATAAGCATCGCCTTTTTGCCGAACTAACTTTTGGTGAAACCCTAGGGCCGCCGCAGTCATTTCTTCATCAGACCCGTACCAAGTATTGCGCTCTTGCCACGCCATCGTCTTGGAGTCTAGTTGAGGCTTAACAGCTTCAGTTGATGTACTATTTACACTATTTTCTTCCTCTTGTCTAGGAGGTCGATAACTTTCAATTTGTTGTCTTCTAAAATTTGCATCAGAAAGTTTAGTTTGAGCGTCAACAATAGAGTCCGTATCACCTGATTCATACGCGTCTTTATAGGCTCGTTTAGCCATTTCAGTCTCGTATTCAACAGATTTTTTAGCGGTGTCTAAATACGCTTCACGGCCTTTTCTAGCTTCTTCTTGGAGTTTTTTGTTTTCCTCCATAGCTTTTTTAGCCATTTCTACCGCTTGTTGTTGCTCACGTTGCGCAGATTCTTTAGCACGGCGTTCATCATGCCACACCTTTTTCATCTGCTTAAAACGTTCTTTTACACCATCCGAATAGCTATCTAGTTCATCTTTCTCTAGATCTTCAACTATTTCTTTAGGCATTGGAGACCTATTACGGTCTGCTTCAGGAGTATCATCTTCAACTTTGAGTTCTACTTCTTGTTCTTCGCCTTCTATTTCAAAGTCCAACTCTTCCTGATCTACTTCTTGTTTCTCAGCTTCTGCCATAACCCTCTCCTAACTACGCGATATGCCACGAGGATCTTCTACAACCCCCTCAACACTATCGTCGTTAATGATCCGAAATTCTTTACCATGAATTTTTAAACGGGTACCCGCATGTGGTCGAACGAGAACAAAGTCTCCTTCTTTACACCAAGCTCCACTTGGGAAACGGTCTTTGTCTCTATAACAATCCGGCCCCATCTTCATAATAAATAAAACAGTAGTCAGTAAATCCTCGTTAGTCATAGTAATGTCTGCTTTAGCGAGGCCACTTTCATACTCTTGTTCTTTGTCGGGGATTGCACACAAAATGCGATAACCAGAGGGTTCTGGTAGTTGCTTAGCTTTACGCTCAGCAGTATCAGGTAATGTTGTTGCTTCTTCTGGATTATCGGGGTTCGTGCCGATAAGAAGTTCACTCATTGTCAGTTTCCATCCTTTCTAATGTTTCGGTTAGTATATTTTTTGCTACTAGTAAACCTCTATAGAGTCCGCATGTGTGTTTGTATTCCGCGTAGTCTTTAGCGTGGCCTACTGCTAAGTCCTGCTCTATGGTTGTTAATTCTCCATCTACCCTAGTAATAAGATAATTCAGGAGGTCGTTACTCACTCATCTTCCTTTCTTGGTTGTTGCTGATTCTGTTGCATTTGCTGCATTGCTTGGTCTTCGTTAGATATTTCTCTAGCTAAATCAATACCCATACGCAGTTTAGCTTCTTGTTGCTTAGCAGTTAAATTTGCTTCATCTGTAGCAATCCTTGCTCCAACTTGTAGCCCTGCAATACGTTCTTGAGCCGCAATACGTTCTTTTTCGAGTTCCAAACGATCCATTTTTTCTGACGCATCCAGAGCGACTTTCTGTTGTTTCGTTTGTGCTTCTTGTTGTTTGATCTGCAACTCTTGTTGTTGCATTTGAACGATTGGATCTTGCGCGGCTTGTTGCGCTTTTTGTTGCGCCACTTCTGCTTTGTTTCCTTGTAAGACTTGTTGGGCAGCTGCCGCAGCGAGTCGAGAAATTTCAACTTCTGTATCTTCATCCATTTCAGCATTTGGCGCTGGGTATGGAACACCCGCAGCTTTTTCAATCTGTTTGCGATATTCAAAAGCTAAGTGATCTTGTATGTGTGCGGCTAGAGCTGCACCCATTTGTTTTGCCATAGGGCTTTGTTGTACTAATGCCATTAGTTTAGGATCTTCCATAGCCGACATATGAACCGTAATATGGGACTCGTGATCTTGATAAATAAATGCTTTAACAGGCTTCCCTCTAAGGACATCCATGTTTTCTGATACCGGATCACGCGGTTCCTGGTCATCTTCCATTGGTATGAGCTTCTGGGCATTTTTAATTCCTAACACTTCGAGCATCTGACGATGCAGATACGGTAGGTTGTATAGCTGTGGAGCTTGCGCTGCCATCTGCAATACGGCTTGATACTGCGTAACTTTCTGCGCCATTGTCGCTGCATTGGGGTCTGACACAGGAATAATATCAACCATGTCATAGTCCGAACCCTTAGCACGGTCTGAACCTTCTACTGGCTCGTAAGAATACTCATCTGGCGTGTAGTCACGGATAATGCCTTTAAGAAGTTTAAACTCCTCTTTCATGGAGTAGTGTATTCGTGCCTGTACCGCACTCATGACTTTCAACGTGCGCTCTAGTATAGCTAGTGTCGTACCCACAGGAGCCTGTCCTGACATGTCACTGAGCTTGAGGTCAGCGGCGGAGGCGAACCTACGTCCTTCTTCCACAATGTTACCTAACAGTGTATACAGTACTTGGCTTGGCTCCTTGTATGGGAGCGTCATAATGTTATCTTTTATTGTTCCGCTGGTGACATCTACATCTCTAAACTCAGCTGGGGCTATCGGCGTATCGTCGCCTTTAACTCTAAGTCCTCTAGTTTTGAAACCACCAGGAAGATTGGAGAGAGTACCAGCGTCAACAAGCTGCCGAATAATACTAGTGCCAGATTTAGCAAAAGCACCGATAAGATGAATAAGGCCAAAGGCATAAAAGCCAAACCCTGGAATATACGGGTAGTGAACGAAATGATTTCTTTTCTGTTTAGTATCATCTTCAGATCTCCAGTTACGTCTAATAGCTAGTATCTGTGTAGTTTGCTTTTCAATGGTAACAATATACGGTAACGCGATACCTGTTTCTTTTCCGTCTTCTACATCTTCGTATCCAGCTAAGTCAAGATCGCATTGTATCTCCAGCATTTTGTAGCGGTCATCAGATGACGCTCGAAAGCCCATCTTCTCAGCAATTCTCTTTTCAATCTCGTCAAACGTATTCTGTGGTTCTGGTAAATCTATATCAAGATAGAACCCTGCGTGCATCAACCGTCGCATCTCATTAGGAGTTTTGCGCATGACATGAGTTACACGAGGCGCACTCCTTAAATCAGACACTCCATAAGGAACTACTACATCTTCTGCTGGTACGTAAAGAGATACTTGACGTTCAAGGGACGGATCGTAGTACACTTTCTTAAACGCGTTACCAGATAGTCCTAGACCCCATAGCATTCTTTCATGCTCGGCTCGATACTCAGGCATTTTGTCGGTCAGTTGATAATTCATATCGTCCTGTACCCGTTTAGCTGCCGCTTTGTTCTCTTTTGTTTCTTTTCCTATAATCTGTGTTTTGACAGGCCCAGCTGCTGGAAAGGTTTCCATCATGGTTTCGGCTTGGAACTTCACCAGTGCTTCGGATAAGAGTGGGTGATACACACCACAAGCACCAGGCCAAGGTTCCGTACGTTCTTCTACTTTCATACCTAGTAGTTCAAGCCCGTCAACGTATGTTTGTATCCAATCTTTTCTAGACGCTAAGTCTTCTTCAAAGTCTCCTAGCAAATCGCCAGCAATCTCTGTTAATTGCTGCTCACTAAGTTCCTCCGCAAGGTTAGCGCCAAACTCATCGTCCTCCATCGCATCAGGATCAATAACAATCTCCATATCTGGAGTCGATATAGTGACGCTTTCAGGATCTTCAATCTCTATTTCAAGATCAGCCTCCAAGTTCTCCGGCATGGATAGTCCACCCATACCATCTGTGTCTCCTATACCCATTGGTGCTTGGTTTACTGCTTTATCTATAGAGTTTGTAGCCATTTTTCCTATCCTTAATAATATCCTGGTGAGAACCTTCTAAACGTACGCTCTTCATCTTCTTCATCTAATGTCGCACGGAGATATCCACCTTTTCTGAACCGCATTAGTGCTAAGGATACCGAGTCAACATAGTCATCATGTTCCCCCGCAGGGAATGACGCAACTTCATCAATTACTTCTTCTGCCCAATGCGTGGGCGGTGCCCATACTCTACCAGACGCAAACATATCTGACACTGCGTTGAGTCTAGTGATCTTGTCGTTACCTTTTACAGGGGTAAACTCCTGTACTGGTATGCCCATTGCGCGCATTTCATAGATAAGCGGAGCACCGGACGCTTTCTTCTCTATAATTATCGAATCAGGATTAAATTCATCAACCTGTTCTAGTGCTTTGCGTTTAAGCGCTGGAAACTCCAGCCTATCTCTGAATGCGTCAAGTAAAATTATATTCGTTTCTGTCTTTCCTGTGTCAGGATCTTCTTGGTAGAACACTCCCCACGTTGTACACGCCGAATAATCCGACCTAGTTGTCTTTTCAAACGCCGTATCCCACGATTGTAGTACAAAATCACAGTAAGGTGGCCCTTCTTCTTCCCATGTCTGCCACCATTCACGTTTTACGATGGCTGAAACCTCTGATGTAGGCGATTGTTGGTACTGAGCCATCCATTTTGAGTTAGGAAGCTCCTCTTTTAGGGCAGTAAGCTCGTCCATTGCCCAAAATTCAGGCCAAAGAGCGTTACCTGTAGGTAAAATAGCCGGAAACTCGATCACTTCCCACTCTTCACCGCCTCTTAGCCCCGCTGCCTTGACAACTTGCCCTGTTAAATCACGTTTTGACCACCTTGTCATCACTATGACGATGGCACCACCTGGTTGTAGTCGCTGTCGAGGGCCGGATGTGTACCACTCATACACCTTATCGTAGACATCTGGGTTAATATCAGCTAATGCGGCCTCTTGCTCCGAGTGGGGGTCATCAATAATGAGGAGATCCGCACCTTTACCAGTGACAGCACCTCCCACACCAATAGCAAAATAGTCTCCACCACTGTTAGTCGCCCACCGACCAGCCGCTTTTGAGTCTGATTGTAAGCCAACCCCCGGAAATAGTTTGCTATAGACTTCCTGATCAACAAGGTTACGTACCTTTCTACCAAACCCCACCGCCAACTCAGCTGTGTGAGACGTTTGAATTACTTTTTTATGTGGATACTTACCTAGGAACCACGCGGGTAACAGGTATGAGGCGAACTCTGACTTAGTGTGTCGAGGGGGCATGTTGATGATCAGACGTTTAGTCTTACCTTCTGCCACTCTCTCGAACGCTGATGCCATCTTAGCGTGGTGCCTCCCACTTATAAACGTAGGCCACACTTTGTTAACGAACGGTATGAACTTGTCCTGTGCCTGTTGCTTTGTCCGTAGCTCCTCCAGCTTCTCCAACTCGGCTAGAAGTTTCTCCTGCTCTGGTAGCGAGAGCATCGGCAGTATCGCCGGAATATCCTTTATGGATATATTCTCAATCGCTTCTTTGGCTGTCGTCATCTTCTGGCTGTTCTTGTATAGTGGCTACACCTAACTCATCGTCGAGGTTACTGTTTAGTGGAGTGACGTCTATCACATCTGCGTTTAGTAGGCGTTTGACTCGCTCTTTAATAGCATTTTCCAGATCATCAGGGTTCTTATAGTTGATTGTGATCTCGGACTTTTGCGTGAATAACCCTATGTCACTATGCTTACCAAGTAGCTCCAATGCTTTTAACTCAAACTTAGTATCCCCACAGTCAGCAATCTCCATCAACTTGTTTGTTATAGCAGCACGCGATTGGGCTGCATCAAGTCCTAACTGAGATCCGTAGGTTCGTAAGAACGTTGCCGCCGCAAACGCCGTATTTGGCTGAGTGAGATTATCCTTTTTGCGTTCCGTGACAACCTCGTCCAGCAGCTTCTTCTCTTGTTCCGCAGTTTCTTCATCGACTTCTAGTGTAGCACCAAGTTCGTGCTGAAGCTCTACCGTATTCGCGGCGACTGCTAACTCATCTAAAAGTGTGTTGGGTTTCTCGTCTGAGGTATCAAACGGGACTTTGTGTTCTGCTGTAGGATCTACTTTGACGGTTTGAGGTCTAGGCATTGAGCGGTTTGGGGCTCTTAGTTTTTGTTTAATTGGAGTCTTTATATACTAAACTAATTATAAAAGCAAGGAAGGGTAATTATGGCAAAGTTTAAATGTATCTATCTGGAATGGGAAGACGCGGTAGCTGCCGCTGATTGGGAAGAAGTCACCGAAGCTGCTTTGTTTAAATGTAAGACCTTGGGTTTTGTTGTATCAGAGAATGATAAAGCTATCTGTGTGGCTGCCGTAGTGTCCGAAGAAGACAATCAATCTAACGCAAAGATCCACATACCCAAAGCATGGATTACTTTAGAGAAGCGTTTAAATATAGACGAGCAATAAAAAGAGGGGCACCTCCTAGCCCTTAAGCCGAAGTACCCCTCGTGAAACCAACAAGGTATGGGAAACAAAAGGAGGAAAACCCATACCCTGAATTTACTATAGCATACCAAGCCGACGTTTAAGCAAGTAGTTTCTTGTTTGTGTGTGGTTGTATTGCGCGGTTGCGCGTCGTCGGCAGTACTCAGACCAAAGTGTCATGACACCCTCCTTCAAAGTAAAAGAAAGATGCGTTCCTTCGACCAATGTCTACTTCCGTCCCTGCTGGGATGAACGATGTGCAAACCATATCACCCTGTAAATAAAATTTCAATAGGTACCATAAAGGGGGGGTTTCTGTGTGCGAGGTAGACGGGCATTGGCTGGGAAAGAATAGGGGGGTGGGGGGTCAACGATTTGGTTTTGTTACGGGGGGTATTCTGATATCGAAGTATCTAACGAGCATATTACTAAGTACAACGCCACCCAGTAACATAAACAGAATTTAGGGG
>OBMK010003238.1_pt1 | contig 11509 bp, 8 predicted proteins | sample 1539081 | NCBI WGS metagenome assembly OBMK01 (sample SAMEA3355528, study PRJEB22509) | marine metagenome | biome: marine; feature: river plume; material: water | place: USA | collected 2010-08-07 | depth 0.5 m | reverse complement strand
AGGATGGCAAAGTGACCCGTGTGATTGCCCACGATAACCCAATGTTAGCCAAAAACATTTGTTTTAAAGGCGTTGCCGTGCCGCAGATACATAATCATAAAGAGCGGATCAAAGTACCCCTGAAGCGAGTTGGCGAACGCGGCGAAGATAAATGGGAAGAAATCTCCTATGAACAGGCGATGGACGAAATCGCAGAAAAACTAAAGGTCCTTGTTGATGAGCATGGCCCTGAGACGCTCGCTGTATCAACGTCGGGATGGAACACACAAACCACGCACAGTACGGATCGACGGTTCATGAATCTGCTTGGTTCACCAAACTGGATTAGCGGTGTATCTCTGTGCGCGGGTAATACAGCGGCGGTTAATCGGTTAACTTACGGTTGGTACCCGATGGCGGACTACGGCAATACTAACTGTATTGTTTTATTTGGCCATAATCCAAGAAAGCATTCATGGACGCCAATTTTTAACGCCATTAACGCAGCCAAAGATCGTGGTGCGAAAGTCATTGTATTGGACCCGCGTATTTCTGATCAGGCGGAGACGGCGGATCTGCACCTGCGTTTGAAAGCCGGCACAGATGCTGCGATGTGCCTGGGTTGGTTAAAAGTGATATTTGACGAAGAACTTTACGACAAGGAATTTGTCAGTGACTGGTGTGTCGGTTTCGAAGAACTTCGCCAGCGAGTAGATGAGTACCCGCTTGAGCGGGTGGAAAAAATCACCGGTGTAGACAAGGCATTAATTGCAGAGGCTGCTCGAATGTATGCGACTGCAGACGGTGCGTCGATACCATGGACGCCGATTACGGATCAGCAGATCTCATCGACATCAGCGATTCGTCTGCATTCCATTTTGCGCGCGGTGACAGGCAATCTTGACGTTGTTGGCGGTGATACCTTGGGAGGGTTTAACCCCTCTTATATACCTGAATCAGAGCTTGGCCTGCATGAGGTTTTGTCTCCTGAGCAGAAAGCAAAACAAATGGGTTATGACGATCATCCGGTGTATACGTATCGGGTCGCTGAAATGCTAAAGGAGCCAACAGAAAAGGTCTGGGGATTTCCCTACGCAGATATTGTAATGGGTTGTCATATGGCGAACCCCACCAACGTATTCCGAGCGATGAAAACGGAGCAGCCATATCCCATCAAGGCTTTTATTGTGCTGGGTAACAATGCGCTGTTGAGCTACCCCAATCAACACCAAATTTTGGAAGCGATGATGAACCAGGAGTTAATCGTCGCGCATGAGCTCTTTATGACGCCAACCGCGATGCTCGCGGATTATATTTTGCCGGGAGACGTTTTCACCGAGCGAAATCATGTGGCCGACAGTTGGAGTTGGACCACCAGGCTGACACTGTCGCAAAAAGTGGTTGAACCGCCAGAGCAGGCTTCCAGTACGTACCAGTTCTGGCACGACCTTGCGGTGCGTTTCGGTTTTGGCAATGAGTTTCCGTGGCAGAGCATTGAAGAGGTGTTAGACCATCGCCTTGCGCGCTCAGGCAGAACATTCAGGGAGTTTGAAGAACAAGGTTTCATGGAAATGCCGATACCTGAATATCGAAAATACCGAAAGACTGGCTTCGCGACGCCCTCCGGCAAGGTGGAGCTATACTCGTCAATCCTTGAAGAACTTGGGTTTGATCCATTGCCTTATTATAGAGAAGGTCCTGCCACATCGCCTGAATATCCGTATATGGTTTTTACGGGGGTCAGGGAAGATCCGTTTTTCCAAACAGGTCAGCGAAATGTGAAGGAACTAAGAGATCGTTGCCCTGTACCGAGCGTGTTTATCCACCCTGAAGATGCAACAAGAGACGGCTTGAACGACGGTGACTGGATTAGTCTTGAAACGGCCCATGGCAAGGTTTCAGCGCAGTTATCCGTGCAATCATCCATGAAGCAAGGTCATTTGCGCGTCCCGCACGGTTGGTGGTACCCGGAAATGCGCGGCCAGGAAAGCCTCGCCGGTGCCTTTCTATCGAGTGATGCTGTGCTTTGTTCAGATGATGATGAATTTCTTGATTATGAGCAGGGAATTCCCCATTTTAAGGGCTTCCCCGGCAAAGTTGTCAAAGCTGAAAAACCTGAACATCTGCAAGCAGCCTCATGACACAGCGCACGGCATGGCAGCATCGACGAGTAGAGGTAAAATCAAAGTTAACGACCTGGGTCGCGAACAGGGTTTTCTCGTTCAAAGAAAACGGCATTGATGGTTGGTTGAAGCGCCGGATGTTAAAACCAGCGCAAAAACCTAATCCGTCAAGTGGGCCTTCAGGCGTGCGCCAAGATCGTTGACGAGGTCTTTACTTGCGTTCTCGTTCACGAGATTCACAAGTTCTCCGGGATCGTTATTCATGTTGAATAGCTCACAGGGAGTCTCGTCTCTTAAGTTCATGGTCAAGCGGTGGCTGGTGTTACGCATACCTGCGAAATTCCCAATTCTTGAAAAGAGGAATTCCCGACCTTCGATAGGCTTTTCAACGGCAGCAAGCACTGATTGCCCATGGCAGCCTTCAGGAGGCTTCGCACCGCCAATGTCCGCCAAGGTTGCGGTAACGTCGGTCAGTTCTACCAGCGCATCCTCCGTGCGTGCTGGTGCACCGCCGGGCGGCCGAATAATCAACGGCACCTGAACCGAACCATTATAGAAATTCATCTTGGCCCAGAGTTTGTGCTCTCCGAGCATTTCACCGTGATCGCTGGTGTAAACAATCCATGTATTGTCCAGTTGTCCCAATTCCTTCAGCGTGGCTAAGACTTCCCCGATTTTCTGGTCGACCAGCGAGACCATGCCAAGGTACTGTCGGATACCTGCTTCAACAAAGTCATGGTCCATCATTTGCGTTTGGGAGTGGTTCGATAAAACAGCGAGGTATTTCTCCCAACCTGGCGTTGTTGCCTCAGGAGGGTCGAGTGGTGGAACATCGATGTTCGCCTTCGCGTAGTATTCAGACCATACCGGGTCTGCTATCAGCGGAACGTGTGGTTGCACAAAAGCGAGTTTGAGCATAAATGGTTTATCTGTAGATCGCTGTCTTAACCATTGGTCTGTTTGATCGGCGAGAAAACTACTCAGGTCAAGTTCCTGTGGCAGTACGCTGGTCTGCCCTCGCCAGTGCTCAGGGGTCAGTCTGAATGCACTTTTGATCTGGGCACGGTAGTCATCAAGTCTGCCGTGTTGCGCGAGATATTCAGTGTATGGCGTCGTCAGTCGAGAAGATGCGTGGAGATATTTGTCGTACTCTTCCAGCACATAGTCCCAACCAAAAGACTGCACAAAACCCTCCTGTGAGCGCATGTCTATTTTGCCCCCATCCTTGGGTGGTTGGTAAGACTCGTGGTAATGAGTCTTACCGATAGTGGCGGTCTCATAACCAGCACCCTGTAATTGCTTCATCACTGTAGGCCAATCAGGATTGAACCCGCCATCGTTTGAAATCACGTCAAGCTCGTGCGGGTATCGCCCGGTGATCACGCTTGCACGGGAAGGTTGGCAAATTGGGCTTTGGCACCAGGTTTTGGTGAAGCGAACCCCTTCATCGGCGATTGCGTCGAGGTGAGGTGTCTGGACAATCGGATGTCCGGCACAACCCATAATGTTGTGTCGGTGCTGGTCCGCAAAGATAAAAAGAATATTTGGCTTCATAATATTTTCCAGATTTCGATACGCTCGCTACTACAGCACACAACACTAGAGAAGTTCAATCAGCGAGTAATCAAGTTCTCTGACAGTTAAAAATATCATCGCTAATTATCTCGAGGTGGATCCCGTCTGACCGGGCTGATGGAAAACTTGACATAAACCAGTTACATTGCGCCTTTGATTTACAGAGCCCTGGTAAAATGACGAACAACGAAACAGCAAACGCATTTGATGCGTTAGTGCGGGAAAGGCGTTCAATTCGCGGTTTTCTCGATAAGCAAGTGCCAGAAGAAACGCTAAAGCAGATTTTTGAGACCGCGCGTTGGACACCCTCGGGTACCAATGTCCAGCCGTGGGAAGTGTGTGTCGCTTCTGGCAACACCCTCGAGCAAATCCGTCAGGGATACATCAGCGGGTTCGATGAGGGCGTCAAAGTAGTAACGGATCATCAGGCTGATGGCCGCACCGGTGCGCCTTGGAAAGAAAGAAAGCGAAGTTGCGCGCGGGCTCTTTATCAGTCTATGGATATTGAATGGGAAGATAAAGCAGGGCGAGGCTACGCAGCAAGGCGCAACTATGAGTTTTTCGATGCGCCTCATGCTGTATTTTTAGGTATACATGATGTTTTTGGCGCTCAAAGCGCTTGTGATGTGGGAATGTATGCACAAACCTTGATGCTAGCAATGACCAGTCATGGCTTGGCTTCCTGCGCTCAAGGAACGTTAAGAAATTATCCTAATCTGGTGCGTGAGGTGTTTGGTCTCGATCCTGAAATCAAAATTCTTTTTGGTATTAGTTTTGGTTACGAGGACCAAGAAGCTAAGGTCAACACTGCCCGTACCGATCGAGCACCGCTCGAAGAGACGGTGCTATTTCTCAGGTAGACTCGAAACAACCTCTACAGGCTCAATAAATAAGTTGGGCTAAATTGCCGCTATCAACCTGCGTACTTCATCCAGTGAAGGGCGTGAAGATACCGCGCCCTCGGTGTTTTTAAGGAGCATGTTGAAATACTGTTGCGCGACCTCGGTATCTCCCATTTCAAAGGCTGTTTTACCAGCGCCATATATGCTGTTGTATCTGCCGGGCGTTCTTACCAAGGCAAGTTTATAGGCATCATGTGCCTCTGCCAGCCTTGACTGATCCAGCAGCATGTCGGCATACAGTTCCTCGGCCGGCAGCATATCGCCGGGGCCTGAAGCTGAATTTGTGGTCACTGCATCTCTATCAGAAGCCTGTTTCATCATTGAAAGCGCTGCTTCGGTTTTTCCATTTGCGTATTGTTGCCATGCCTTTACGGTCAATACCTGAACTTCTATTTTGTCTTGGCTTTTCGCTAGGGGTTTGATGCCTGCCATGTTTTTACCCATCTGAGACAGGATTTCGATATCCTCATTGGCTTCATCAGCACGACCCAAACGTGAAAAGGCAAGTGCCCGGGCAAAGTGGGTGTTGCTAACTTCCCTGTCATGTTCGTCTGCCCAAGGGAAGTGAGCCGGCATGCGTGGGGCTAATGTGATGGCAGATGTCCAGTCTTTGCGTTCAAGGACATATCTGACAGGAATAGCTGAATAGGCGTACGAAATTGCGCTACGACCCGCTCTTTCGAATTCGAGTATGTCGAGTGAAAACATTTCTTTCTGTATCCGAGCCGCGGAAACATCATCCCCTTTTTGCAAATGTGCATACATCAAATAATCCATTGCATGAGGATAATGGCTGTTTACCGCGCCGTTGGCGACACATAGTTCGATGGCAGAATTCGCAGAGATATCGTTCCATTTTATAGCCTTGCTCCATTTGCCAAGCCGGGTATAAGTATGAGTCAACATATGTGAGGCATGGGTAACTGCCGGGGTTATTTCGCCGTAGTGGTCCGCTGTTGTAAGCGCCTTACCCGCAAGGTTAGCGGTATCGAAAGCGTGAATAACATAGTGATGTCCGCCCGGGTGGTTAGACATTTTCTGCAAAATATCTAATGCAAGCTGTCCTGCCTCTTCCCTGTCGTTTTCAGTTTTGGCGATTGCGATTTTGAACAAAGCGTTAAACGCTTTCGCATCCATGTCGTTGGGCATGCTGGTAGATGTCTCGTTCCAGACCCTAGACATATTTACGTAGCCTTCTTTCATTGTCTGGGAAAGCCCGCCCGCATAAAAAACCTCTGCAGCCTTAAAATACTGTTTTTCCCGCTGCGTTGTATCCGCGATTGATTGAGCTTTCTTTGTAAGCTCAAGCCCCCGAGCATATTCTTCTGCGTTGAGGTTATCCTGCCATAAGGGATGAATCTGGGTCATGGCTTGTCCCCAGTAAGCCATTGCACAGTCAGGGTCTGCATCATCGGCCATGGAAAAAACAAATTGAGCTTCCCGGTACATCATGTTGTGCATCAGTGCGACACCTCGTTCGACAAGTACGCCAGCTTCGGTACTGCAGGTGTTTGGGAAGTCGATTTCTCCAACCGGTGTTGTTAGCAAGTCAAACTTCGGCCCATCCGAAACCTTCACGCCACTGTCTGGAATATTGTCTAACGTGCTGTTGGCAGTCGGTTGCAGTTCAGCTGTTTCTTGCTCAACAATTCCTGCGTCATTATTCTGGCTGCAGCCGAGGATAAGGCTTGTGCTGCAAAGGGCGGTTAATAACCAAAGCTTGTTCATTTCGAGTCTCCTATTATGTTAGACATGACTAAATGCCTCGATCGCACGCCAGGTTTATCTAGCTAGCGCCATTATTTGCTTGGCCATCTTCTCAGGTGGCAATGCATGGTTAAAGTGCTTGAGTAACGTTCCATCTTTGTTCATGAGATAGGTATAGGCTGTATGGTCTACTAGGTAATTAGTAGTGTCGTCAGTTTTCGCGGAATAAACTCGATATTTCGATTTGATTGCTTTGACCTGATCGACGGTGCCGGTAAGCCCAATAAGATTTTTGTGAAAATGCCTTATGTACTGCGCCATTAGCGCTACAGTGTCTCTTTCCGGATCGATGCTGATAAAGACTGGGGTTATGTCTCTCGCGATAGCAGGGTCGACCATGCCTAATGCAGCGCTCATGATTTGCAAATCCGTTGGACATACGTCGGGGCAATAGGTGTAGCCAAAATAAACCAGCATAAACTTGCCAAGAAAGTCCTTTTCAGTCACGGGTTCGTTGTGGTGATTGATCAGATTAAAAGCGCCGCCGATTAATTTGCCGCTACCTTCCTCAGCGATAACGCTGCAAGATAAACACACCGCAAGCACCAAGATTGCGCCTGAAAATTTAGCTGTTAAATAATGACGGGCACGGATATGCATAGTCGTTTAGTCTGCGTATTTTCTAGCTTGCACGTACCATACCACCAAAATCTCAGGGATCCGAATTCACTTTCGAAAGCTGTTCAACGATTTCGCGATGCTTTTGTCGGGTGAGTGAATAGCGTAGGAATAAAATGACGGCAACTAAATTACAAATTGAGGTGAGCGGTCCTTGAAACAGGCCTAGATTAAAGATGATATCCGCTGGTACTTCTCCAGGTACGGCATTTTTTGGAAAAGCGATGAAGTCCAGCGCTAAGCCGCCGATGACCGTTCCGAGCGCAGAGGCGGCTTTGCCTGCAAACGCTCTGGCGGAATAAATGACCCCCTCTTGCCGCTCTCCTGTCTTCAGTTCAAGCTCGTCTGAAATATCAGCAAACATGGAGTTAATTGTAATAAATACTACCGGCACAAGCACCGCTGATATGAACGAAGAACCTATAAGCAGCGGTAGGATAATGGGACTGCCATTTTCTGGCAACACCTCAAATAATCGAAGCACAATCATCCAATTAACACTGATCAAGGAAATAGTGGTGCCACCCGCCAAGCACCATTTTTTATCAAAAACTCGAACCATATAAGCCGCAAGTATTGAGCCGACGGGCAGTCCCAACAGTACGCCTATGGGGATGAGTCGAAGCTGGTCAGTTTCTAGCCCCCAGAAATGGATTCCCATAAATGGGGTGAAGGCACCCTCAATCGACAAAACCAATGTAAGTAGCAAAAGTCCGAAAAAAATTGAGCGATAAGAAGGACTTGAAAATGCCGTAGCAAGTTCCTTTATTAGTCTTCCGGGTCCAAGGGGTTGGGCTGCCGGTGTCCCGGTAGCTAAATTAGGAATTTCGCTGCGTGTGCCCCAGACACATAGCATGATGGCTGTGAAAGCGATCACTGCTGCTGACGCGGCCATTTTTGAATAACCATCGGCGTAGTACATGCCATTTGCCAGACCCTCTTGGGGAGGAAAAACTAGGGTGAGCATAGCGAAGTAAAAACCGTACCCCGCAGCAGCGCCAAAAAGCAGGCCAAACGAGAATAGCGAATTTCTATCGTTGTAGTCAGTGGCCATCTCGGCGCCCAAGGCAAGATGTGGAATATGGTACAAGGTCAGAAAAGTCCTTACTGAAACCGCAAAAACGAGCACCCAGCCGAAGTAAAATAACTCACTCATGCCATCTGGTGGGAAGAACAGCAGAAACAATGTGATGCCGAGAGGGGCTGCAGAGGCAAACATAAACGGATGGCGCCGACCCCATCGAGATTGAAACCGATCAGAGACAGAACCGGCGACGGGATCGCTTATCGCGTCAAAAACGATCGCGATGGCGAGTGCTATCGAGGTTAATGTTGCGGAAACGCCCAGTATCTGGTTGTAGTAAAACAGCAGGAATGAGTTGAAAGCAGAGTTCTTCACGCCCTCGCCAATTTGACCAATACCCCAGAAGAGTTTGAGTCTGATCGGTAAAAATCGCTCGGACCTTTTTGATTCGTTTTGTGTCGCGGTTACCACTTATTGCTCTAAGAAAGGGTGGAAGGAATTAGTGTGCTAGCGTCAGTACCATCTTGAGGTTATTTTTATCCAGTTTGCTGAAATACGGGCCACTGATCTGTTAGCTCGCCATCCTTCAGTACAACAAGATCGCCGAACTGCAACATAACATGTTCACTCTGAGTCGGCCGCAAAAACATATAATCGTCGACTTTTAAATCGACCGATCTGGATGCCATCATCGGTTGCTGATTGGTGCTGTGGTACATCCAGTCTTGTATGCCGGGCGGCGAAACAACACCGGCTTTCCAGTACCCACCGTAAATGAAATAAACTTGTGCTGTGTTCGGGTTCCAAAGCGGTAAAAAACGCGCAGAAGCCGGGTCACCAGGAATCGTAAGTTTGTCGTAGTGTTTCAGCACGGGCGTAGCAATAAATAAGGCTGCCTGCTGTTTTGAGAGGTGGGCAGTATCGAAATCCGATGGTTTGACAATGCCCGAGCCAGCTGAAAGATCATTGAGCAACCTGTCTTTCTCATACAGTCTGATGGTGTGGCTACCCGCACCGTTGATGGTGAGCGCCGCAGGATCCAGTCCATGTTGTTTGATCTGATCGATTTGTGCCGCATAAATTTGCAGCACTTTGCGCATTGCCGGGTGATCGTAAGTATCAGCGACGCCGGCAAGGTGTGGCTCGTAGCCCATAAAACCGGCAAACTCAAGATGCGTAGGGTTCGCTAATGTGGTTGCGAGCGCTTTGCTGCTGGCGTCGGCGTTGGCAAACCCACCTCGGTGTAGCCCTACATCGAGTTCGAAATTGACGCGCATTTTGATGCCGAGATTTTTGGCGAGGGCGAGATACTGTTCCAGCCGCTCTTCGGAGTCGATAAGCCATTGCACTTGTGCAGCAGCATTGAAGCGCGGATTTCGTAAATTTGCATAGAAGGTTCGAACCGCAGCGACGGGCATGGGCTTTCCCATCAGCACATCACTATCCCAGATTTTTTCAGCGATAACATTCAGGAAAGGTTGATGAAAAACCATCAGCGCGCGGGTACCTGCGCGCTGCATGATGTGTTGTAAAAGGGGCACCGATGGCAGTGACTTGACCACAATTCGATAGGTTCTCGGTGACTCAAAACCAGCGGTGAGGGTATCGATGTTGCTATTGGCACGGTCAAGATCGAGCACCATCACTGGGCGCCCCGGGCCCTGCGATTTCAATATTTCATTCATGCCGGCAAAGTACTGATTGTGCGGGCCACCCAGATCACCGGGCTTCCATAGTGCTGCACCTGCGAGTCCAGCGCCGGCAATCGCTGCTGAACCCCATAATAATGTTCGGCGTCTCATATGCTTGTCTCTGACTTTTGCTTGTTCGAGATGCTGTTAAAGAAACAGTTTCTTCAAGTGTGCATTTAACATGCGTCCGCTGGGATCCAATTCCGCACGAATTTTTCTAAAGTCCTCAAATCTTGGGTAGAGTGTCGTCAGTTGTTCACGCCCTAGCGAGTGAACCTTACCCCAGTGAGGGCGGCCGCCGTATTTCCAAAATATAGGTTCGGCAATATCAAAGTATGTTTTGTAGTCATATCCAGCTTGTTGGTGAATCGAGATGGCGGCGAAGTCTTCGTGACCCGAGTGCATACCGAGCCAGGTTTCGTCTCCCTGGACGTAGCGATATTCCAGCGGGTAAACGACGTCAATTTTTTGTTCCATCACGGTATTTAGAATTTCACGTAAGCAGGCAGTGCCGTTCCTTAAGGGTACGGCGTATTCCATTTCGTTAAATCGGTTATGGCGAAGATTCGATAGTACGCTATAAGATGGGCCAACTTTTGTTTCTGGTTCTAACAGACCTACTACGCTATCTACCATTGGCTTGCGTAGCATCGCTGGCGTGCTCATCCAGAGGTCGACGATGTCTCTGAATTGCTGGTCTGCACCTGGGTCAACCGGTGGTATGAAATCTGGTTCATCTGTTTCGTTTATCGACAGACTCATGGTGTAGTCTGAGTAGAGAAATGGAAATAATTCATGGTGACGATTCGATGCCGCGTCGTCATCGAAGGTGTCGAGCGCATCTTCGAGTGTTTTCACAGTAGTGACCGCTTTCAAGCGATAAGCGGGGCGGGTTTCCGTTGTAATCTGGCTAATAACCCCTAATGCGCCCAGGCTGACGCGCGCTGCTTCAAAAACATCTCCTCCTGAAGCTGCATCTAGGTCGAGTATCTTGCCTGTTGGTGTAATAAGTCTTAATGCCCTGACGTAATCGGATAAGCCGCCGAGCGAAATGCCTGTGCCATGCGTTGCTGTGGAGATTGCCCCTGCAAATGTTTGACGGTCAATGTCTGGCATATTGATCATGGCGCGACCGACTTGATTGAGTGGTGCACCTAGATCCGCCAACATCGTACCGGCACCAAATGTGGCGTCACCGCTTTTTTCGTCATAACCCAACAAGCCGCGTAGCTGGTCAATGACGATAATATGCCCGTCAGTGGGTACCAGAGGTGAAAATGAATGCCCCGAGCCTACAGGGCGCAATGCACCGCTTGTCGATTGGATATAGTCGACAAGTGCCGCTTCGTTCTTTGGGACTACTCTGCCTGCTGGCACGCAGGATAGCTCGCCGGACCAGTTGTACCATGGCGTGGTGTTTGTTGATTTTGCATTAGAGGAAAATGCCCGCGATGAGCCAAAGAGTCCCGCGATGGCAGAGCCGGTGAGAAATTTTCTACGACTAATCATTGCATCGACTCCTTGCGTGGCGAACCAGACATAAATTCGATCATGGCGATAAAATCAGATGTTTCGCATGACATACAGTAGCCAAGCGCCGGCATCATATTAAACCCCTTAATCGTGTGTTCAAGCAGCATTGCCTGTCCTTTCTCAAGTCTCGGTGACCACTCCTCGGCATTACCTGTTCTTGGGGCGCCGGCTTGTCCTGCAACATGGCACTGGGCACAGCTGCGGGCCCATTTCTCCATGACATCGGATGAGAGTGCCATTTGACTTGTGCCAGTAATTTCCGCTGTCACACGGTCAGGTTCACCGACTTCGCTCTCT
>OBMK010003231.1_pt1 | contig 11518 bp, 10 predicted proteins | sample 1539081 | NCBI WGS metagenome assembly OBMK01 (sample SAMEA3355528, study PRJEB22509) | marine metagenome | biome: marine; feature: river plume; material: water | place: USA | collected 2010-08-07 | depth 0.5 m | reverse complement strand
GTTTACTGAGCACGAGGCTCTTTCGGTTTGATTCACGAAAGATTCGCTATCTCGATTGAAGGGCTAGGTTACCAGCGAGCCTCTGAATAGGTGAAATCGGGTGGAATTGCCCGCTTAGAGCTCGGTTAATCTGCGGGCTTCTAGACAATCCTTTGCCATTTGTTGGAGTAATGGCTCAAGACCATCAAATTTCAATGTATCCCGAAGTCTCCATCCAAATTCGATAGTTGCTGGCTTTGTATACAGATCTAAATCCACTTGATCCAATGCATAGGCTTCAACTTGTCGACCTCGAACACCTTCAAAAGTTGGATTAGTGCCAATTGAAATTGCAGCAGGCCAACGATCAATTCCGACAGTGAGCCAACCGGCGTACACACCATCTGCAGGAATTGTTTGGCCATCAATATTTCCTAGGTTTGCAGTTGGGTAACCGATTTCACGTCCACGTTTTTCGCCATGAACGACGATTCCATCTAATCGATGTGGACGAGTCAACATTTCTCTAGCACTTTCAACATTGCCATCGACAATTGCTTTTCGAATTCTTGTCGATGAAATGTTTTCATCATTATCTGCCTGCAAGTCTAGAACCACTGTTTCAAACTCTGGGTGCTTAGCTAAAGAGTCCACATTTCCAGCGGCCTTAAAGCCATAAGTGAAGTTAGCTCCGACGATTACCGTGGATGCCTTTAATTGCTCAACTAGGACTTTGTTCACAAAATCTTCTGGAGACATTGCTGCAAACTCTTTGGTGAACTTAATAACCGCTACCTGATCGGCGTTGTGAATCTTTAACAATTCAATTTTGTCGCTCAAAATTGTTAAAAGGGTTGGCGCTCTATCAGGTGCAAAGATTGAAACCGGATGCGGATCAAAAGTCAGCGCAACAATCTTCTCATCGCCGGCAAGGGCTTTGGCACGGTTGAGGATCTGCTGGTGTCCTTTATGGACTCCATCAAAATTTCCTATTACAACGATGCTCATATGCTTATTATCTCAGAATCAATGCGCTGCCGCGAATACAGCAATCGGTTTAGCTTTACCATCCACATTGCTCAGCAAAGCAATTAACTCATTAGCGGAAGAGATACCTGCGTAAATACCTTCTGCTGTATTAGGCGCAAGCGTTCTTCCAAAGGAAAGTTCGAGCTTTTCCTCTAATGAAATCTCTCGAACTGGAAAGGTTGAGCGAGCAACATCAGGCAAATCCAAAGTAGAAAACTCTCCTGCCTTTAGAGCAGCAAGAGAAACTGCGCCATCTAGACCAAATCCTGCAACGCGTGTACGTCGTAATGCGGACAGGTGCCCTCCAACTTTCAGAGCCTCACCGCAATCTCGAGCAATCGAGCGGATATATGTTCCGGCAGAGCACGTAACTTCAATATCAATTTCTACCTTGGTGCCACTGCGTCGAATAGCCAACACATCTAATTGTGAAATTGTTACCTCACGGGATGCAAGCACGACGACTTCGCCGGCACGAACACGATCATAAGCGCGTTCGCCATCGACTTTCACTGCAGATACCGAACTTGGGCGCTGCATGAAAGTTCCACGCATGGTGTTTAGCTCTGCATGAATTTGATCATCGGTAACGCCAGATGCATCAGCGGTTGCAAGTACTTCACCCTCGAAATCATCAGTAATTGTCGATGCACCCAAAATAATTGTTGCTTGGTAACTCTTGTCACCATCGGTGATGTACTGCAAAAGTCGGGTTCCATTGTTAAAGCCAAGTACTAAAACACCAGTTGCCATTGGATCTAGCGTTCCCGCATGGCCAACTTTTCGAGTATTTAAAGCTCTTCGCGCAATGGCAACCACATCATGGCTTGTCATGCCTGGTTCTTTATCTACAACCAAAAACCCGTGCTCGTAGATTATTTGGGTCACAATTAATCTTCAATAACACGTGGAGCTTTGTAAGGATCTTCTCCCCCTGCATATTGCGCATTCTTGCGAAGTGCAGCAACTTGAGCATCCTGCTCATGAACTTTTTCAAGTAAAGAATCTAGAGCTTTTGCACTCTCAGGTAATCCATCTTCAAAGAATTCAATGCTCGGTGTGATGCGAAGACCAAGTTCACGGCCAAGTGCGGATCTAATTGCACCCTTAGCGCTCTCGAGAGCCGCCGCAGTTGCAGCGCGCTCATCGAGATCACCAAGAACGGTGTAAAAGATTGACGCTTGTTGAAGATCGCCAGTAACACGCGCATCCGTGACAGTTACAAAGCCCAGACGAGGATCTTTGATCTTTGTCTCAAGCAAGTTTGCAACTACCACTTTGATGCGGTCGGCAACCTTCAGTGTGCGATGTGATTGACCCATAACTTATGCTCGCTTTTTCTCGCGCATCTCGAAACACTGAACGATGTCGCCAGGTGCGATCTCCTTCATGTTTCCAAGGCCAATACCGCACTCAAATCCTTCACGGACTTCGGTGGCATCATCCTTAAAGCGCTTGAGTGAATCAATCGTCAAGTTATCAACTAAGACATTGCCATCACGCAGAATTCGGGCCTTGGCGTTACGACGGATGATTCCATCCTTAACGACAGATCCAGCGATGTTTCCAGCCTTTGAAGATTTGAAGATTTCGCGAACTTCGGCGGTACCGATAATTGCTTCTTCGTACTCTGGCTTGAGCAAGCCCTTGAGAGACATTTCGATCTCTTCAATTGCATTGTAAATAACAGAGTAGAAGCGAACTTCAACGCCTTCTTGATCAGCAAAGATTGCAGTTTGTGGCTCAGGCTTAACGTTAAAGCCGATCACAACTGCAGTAGATGCCGATGCCAAAGTGATATCGCTCTTGGTAATAGCACCTACGCCGCGGTGAATAACGCGAAGATCAACTTCTGCGCCAACATCCAACTGCATCAATGCATCTTCTAGAGCTTCTACAGATCCACTTACGTCACCCTTAAGAATAAGGTTGAGAGTAGAAATCTTGGATTGCTCCATGAAGTCTTCCAGTGAAACCTTCTTACGTGCCTTAGCAAGTTGTGCATTTCGTTCTGCTGCCTGACGCTTTTCAGCGATCTGACGCGCGGTGCGGTCTTCATCTGCAACAAGGAAGGTATCGCCCGCACTTGGAACAGATGTGAAACCTAGAACCTGAACTGGACGAGATGGTCCAGCGGTTTCGACATTGTCACCATTTTCGTCCAACATCGCACGAACACGACCGAATGCACTACCGGCAACAATTGCATCACCAATCTTGAGTGTTCCACGTTGTACAAGAACTGTTGCAACTGGTCCACGTCCACGATCGAGGTGAGCTTCAATAGCAACACCACGAGCGTCATCTTCTGCGATTGCACGTAGATCGATTGCAGCATCTGCTGTAAGAAGGATTGAATCGATCAATTGATCAATACCAATTCCGGACTTTGCGGATACATCTACAAATATTGTCTCGCCGCCGTACTCTTCAGCGATCAAGTTGTATTCGGTTAATTGCTGGCGAACCTTGTCTGGGTTTGCGCCTTCTTTATCAACCTTGTTAACAGCTACAACGATTGGAACATCCGCAGCTTGAGCGTGGTTTAACGCTTCAATTGTCTGAGGCATGATTCCATCATCGGCTGCTACTACTAGAACAGCAATATCAGTTACCTTGGCACCACGAGCACGCATCGCTGTAAACGCTTCGTGACCTGGTGTATCGATAAATGTAATTGCGCGATTAACGCCATCATGATCATGGTGAATTTGGTATGCACCAATGTGCTGCGTGATTCCGCCAGCTTCACCCTTCATAACCTCTGATTTACGGATCGCATCAAGCAGCGATGTTTTACCGTGATCGACGTGACCCATAACCGTTACAACTGGCGGACGTGCCACCAATGACTCTGGATCAAGATCTGAAATCTCACCTGCAAGATCGATATCGAAGTCTTGAAGTAATTCGCGGTCTTCATCTTCAGGGCTAACAATTTCAATGTTGTAACCCAGTTGAACACCAAGAATTTCAAAGGTATCTGCATCCACAGATTGTGTTGCTGTCACCATTTCACCTAAGTGGAATAGCGCTGCAACTAATGCTGCTGGATCTGCACCAATCTTGTCTGCAAAGTCTGCCAATGAAGCTCCGCGACGCATACGAATAGGCGTCTTGCCATCACCGTGAGGAACAACTGCGCCACCAAGTTGTGGTGCCTGCATATTGTCGAACTCATCGCGTAATGCCTTACGTGACTTTTGTTTACGTCCTGATTTCTTACTTGCATTCTTTCCGAATGCACCGCCTGCGCCACCGCGTTGTGGTGGGCGACCACCGCCAGGACGTTGTGGACCACCACTTGGTGCTCCTGCTCCTGGAGTATTTGATTTATACGGAGAAGTTGAAGGCGCTGATGATCCGCCTGGACGTGGTGTAAATCCTGTACCAGTTGCTGGTCGCGGAGAACCTGGACGTGCAGCAAAACCTGGACGAACAGAACCTGGACGTGATCCCGCCATTCCTGGTCGTGGTGCACCGGTTCCTTGTGAACCTGCAGCTCGTTGTGGAGGACGTGGAACTGCGCCACCAGTTGAAAATGGATTGTTTCCTGGACGAGGTGGACGTGGAACTGCTCCACCAGTTGAAAATGGATTGTTTCCTGGACGTGGTGCTGGCGCAGATGGTTTTGATGTTGAAGCAGGTGGAGTTACACCATTTTCTGCAGCGCGCTCAGCAGCTTCATGCTTGGCCGCTTCTTCCTTATTTGCAACCGCCTTAGCTTGCTCAAGTTTGAGCGCTTCAATATCTACTCCGAGCTCTGCTGCAAGTTCTGCTGCCTGCTCTGCACTGACCTCGCCCTTGGGCTTTGCTGCAGCTTTCTTAGCTGCCGCCTTTTTGACAGGCTTTTTCTCCTCGACCGGTTTTGCATCGGGATACATTTCGATCAGCTTGCGCACTACTGGCGCTTCTACTGTTGATGATGCGGAGCGAACAAACTCGCCCATTTCTTGGAGTTTTGCAAGAACAACCTTGCTCTCCATACCGAGTTGTTTTGCCAACTCATGTACGCGGACCTTTGACACATTTCTCCTGTCTTGGCCCGCATTTCTCAAATGCAAGCCTTAGTTGAACGACCTCATAGTTCTAACGAGCTCATTTGAGTTTCATAACTTTCATATCCATTCGTTTGATAGTTAGTACTGCTGTAGAAATTTCAGAAGTTCCGATACATCGACCGTTTCTGTCTGCGCCTTATTTGTTTTAAAGGCGAAAACAAAAGCGTTCCGAGCTATCGCAACTTCTGCACACTTCTTGTGGAGCCAAGCGCCTCGACCTGCTGCGCCACCCTTGAGATCTGGAATTACTTTTCCATCAACCAAGACCACACGAATTAATGCTGAAGGATTTGCCCTCTTGCGGCAGCTAATGCAGCTACGAACAGGAAGGGAGGAATCCAACTGGCTCATGGTATCCAATGACTCCTCTTGGTTCCTAATCAGGCTCAGAATTACTGCGCTGCGTCTTCAGCAGGTGTCAGAACCGTGTCTGGGTGGATGTCGATACGCCACCCAGTTAAGCGCGCAGCCAGGCGAGCATTTTGCCCATCTTTACCAATTGCTAGGGAAAGTTGGTAATCCGGAACTGTCACCTTTGCACTTCGCGTTGCAAGATCTGTTATCTCGACCTTGCTCACCTTTGCAGGTGCAAGTGCTGAAGCAACAAACTCTGCAGGATCTTCAGACCAATCGACAATATCTATTTTCTCACCGTGAAGTTCATCCATTACCGCACGCGCACGAGATCCCATTGGACCAATCAGTGAACCTTTAGGACTTACTCCTGCGCGATGACTTTTCACTGCAAGTTTTGTGCGGTGTCCAGCTTCTCTAGCAACCGCCATGATTTCTACAATTCGGTCATTAATTTCTGGAACTTCAAATGCGAACAATTGTTTAACAAGTGCTGGATGAGAACGAGACAACATAATCTCTGGTCCCTTCAAACCTTGCTTTACTTCAACCACAAAACACTTAATTCGATCGCCGTGGTTGTAAACCTCGCCAGGAACCTGCTCTTGCGGTGGAATTCGTCCTTCGACGCGACCAAGGTTGACGTTGATCATCTTTGGATCGCGACCCTGCTGAACTACGCCAGAGATAACATCGCCGACAGAAGTTGTGAACTCGCCAACGATTTCTGCATCATTTGTTTCACGCATTTTTAACTTAATTATTTGGCGGGCTGTAGATGTTGCCATTCTTGAAAAACCATCTGGTGAATCAACTTCTTCTCCGGTGCGCGTTCCATCTTCACCAAAAATTGGAACCAAAATTGAAATTTCGCCGCTTTCGCGATCAAGGTGGGCTCGTGCATGGCGCTTGGCGGTATCTGTTTGATTGTAGGCACCCAAGACCGCAACCTCGATGGCATAGATCAATTCTTCTAATGCAATATCTTTTTCAGTTGTAAGTGCAGCTAAGGCTGACATTTCTACATGCATTAGATCTCATCCTTACGATTGAATTCGATCTCTACATTTGCTTTCTTAATATCGGCAAAAGCGACTTCATGTGTCTTCATGCGACCTTTGATGTTTTCAATCAAGATTGCGCGATTGTCATCAAACTCGGTCAGTCGTCCTGAAACTTCTGTTTCATCATTTAAAGTGACTTTTACAATTCGAGTTAAGTTTTTGGTCCAGTGGCGAGGCAAAGTCAGTGGACGTTCAATGCCCGGAGATGTTACTTCTAAGGTAAATGCCTCGGTAAGAAGTGGCGAATCATCCAGAATTGCAGAAATCTCGCGGCTCACCACAGTTACTTCATCCAGGCTTAAAGGCTTTAAGCCATCAACCATGCAGGTAACAATTCGGTGATTTCCGGGATTACTTGTGAATACATCTTCTAGAAAGAAGCCCGCGCTTTCTACAGCAGGGCGAATCAAATCGGCAATTGAATCTTTCAGGGCCATGAATCTCTTCTTTCTATTAAGTTGTAGGGCAAGTGTAACGCAAGTAATTAGAAGGTATCAATTCCTACCTTGATTATCAGCGCCACGGTAACGATTAGGAATACTTTACGGACCAAGGTTGAGCCGCCCTTTATGGCAAGACGTGAGCCCAAAATAGCGCCAGAAATATTGGCCACACCCATAATGATTCCTACCTGCCAAATAACTGCGCCATTGAAACCAAAAATCATTATTGCGCCCACATTAGTTGCAACATTTACTACCTTGGCAATTGCACTAGCTGTAATAAAGGCGTATCCCAGAGAGACAACCAAAATCAACATCAGGAAAGAGCCAGTGCCAGGACCAAAGATTCCATCGTAGAAACCAATAATCGCTCCAGCTAAAGCTGCGATCTGAATTCTTTGCTTTGGTAGGTGTCGCAGGTTTTCATATTTACCTAAATCTGGTTTAAACCAGGTATAGATCGCAACAATAATCAGTAGCACCAACACCATGGGACGCATGCTGCTGGTGGGAATTTTTGAGGCCAGAACTGCGCCTCCCGCAGATCCAAGAAAAGCTGGTATTCCCATTCCCAGCAATATTTTAGGATCGGGTTTGATTTGCTTTCGATACAAGGCCGCAGCAGTTGTTGTGCCAAAAACTGCCGATAACTTATTTGTACCTAAGACTTCGGCGGTTCCAGATTTAGGCAAACCAATCAAAAGAGCTGGTAACTGGATTAATCCCCCGCCGCCTGCGATCGAATCAACAAAGCCCGCAAAAAATGATGCCGCCAAGAGAAATAGCGCGGTGGCAAGAGTTAATTCGTAAAACACAATTACTTCAGAAGTTCAGCAATGGCAGCAACAGCAGAAGAAAGTGCAACTTCCTTCTTATCTCCGCTCTTACGAACTCGAACTTCGACATTGCCTTCGGCTAAAGCTTTACCAACAACCACAATGATGGGATTGCCAATGAGCTCGGCATCCTTGAACTTCACACCTGGGCTCGCATCACGTCGGTCATCCAACATCACTGAAATTCCTTGCGCTTCTAGATCAGTTCCAAGTTTTAATGCGGTATCAAAGAGCAGATCATCTTTACCCGCAGCAACGATGTGTACCTTTGCTGGAGCAAGTTCTGCTGGCCAATTAAGTCCGATCTCATCATGAGTCTGCTCTGCAATCGCTGCCACTGCGCGTGTTACACCGATTCCGTAAGAACCCATTGTGACTACTTGTGACTTTCCGTTTTGATCTAAAACAGTCAAGTTAAGTGCATCAGCGTACTTGCGACCTAATTGGAAGATATGGCCAATTTCAATCGCACGATCAATAACAACAGGCGTTGCACACTCTGGGCACGCATCTCCTGCACGAACTTCTGCAGCTTCAACATATGCATCAGGTGTGAAGTCACGACCATTGACAACATTTCGCGCATGACGATCCTTAGCGTTCGCACCCGTCACCCATGAAGTACCAGGAGCAATACGTGGATCGGCATACACAGTGATTCCAGATTTCTTTGCATCTTGTGGTCCGATGTAACCCTTAACAAGTGCCGGGAACTTTGCAAAATCAGCATCTTCAAAAACCCGCAGTTCGTGAATACCACCAAGATTTTCCTGGAAACGTTTCAGGTCTACTTCTCGATCACCTGGTACCAATACACAAACAGCTTTGTTGTCCGCCATTAACATGACATTTTTCAATGTTTGCGCGCCGGTGTATCCCCCACCAAACTTTGAATTCAATAATTCGACAAGGGTGTCGATAGTTGGTGTGTTCGGCGAATCAAAAGCTTCGGCCGCAGGCACCTTAGAAGAATCCTGAGCATCTACCTTTGTAACCATCGCTTCAACATTTGCGGCAAAGCCACACTTGGGACATAACACATAAGTGTCTTCACCAGTTGTACATGGTGCTAAAAACTCTTCAGATTTAGATCCACCCATGGCACCTGAAACAGCCTTAACGATGTTGTACTTCATTCCTAGACGATCAAATGTTTTTACATACGCGTCACGGTGCTTCTGGTATGAAACTTCTAGACCGGCATCATCTAGATCAAATGAGTATGAATCCTTCATGACAAACTCGCGGCCACGGATGATTCCACTGCGTGGTCGAGCTTCATCACGGAATTTTGTTTGGATTTGATAAATGCTGAGCGGAAGATCCTTATAAGAGGAGTACTCGCCCTTAACCATCAGCGTAAACATCTCTTCATGTGTTGGACCTAGTAAGTAATCTCCGCCTTTGCGATCCTGCAAGCGAAATAGTGAAGGTCCGTACTCTTCCCAACGATTCGTAGTTTCATACGCTTCACGGGGTAAAAGTGCAGGGAAATTAACTTCTTGGAAACCTGCGTTGTCCATCTCTTCACGAATCACACGTTCGACGTTGCGAAGCGTGATCACACCTAATGGAAGCCATGAGTAAATACCAGCAGCGATTCGGCGGACATATCCAGCTCGCACTAATAACTTGTGGCTTGCGACCTCGGCATCTGCTGGGTCATCGCGAAGCGTACGCAAAAATAGCGTAGACATTTTCAACATGGCGCAAGCCTATCGAACATCAACTGAAGGTTGCCCTGAAGCAACTCCGGCGGCTTCCATTTCTTCAGCTAAACGCATCGCTTCTTCGATAAGAGTTTCAACAATTTGTGCTTCAGGCACAGTCTTAATGACCTGACCCTTCACAAAAATCTGACCCTTACCATTTCCTGATGCAACACCTAGATCTGCCTCACGTGCTTCACCCGGACCATTTACAACACAACCCATGACCGCTACTCGTAGCGGCACAGTCATGCCTTCTAATCCAGCCTGAACTTTTTCAGCCAATGTGTACACATCAACTTGTGCGCGGCCACATGATGGGCAAGAAACAATTTCAAGTTTACGTTGGCGCAAATTGAGAGATTCCAGAATTGAAATACCAACCTTGACCTCTTCGACAGGGGGCGCAGAAAGTGAAACTCGAATTGTGTCGCCGATACCTTCTGCTAACAAAATACCAAAAGCAGTTGCAGATTTAATTGTTCCTTGGAAAAGCGGTCCGGCTTCAGTTACGCCTAAGTGCAATGGGTAATCACATTTTGCCGCAAGGATTCGATAAGCATTAACCATAGTTACAGGGTCATGATGCTTTACAGAGATTTTGATATCTGAAAAACCATGCTCTTCAAACAATGATGCTTCCCATAATGCAGATTCAGCTAAAGCTTCTGGTGTTGCTTTTCCATACTTTGCAAGCAAGCGTGGATCTAATGAACCAGCGTTGACGCCGATTCGAATTGGAATACCCGCGTCCCCTGCGGCCTTAGCAACCTCTTTTACCTTGTCATCAAATTGCTTGATGTTTCCAGGGTTGACTCGAACCGCAGCACATCCAGCATCAATTGCCGCAAAAATGTATTTCGGTTGAAAGTGAATATCTGCAATGACAGGAATCTGAGATTTCTTAGCAATCTGCGCCAATGCATCGGCATCATCTTGGCTCGGAACTGCAACACGAACAATCTGGCAACCAGAAGCGGTTAGCTCTGCGATTTGCTGCAATGTTGCGTTGACATCTGCCGTCAGCGTCGTACACATAGATTGAACTGATACCTGTGACTCGCTTCCAACACCCACAGCTCCAACTTTTAGCTGACGGGTCTTGCGACGAGGATGCAGCGTTGGAGGTGGTGCGCTTGGAATTCCGAGATCAACCATGGCTTTATTCTGCACTACAAGAGCAAATTCTGCCGAATTAAAGGTTGAGTGTGACCGGATTAATCACATCGGCCACCAAGAGCAAGAGTGTCAGCGTTGCTAAAACAACAAAAACGACCATTGTTATTGGGGTAAGTACTGTCACATCAATCGGTGCAGGACGTGGACGACCACGCAATCGAGCAAAGAAAGCACGAATTGAATCGGCAATAGCAACTGCCATATGGCCACCATCTAGCGGCAATATTGGCAACAAGTTAAAGACGCCCACAAAAATATTGAGGCTGGCAACGATTAAAACAAATGTTGCTAACCGCTCCATGGGAGTTAGTTTGTCGCTACCTACAGCTTCACCAGATACACGCGCCACACCAACTACTCCAACAAGACCGTTGGCATCGCGCTCTTCTCCGCGGACAGTTGCACCCCACAAGGCAGGGATCTTTTCAGGCAATTTACCTAATGACTTAACGCTTTCAACCAAAAATCCCTTGGTAACCGTTGCTGAATTCTTTATGGAAACAAGCACGCCAGAACGCTCTAACCCCACTTCATTGACGATACCTAGAACATATCTCTTGGTTCCATCAATATCTGTCAGTCTGGCAGCGGTAGTGATTACGACCTCTTCGCCGTTGCGGTTTAAGACAAGGGTAAGTTCTGCGCCTTGTGATTCACGAATTACTTCGACATCTTTGTACCATTCGGTGACACGTTTGCCATTAATAGAAACCACTTCATCGCCTGCTTGAACTCCGGCAGCTTGTGCCGCTGAATTAGGAACAACCTCATTAATAACGGGAAGTACTTGATTTGTTCCAATTCCTGCAAAAAGAGTAAACAAAAGCACAAAGCCCAAAACAAAGTGCAGAAATGATCCGGCAC
>OBMK010003224.1_pt1 | contig 11531 bp, 18 predicted proteins | sample 1539081 | NCBI WGS metagenome assembly OBMK01 (sample SAMEA3355528, study PRJEB22509) | marine metagenome | biome: marine; feature: river plume; material: water | place: USA | collected 2010-08-07 | depth 0.5 m | reverse complement strand
GCAACGCCTGCTCCGCCAAATGCGAGTGTAAATACGATCCAATTAAACTTAACCATTTGCTTTCCTAGCTTGTTTAGTGTTTCCTTACTAGTACACTAGCAACCTTTGCTGCTAGTGTCAACACCTTTTTTAAATTAATTTTGGTGGCCACACCGCCTGCTACTTGCCAGCGCCTGTTCGTTCGCGTCGTTTTGCTCTGTATTGTTCTTTCAGCAGCCCCATGTGTGTGCGCACGTATTCTTCCATAGTATACGGCTGGTCTTGGCCATATGCAAAGTATTCATCTCTGTTGTTGTAGTACTGGTCGGAACAAAAGGCACGAAACGGTTTGGCCTTAGGCCAGGTGAGTTTGATCTCGCCTTCTTCAGTTGCTGTCATTGCGCATACTCCCGGTGCGCCTTGATCTGCCACTTCTCTACAACCGGAAGTCCATATTCATCTTCGTCTACAACAACATAGGCCACAGTCTTCTTTACAGTGGCGAAACGATATCCCTGATCGTTCACCAAGCCACCTACCCAAACCTTGTGTGGATAGTCGCACCAATCTGCTCTGAGATCATTTGTGGAATATTCAAAAGTGTTGCCCGCGCTCTTTTCAACGAACGCCCCTTGTGGAAGTTTAGTGTGAGTCCAATAAGCCATCTGCGCCTCTTCAATTGCCTAACTGTTATATACAGTATACTATCAAACATTCATCCTGTCAACCCCTCATTTGAACAAAAGAACACAACACACCAACCAGACCTTGATTCGCTGCAGCAAAAGGTTTAAAAAAGTTCTGCCACTAGCAGCGGGGCCTATGCTCGAACTGTTCTTATTACTAGTGGTTGTCGATATAGTGTGTGTAGTGTACATATACGTAGTGTGTGAGTAGACTATAGTGTGTAGTGTGTGCGTAGTGTGTGTAGTGTGTATAGAGGCCTTCGGCCGAACCGTTGGTCAGTTGAACACAGTCCTAGCTGTTGTACACTGTTAAGCCGGGACCTAGCAGCGGGGCCTATTGTGGTTCTACAGTCAAAAAAACCAGAAGTCAACCACTCTTTTCGGTTGACATTGTGGAGATATGGTGTTAATATTCAGGCGATTTCTGTACACTTTCCTGTACAGATATAGTAGATTTCTGTACGGTGGCTCGTGGTGACGAGAGGCATAGTTCAAATACTTTTCACCTCTTTTCGTACGCCTAGAATACCCTAGTTTTTTAACACCATGTACAACATGTACGCACATTCGCACACGACCTAGCAGCGGGGCCTCTACGTACAAACGTTCTCTACCGTGTGCAATTGTGACCTTTATAGTGTGTAGTGTGTAGTGTGTGAGTAGTGTTCTCTCTATAGTGTGTGTAGTGTGTGTAGTGTGTTCTAGTTTACTCTATAGCGTAAGAAGATGTTTATTACGGTCGAACGTAAATTCTATACACATGTGCGTGTATACGTGCAAACACAGCAGCGGGGCCATATCCTAATTGTAAAAATTTTTTAAGGACTCTTCGAGCTTGTTGTTGAGTTAGCTGTCTTCGTTGGGGAAGATACCGCCTTTGGGTCTGTATATTACTTCACCTGAGTCTGTAGTGTCTTGTTCTAATTCAAGCGGTACTATACCAAATGCATCTGCTAGTGCGTCACCAATAGTAACTAGGTTCAGTCTTGCATCTTCATCTAGTTGTGCATCTGCTAGGGTCATTAGACAATTAAGTGCTACTTCGACGAGGCTTTGAGTCTCATCGTCTAGTTCGTATTGGGGGCTTTCGGTTGGTTCTTGTTCGCTCATGTTTGCTCTCTTAGTGTAGGTCTGGATCTCGGCCTAGGCCTTTGACTGTGTATTTACGGTATTCTTCAATCTCAAGCTCATTATGTGGAGCATCTTGTTGTAGAAACATCAGTACTTCTTGTGCTTGTTCAAGTGAAGGAATAGCATTGGCCAGTGTGTTCTGAGTGGTGTGATCGTATATTCTATACAGTGTTGTCATCGCATTCTCCTCGTAGTTTATTTACGAGAGTTGGTATGGTTCAATAAGTGCGTATAATTCAGGGAATGTGGTTGCAAAGGTTTCTCTGCGTATACTGTCAAGTTGATGTGTGGTACGCCAAAACGTCTGCCAGTTGTTTGCATCTTGTGGTTCAGCCAACATGTATGCACGTATGTCCTCTCGGGGAATCGCTTCAGCTATTGTAGCCTTTATGGGTTCAGGAAGGTTCTGTATTGAATAGTGAGCAGGGCCATACAGCATGTTCCAATAGATTTCGCAGGGAGCCCACTGGGCAAAACTCTGCATGTCCAACACATTAAATATGTTCACAGTGTGACACAGTTGTACTCGTGCTACACCTTCGCCAAGCACAGTTTGAAAGTTCGCTTCGCAGGTGCGCCAATCAGCAGGGTGTCTTTGATAGTTGAACTTGGCACCTACACCGTCAAATGAATACATAACCTCAACATACTTGAACTTGCTCCATAGGTGTCTCTGCTTGGGCAACACAGTGCCGTTGGTGTTGTAGTGTATGCTTATGTTGCCAGCCACACCCAGCTCTACAAGACGTTCCAACAATCGCCAGTGTCCTTTGACTAGGAACGGCTCTCCACCTGTGAAGTCAATAAACTCTATGGTGTGTGCTATTTCAGCTAGGTCCTGCCAAAACTGTGAAGTTTCATCCATCCAACCCAACACAGTACGATGTTTGGGAGCACCATATATCAGTGTTTCATCCTCTTGCCATTTGTGTGAGTATTCAGTTGAGCATATACGACATTTGATATTGCATAGACTGCCCAGCTTTAGATCCAAATACACAGGCGCTTCAAGTGTGGTACCGTGTGCATAGTGTGCGAATCTGTCATTGTCATTCTGTCGTTTTGATCGATATCCACTTGCTTCAGCTGCCCAACAGTTGCGACACCCTTGAGGCTGTTCGTTGTTGCGGAACTGTTCACGCAGTGATTCCAAAGGTTCTCCGTGCCATATCTCATCAAGTGTTTGTGTATTGAAGTTGCCTATGTCTGCACCTTGCCATTGACAGCAGGGTCTAGCACCGCCAGTGGGCGTTGTTTCTATGTGTATGAATGGCAGTAGGCAGGGCTTATGTTCCAAGGTATTCTCTCGCAATCTTTAGATGTCCGCCTGCGTTCACATGATAGTGATCGTCTACAAAATAGTCATCGCCTAACCAATCTAATACACTTTGACTGGGCAACAGTGTAGCAACCAGAGGGTGTACGTTTATGCCTTTGTGTCTAGGCAACCAATCAAAGAACTTTACTTCACAGTCGTTCCAGCCAGCCCATGTGCGAAACTCAACCAGTCTTTGTGCTAGATTCTCTGTGCGCCAATTGCTCTGCGTTTGTGTTTCGTAATACCATTTAAAGTTATCATCACGTGAGTTGACATAGTCTGCTACAGTGTAGTGTTCTACTTTAGGTACGCCAGTGTAGCTTCTATTGTGAGCAAAGTTGTGTGTGCCTTCGTTGGCTAGGGTAGATCTATCCCATGAAGTAAGTTGAAATAACAAGTGTGTTGCACCATGCTCTACAGCTCGATGTGCAGTCCACAACGTATACTCAATGTCTACGCCAGCCTTGGCCCAATTTTCATAGCCCATGATAGTAGGGTATGCTTCGCAACCATCAACGCCTGTGCCCGCAGTGTATGAACAACCAACAGCTACTCGCACATCAAGTCTCCTAGTTCAGGGAATGTTTGTGCAAAGTCTTCGCCACGCAGTCGATCAACCAACAGCATTTTATAACGAAACTCTTCAAGAGTATCTTCTTGTGTGGCCATCATAAACTTCACAGCACTGGCCCAGTCACGTGCAGTATTGGGTGCGTTCACCCTCAATGATTCTTGTTGAGCAGATGTGTACAATTCAGATAGTGCTTGCTTGTGATGCGCAGGTAATGCTGATATGCGTAACCATTGTGGGTCTTGCACTAGGTTAACATGAAAGTGTTCAGCAGTGTCTATAAAATTAGTTGTGTAGGCCCAACGCCAAAAGTCTACTACATGATATGCGTTTTGTATTGATGTTGTGCAGTTGATGCCAAACCATACGTGGGGTGCTTGTTCTCTAAGACGCTCACGATTGTCTAATACCTGTTGCCAATCCATTCCTGATCGTACAAATTCACCCTGTTGATTCATGCCGTCTATGCTACAGTCTATCTTTACATCTGAAAAGTGTTTCCATAGTTCTATTACGTCCTGACGCTTGTACTTCATTTTTGAGAAGTTTGTGTTATAACGTATGTGTACGTCTGTCTTGCCCATTTCAATTAAACGATTGAGTATACGATAGTGTTCTTCCATAAGCAAAGGTTCGCCCCCTGCAAAGTATATTTGTTCTACTGAGTCAAACAATGGCTCTAGTTGTTCCCATAATGTAATGGGTCTGTCTGGGTCAGGGCAGTTAGGAGGTAACACACCATTGTTGAGTTGTTTAAAGTCCTTGTACCATCCTGATGATAGTTGTGGCCCACATGAACGACACTTAAAGTTACAGATGTTTGAGAACCTAAAGTCCCAATAGACTAGATTCATTTCATCTACGGTTCCGTCTTCTTGTGTAGTAGCTATTAGATTGTTGTGATGTTTGAAACGTTCGTTTGAGTCGTTTCTCATACTAAACAACCCAGCACGTTCTTGTTCGAAGCAACGTGTACAGCTAGGAGGTTCCACACCAGCTATCATATCTTTGCGTATACTTCGCATGCCTTTTGAGTTAAATACTTCCTTGAGGCTTTGTTTGTCTAAATTGCCTATTACATCAGTTTGCGGAGTAAGACAACAAGGGTACACATCATTGTTAGGCCATGTGTGTAGGTGTATCCAAGGCAGGATACAAGTTTTACAGTTACTCAATTGAATACTCCTTGACAGGCTCATTTAGGTTAACCTGTACTCCGTTGCGTTCAATAACATTTCCAATAGGATATCTATCTAGTGTTTTGTTAGGACACAAACGTTGATGCCATTCATTAAACTCAGGACTATTAAGAACTTTAGAATATATCTGATCTATGTCAACATATAAACTAGGTGTTAAGAACAAGTTTCCTGTGATGTCTGGGTTATTAGGATCATCGTTGTCTAAAAAACATCTTACTAGATCCTTGCCTAGTATATCTTCGTTTAGCCATACGTCATAGTTTGTTTCTTGTATAGTATGATCAAATGGCTCAGTTATAGGTGTGTTCCACATAGAAAAGTCTTTGCCCTCCATATTGCCTGCATCTGTAAATAGAATCTGTTGTACTTGTCCGTTGAACTGTTGTCTAGTTTCTAGTTGTTGATAGGTGTAAGACGATTCTAATTCGTGTATCGCACTATTAATAATGTGTACTTGCTTATCTAACTCTTGTGTGTAGAACGTGTTTAAATGACCTTCTAGAACCATAAATGTAAAAGCACGATGTATTGTGTTACAATGTTTTTGTTGTCTATCCTGCATTACAGCTGACACAGCGTCTTTTGTTTCACTCCAATCATAATCAGTTATGTGTTTTGAAACATAGTCTATACATTCTACAAGACTATTATGAGCTTTCTTAGCACGTTCTAAGTTCTCATCGTCTAACATACTCCAAGGTCTTGTAATATAAAAGTTATCCTTGGTAAGGTTTCGTGCATAAGCACCCCACTGTTTTGCAAACGGAGTGTTAGCTAGTTCTATAGTCAGAGTTGTTGTGTCAGTCTTAATCTTTATGTGCATATCGTATTTAAACTGTTAAAACAGTTTATTCTTCTGATGTGACTAAAGGTTCGTTCCAATCTACATCATCAATATCCCAGCAGTCGTCCCAACTGACAACGAAAACTCTTTTTGACTTTGTATCTTCAAGTTCAACAAGTTGCTTTTCAGAATCTCTTTTCATAATCACACCTAGGCTTTCATAATCGCCCGGGCCTTTTAACGGTGTGTCGCTTAATCCAGGCGGACGCCCAAACGTGTCGAGCATTGTATGAACTTTAAACTTACAAGCAATACTTGTGCCTTCTTTTACATCGGCAATGGAATCGTACATTTATTATTCTCCATGTTATATACGTATATTATATAGCATTTTTGTAACCTTGTCAACAATAAAATATAAATAAAATTATGCAGCAAGCAATCGAGGAGACTCCAATGACATTAAAGAACTTAAACCTTAACTTAGAGTTAGGGCAAACTATCCTAGTGGGCCAAAACAATCAGCCGGCTACGATTACCAAGATCGAGTATCATGAGAGAACAGGAGAAGTCTCAATCAATACAACCAAAGGTCCTCGCAAGGCTCTTACATTCCGTCTTTGCAACGAATCACCAGATTACGAAAATCCAGCGGACCGCTACCGTTAAAGATAAATATCTACATGAGAGTAGATGAAGTATTAACAGATGACGAACAACTAGACGATTGGCGTGCTAGTAAGGACTTGTGCTTAGGCGATAAGCCCGATAAAGCTATAGGTGCTAGTGCCCTTGCTAGTTGTAAGTCACAAGGTTATAGAAAGCGTAAAGGCAAAAAGAGTCATAAAATTGCAAAACGCAGAGTAACAGTAGGCGGCAAGAAAATACGTGGTAAAAAGTATGGCGGCCCATTACCAGATTGGGGTTCACGCAAATGAGATATAACGATTTTAAAATAGTAGAAGCAATACCAACAGACGATGCAGTTGGCAACAAGATGGACAAAGACAACAGTGTGTTTGATATGGAAGGCGGTTTAGAATCAGGACCACCTTATCCACAGGATCAAGTAGAAGCAGTTAAAGAGTTACAAACAGAACTAGAAAGATTAGGTTACTCAGTAGGCTCAACAGGTATTGACGGTAAGTATGGTCCAAGAACAAGTAGAGCAGTAAAAGCCTACCAGAGAGACTTTGGCCAAGCAACACCTACTAATGCAAACTATGATGGAGGCGCAATCACAGCTGATGCTATTGCAGCACTAAAAACAGCAAGCCCAGTTGATGATCCAACTCCAACAGGCAATTCAACTGGTGACCCAAGAGTAGCTGGCGGTGACCCAAACTTTGTTTCACCAGGTTATCCACCCGAGATGACTAGAAGTGCTATGGAAAGTATTATTGCTGAAGAGGCAAAACTAAGAAACATAGATGTAAATATTGCTATACGAATTTTTAGAGCTGAAGGCGCAGGTGCTTATCAGTCGCAAATACCAAGAACAGGACGCGGATCACTAGGCGGCAAAGAAGCCAGCTTTGGACCGTTTCAGTTATACATAGGTAATGGTTTGGGCAATGTTTATCAAGACACTACAGGACGTGATCTAACAAAAGATAACACTGTTGAAGGTATTACAAATCAAATTAGATTTGCACTAGATCAGGCAGTAACCGGTAATGGCTGGCAACCATGGTCTGGGCGAGTACCTGCTGGCGTTGCACAATATGCAGGACTTGGAAACGCTAGAGCAATTGAGAATTATAGTTAAGGTGTAACCAATGAGTAGAGCGGGTAAAATATTAATAGCTCATCCGAATTTAACAAGTACAAATCCATTTTATAAGAGTGTAATCTTATTATACAAAGACGATGCCGAAAGTACACAAGGCATAATCTTAAACAAGCCAAGCGAATTTCACATTACTGATTTTTTTAGACGCAGAGGACTAGAGATACCTATGCAGAAAGAAACTATGCGTTTTGGTGGGCCACTTAAAACACAGCAAGTTTTAATGTTACATGCAGACGGATGGTATTCAAGCAGTACAGTACCAGTTACTCCAGGAATAGCATTGAGTAGTGATGACTTTATGATGCAAAAGATTGCTATGGGCGACTTCCCACGTTATTATAGAATGTTTGTAGGAGTAAGTGGATGGGCGCCAGGACAACTTAATGCAGAATTCAAAGGTAAGGCTCCGTTCAAACCTGAAAATAGTTGGTTGATTGCTGATGCCGATGACGATGTAGTTTTTGATCATGATAGTCAAAGACAATGGGACAAGGCTGTACAACGAAGCAGTCAAGAAATGATTAATAACTATTTCTAGAAGTTAAATACAAAGTAAATATTAGAAAAGGAACATAACAATGTTTAAGAGACTAACCTTATTGTTGTTGGTAGGCTCTTTGACTATGATAAATCCTGCTACAGCCCAAGAAGAATCAACCGCAAAAAGTTTTATTACAACTCAACCCTGTGATAAATTATCAATCATGTTAGATGTGATTAAAGGATACAAAGAAGAGTTATTATTCACAGGTGAAGGAATGACATTCTCAGCAAGAGACAGGAAAGGCTTTATGGGCGGCATGATGTTCTTTACTAATCAAGAAACAGGCACCTGGAGTATGCTACAAGTATACGGTGACGGCACAGCATGTTTAGTCCAAAACGGTAGAGAATTCGAACCGTATTCTGGACCACAGCTTTAAGAGGATACAAATGGCAGACACCCTAGTGTTAAATGCAGACGGACAGCCTATTAGCCTACTACCGCCCTCGACAATTAAATGGAAAGAAGCAGTAACCTACATTTGGTTAGACAAAGTCACTGTACTTGATTGGTATGATGATTGGATAGTGCGTAGTAATACTTGGGAAACTAGAGTACCGGCAGTTGTTATGATGAAAGAAATGTATCGACGGCGGCGCTCGCCTCGCTTCTCTAAATACAACATCCACCTAAGAGACATGTTTCAATGTCAATACTGCTCAACACAATTTCCCAAAACACAATTAACATTAGATCACGTACACCCTACTAGCCTTGGTGGTAAAACATCTTGGGAGAATATTGTTAGTGCGTGTAATCCTTGTAATAGTAGAAAGGGTAGTAAGTTAATAAAGCCTAAGAATACCCCTTATCGTCCTGACTATTACGAACTAGCCAATAAACGTAAACAATTAGAGTTTGAAATAAAACATCCTAGTTGGAGTACTTGGTTAAGTTAGATACGCCTAACTACAATAACGCCATAGCGATACATTGTTACTTCTTCGCAGTCTATTCTTTCAATTACAGTTTGAACTAATTTAATCATAGCAGGACTATTACCACAAATGATGGTTAGAGGTAATATTTTTTGATTCATTAGGATAAAATTTTCTACCTTACAGTCAACTTCATGGTGCCTAACACCATGTAAGTCAAGTGTATCAGACATTTACATTTTTTATCTTAATTTGTTTTGTAGCAGGATCTAGTTGTTGTTCATTAGCAAACAACGTGTCTTTACTAACGTTACCGTAAAGCACACCTTTAATGTTACATTTATTACACGGATGACAGTTTCTGTCTTGAGCTAGTGTTTGTCTAAACTCCCATAGCTTTTTACTTTTAAGCCAAATGTCTTGTATACTTTGTTTGCCTACATTGCCCATGATTTGTTTCTTTTCCCAATCATGTGAGCATAATAGCACATCGCCGTCCCAATGTATACTCATTGCGTAGAAAGGTATATTACATCCTAGTTCGGGTAGTTTTTGATCAAATAAATATCCTGCTCTATTACTTAGATAAAGAAAGCCGTAGTTTTCTTCAGGTGGCTTATAATAGTGTTGCAGGATATATTGTTCTTTATTCATACCAACTTGTTCAAATAGCTTTGTAAACTTTTCTACTTGCCACTCACCGTCATACATTGAAACAAAGAATTTATTAACTCCTGCGTCTAGTAGTTCAAGTGTCTTGTCGTAAGTAAGTCTATCACCATTTGTTACCATGTGTATATTCTGTTGCCATGGCATATGCTTTTTAAGCAGTTGGATACTTTCAGTTAGGTGTTTATATAATAAACTTTCGCCAAAGCCACAATACAATAGTCTGTTCTCATAATGACTATTGGCAAGTTCTTTGCCTATCTTATCAATTAACTTTAAATCCATGTGTAAGTTTAGATTAGGATATCCATGAGCTCGCGGACAAAAGTCGCAAGTTAAGTTACATAGCTCTGTAGTCATTAAGTCAATTAACATTAACGAGCTAAATGGATCTTCATCATGCATCCTATCTTCCATAGGATCATACATTGATTCTCTGTCTTTTGCAATATAGTTTGTGCTTTTCATCTCTGGCATACTGTTATTTAATCCACGCTATCCTTTTACCAGCATCTTTGCGGCGCTGATGCTCTTCGTGTGAACCCGGATATCTCCAAGCCCATATAGCAACCAGTGCCATAAAGCCTCCGCTCCATAGTACAGCTTTAGGATTACCTGTAGTAAACCAAAGTACTGCTACACTTGAACTCATTGTTATTAACATAAAGTATTTGAACTTGGTAGGGAAGACACGCTTCTCAGACCAACCACGTAGGAACGGGCCAAATAGTTTATGATTCATTATGTAGTTATGCATACGATCGCTTGACTTAGCGAAACAATATGCTGCTCCTACTGCTGGTGTACTCCATGGAAGTCCTGGAAGATAGATGCCGATAAATGCGACAACTAACAATAGACAACCTAAGCAAAACCAAAATGCTTTCTTAATGTTCATTCATTACCTCTTTTAATGCTTTAATTAAATCTTCAATCATACCGTCAGTATGAAATGGCGTGGGAGCAAAGCGAAGTCTCTCAGTACCTTCAGACACCGTAGGATAGTTAATCGGTTGAGCAAATATCCCATGGTCATTTAACAATGCATCGCTGATTGCTTTGCACCTTTTAGCATCTCCGATAAGCAATGGTACAATGTGTGTTGTTGAACACGGCATCGGCTCAAGGCCTGCTTTGATCATTCGATGTTTTAGTTTGCGAGCACGTTCTTGATGTGTCTCGCGGAGTTCATTGTGGTCACGCAAGTATTTGATACTTGCTAACGCACCAGCACAAGTCACTGGACTCATACTAGTAGTAAAAATAAAGCCCGAAGCAACAGAACGGATAGCGTCTATGACGTCAGCATCCGCTGCTATGTATCCGCCCTGCACTCCATAAGCCTTGCCTAACGTACCGTTGATTATATCAACACGGTCTTCTCCTATTTTTTCACAGACTCCTGCGCCTGTTTCTCCGTACAAGCCAACAGCATGTACTTCATCTATATAGGTCATCGCCCCGTAACGTTCAGCTAAATCGCAAATGCCTTTGATAAGTCCTACATCCCCATCCATGCTATACACGGATTCAAATACTATGCATGGAGTACCTGAACACTGTTTTAACTTATCTTCAAGATCCTCTAAATCGTTGTGCTGCCAAACAATCTTGTCAGCACCACTGTGTCGAATGCCTTGTATAAGGCTGGCGTGATTCATGCTATCACTTAAAAACACAATGTCGGAAACGATTTGTTTAAGAGAAACTAACGTCCACTCATTTGCTACATATGCAGACGTATAAAGTAAAGCTGACTCCTTGTTATGTAACTTAGCCAGCTCATGTTCCAATGCAACGTGATAATGTGATGTACCACCAATATTACGAGTACCACCACTTCCTGCTCCAGTTTGATCTAGTGCAGTATGCATTGCATCTATGACAACTTTGTTTTCCCCCATTCCTAGGTAATCATTGCTACACCAGTTTACAATCTCTTTGATTGCATACTTGCCGTACCAAATAGCTTTAGGA
>OBMK010003223.1_pt1 | contig 11532 bp, 13 predicted proteins | sample 1539081 | NCBI WGS metagenome assembly OBMK01 (sample SAMEA3355528, study PRJEB22509) | marine metagenome | biome: marine; feature: river plume; material: water | place: USA | collected 2010-08-07 | depth 0.5 m | reverse complement strand
CACAGAATGGTCCATTCGTTTATACGGGCTTTAAACCTGCTTTTATAATGATTAAAAATACAGCACATTCTACTAATTGGGAGATGTTTGATCACAAAAGGAATCCTAGTAATGTTGCTAATTTAAAACTAGGGGCAAATAAAAGTAATGAGGAAAATGGTTCAGATTTTGGTACACTAACTCAAAATAATATAGACATACTTTCAAATGGTTTTAAACCAAAAACAGGAAATACAGATACTAACTACGGTGTTGGAGATGTGTTAATTTATATGGCATTTGCAGAAAATCCATTTGTCGCAGGTGGAGTTCCCACAACCGCAAGATAAAAAAACCCGCTATGTAGCGGGTTTCTCGTTTGGTTCTGAAGGTTCAGGAGGTGATTCTAAATCTTGTTGTAGCCTAGAAGTATAACCCTCTTTTGCTAAAACTAATCTATCTAAACTTCTTCTTGTCGTATTAATGTCTTGTTCTAAGGCATTTAACTCAATAACAAAAGCTTTTTGTAAATCAGTCATTTCTGAAATGATATACTTTTTATCGTTTAGCATCAACACTGGTTCTTCATTTGTAATTTCTGTACTCATTTAAATATATCCTGCCAGTTTCCTTGTGTGCTAGCTTTCGCATACTCAGTAGCACGGTTTTCAAAAAAGTTGGTATGCTCAACTGCATTAACTTGCATATCAATCCACGGCAAAGGGTTCTCATCACTACTATGAAAGATATTCTTCATACCTAATCCTAGTAATCTTCTATCCGCAATATAACGAATATACTCTTTTACCTCATCTGCTGTTAGATTTGGAATGTCTGCTTTATCAAAACAAATATCAATAAACTTATCTTCTAGTTCTACTACTCTTTCAGCAGCACAATAGATTTCATACTTTAGTTTATCTGTCCATATCTCTGGATTTTCTGCAATAAATGTTCTGAAAAGTTTGGATAGACCTTCTACATGAAGAGACTCGTCTCTTATTGACCATGTAACAATCTGCCCCATACCTTTCATCATATTATGTCTTGGGTAGTTCAATAGTATAGCAAAACTACTAAATAATTGAACTCCTTCTGTGAACCCACTATAAACAGCCATTGTTTTAGCCATTTCATGTGGTGTGTCCATATTGAAGTCTGTAAGATAGTCATGTTTCTCTGACATAGCTTGTATGTCAAAAAACTCTTGATACATATCATCAGACTTTCCTAGTGTTTCCAAAAGCAAAGAGTATGCTTCTTGATGAACTGCTTCCATTGCCGCATAGCTCACTAGCATCATTCTTACTTCTGGTTGTTTAAATGTGGGTAGATAATGCTTAGCATATCCACAGCACACATCAACGTCAGCTTGAGTAAAGAACTTAAATATATTGTCTATAAGTGATCTTTCTCCTTCTGATAATTTTTCTTTATAATCCTTGATATCATCTTGTAATGGCACTTCTTCAGGTAGCCAATGCATTTGTTGTTGTTTTTTGTAAAACTCAAATGCCCAAGGATATACAAAGGGTTTGTAATATTCTCTTTCTTCTAATAATTGGCTCATAGTTATCCCTCACATGCCAAACAATCTTCTTGTTCAAAGATTATTTCTCTTTTTACCTTTGAAGATACATTATCAGCACGGCTGATAGCTTCACTTCTTAGGTAATATAATGTTTTTAAATTCTTAGCCCATGCTAACATATGTACATTGTGTAGATCTCCTTTATTCACGTCTGGTGGAAAGAACAAGTTTACGCTTTGAGACTGACAAACAAATTGTTGTCTCTCTGCAGCGTGTTCTACTACCCATGATTGATTGATTTCTACAGCGGTTTTAAATACTTCTTTTTCTTCTGGTGTAAGAATATCAAGATGTTGCACACTTCCTTTATTTGCTACTATCTCTTTCCATACACTGTCTGTATTCATACCTTTTTTATCTAATAACTGTTCTAAGTATTTATTCTTTTGTAAGAATGATCCACTCTTTGTTTTCTGAGTGTATGCATTAGCACGAAAAGGTTCAATACTTGGAGAAGTATTACCACAAATAATAGAACTACTCGCATTTGGAGCAATCGCTAATAAATGAGCATTTCTTACTTCACAAGTATCATCATCTGGACACGCTCCACGCTCTACTGCGAGTCTACGAGTCTCATTCAATGCATCTTGTTTTATGTGTTTGAACATTTCATAATTCTTACTAGCAGCCATAATACTTTCAAAAGGTATATTATTTCTCTGCATATAAGCATGAAATCCCATTGCGCCTAGTCCAATACTTCGCTCCCGTAAAGCACTGTACTTAGCTTTTTCCATTTGGTCTGGTGCGTTATCAATAAAGTAGTCTAATACATTATCTAACATTCGTACTAAGTCTGGTATAAATGCTGGAACGTTTTTCCATTCGTCAAAATACTCCAGATTTACACTTGAAAGACAACATACTGCTGTTCTTTCTTCGTTAGTTGCAAGAGTAATTTCAGAACAAAGATTACTATGATTCACATAGAGACCTTTTCTTTTCTGAAAGTCAGGTAAATCAGCGTTAACTGCATCTTCGAACATAAGATAGGGCTCACCTGTCTCCATTCTGTTTTGCAATAACTTTACCCATAGTGTTCTTGCGGACACTACTTTTTTAACTTCATGACTATGAGGATCAATAAGTTCCCAACTGTCATCAAAGTTATCTTCGTGCGTTGCACGGTGTATAGTTTCCATAAATTTATCACTTATGACTACACCATGATGTAAGTTTGTACACTTACGATTGATATCCCCGCCCGTAGGCTTACGAATATCTAAAAATTCTTCTACTTCAGGATGTGTAATATGCATATAACCTGCATAACTACCTCGTCGTGTAACTCCTTGTGAGAAAGCTAACATTTCTGCATCTACTACTTTCATAAAAGGAATTGCACCTGTGCTCTCTGAGCCTTTTGAAGTTGATGTTCCCTGTGAACGAACTGCGCTCCATGAACCTCCTATACCTCCTCCAAAGGAAGATAGATAGGCATTTTCGGTATAATGATCTGTAATACCTTCTCTTGAATCTTCAACATAGTTTAAGAAACATGAGATAGGCATACCTCGTTGTGTACCTCCGTTAGAAAGTACAGGAGTTGAGAACATGAACCATAATTTACTTGCATAATCATACAAGCGTTGGGCATGGTCATCATCATCTGCAAAAGCTTCTGCAGCACGTGCGAAAGCCTCCTGAGGTGATGTTTCGCCTGCTACCATATATCTGTCTTGCAGAGTTCTCATACTGAACTCTGTTAACATTGAATCTTGACTATAATCTATTTTCATTTAAGTGCCTTTTTAAAGTTGAATTAATAACTTCTATGTTTTGTTCTCCGATTGCTTGTTCCGAGTAAGTAACTAAATCCATAAGCTCAACGTTTATCAGAAGTTGTTCTGCGTTTTCGTTGAGACTTTGAATATATTTGTACTTTCCTTCTATTGGACAAGCATCATAGATATCAAAAACGTCTCCATATTGTTCCATTAGCTGAACTGCGCGCTTTGGACCAATCCCAGGTATTCCTGGAACGTTGTCCCCTTTATCGCCAGTCAGACATTTGAATGTAATATAATCGGGGATCTCAAAATCGTAATGTTCATCCCAATTATGTACTGTTGTTTCTTTTCTAGTAACTGTACTAAAACGAGAAACTCTATCATTGATAAGTAAATCCCAGTCTTTATCAGATGAAACCATCCAACATTCGTCTAATCCATACTTATCAAGATTCATACTAATGTATGCTGCAATATCATCAGCCTCAACTCCTTTGAATTGAAAGACTGGATATTTTTCTTTGAGTAATGTTAGAGTATTACTAAACTCTGCCATAAACATAGCAAACTCTTTTTCTTCTTGAGGAGTTTGTTCTGCATACTTTTCTTTACGGTTTGCTTTATAACTTGGAAGTATATCTTTCCTATAAGAACTGCCACCGTCAGCAGCAATTATTATATTACCTGCGTTGTATGATTTTGCTAGACTTTCTACTGTCCTTACATAATCATATTTGAAGTCTGTTACACCTTGATGTTTCCACCTAAATGCAATATTGAGACTATCAACTATCAGCAAGTTCCCATTTTGAATGGGGTTCCCAAGGTCTGAGAATGTTATCGCCATTTGTAAATTTTATCTCCTCTTTTTCTAGCCAGTGTTCTGCGATTAGTATATAAGCACCTAGCCAGGCAATGTGCATATATCGCAATGTGTTTTTTGGTTTTCTAACTGTTGCTGCAAAGAACTTTCCGTGGTTCTCTCTAAATATTAGCAATGGTTCTTGTTCCATTTGTTGTGCTTGCTTACAAAGTTTACTCCACCATTTGAAAAGATTATTACTTTTCTGGGTGTATATCTTACTGTTAAAGCCTATATCTTTATAGAACTTGACTTCTACAGTAAACAGGTTTACTTTGTCAGGCACCATACAATCTCCTTTGATCTTTCCACTTCCAGACCCAGGAGTTTGTACCCATTTTTCATCTGTAAGTCTATCAAGCATAGATAATACTTGTTGCTCACCTCGGTTACCTTTTTGTCTAGGATTAACCAAGTTCGAGCCTACTTACTTTTTCTTTCTTTATTACTTCTATTCTAGCTAATAATGGGTGTGACCAGCCATGTGATACTATATAAGTATTCAAATTTTCCTCTCTCAGTAGTAATTCTACTAGTAGTTCCTTTCCTTGCTCATCTAAAACATTTGTTACTTCATCTAAGAATAACACATTTATTTGAGACTTAGATATACTACTCATTAGTTTACGAATTGCTAAAAGTGTTGAAGTGTTAACTCTTGCTAACTCTCCTGCACTCAAAGCTAGTATATCTACAGTTTTGCCATTATCATCAATTTCTACATTTAGTTTATCATTTAATACGACAAACTCAAGACTGAATCGTCCGTCTGATAACTCAGCAAGGTATTCGTTTGTTAGTTCTTCGAGATCTTTTACTAAGTTCTCAATTTTATATGCTAATAGTCCATTTGTACTAAAAGCTTTTTTAAGTATATCAACATTAGCAAACTTACTATTAGCATCTACTAATTCTTTGCTTAGGTCTGTATGTTGATCTTCAAAATCTGTTTGTTGTTCTTCAATAATTGATAGACGAGTATTGTGTCTTTCTCTGCGTTCGTTCTCTGTTATAACTTCGTTTACTCTTTCTTGTCTATTGCTTATTCTTTCTTTTAATTTAATTATCTTATCTTGTACTTCTTCTGAATCAGGCACTTCTAATGGTAGTGTCTGATCTATGCTTCTGTATATTTCTTCCCAACTCTTTATCTTTTGTTCCATTTGTTGAAGCATCTTATTAGCATAGTTTATATCTGTAAGTCTATCATTTGCTTCTTCTAGTTTTTCAGAGTATGTTGTGCGTGCATTTTGATGTCTATGTAATTCTTTTCTGATAAATTCTAAGTCTACATCTTGTCCACAAGTTGGGCATCCTGCCTCATCTAGTTCTTGTAAGTCCATATACTTCTTAACCATTCGTACTTCTTGAGCACCTTGTGATTTGATTTCTCCAATCTCCTCTACTAAAGCCTCTGTATCTTGCCATTCATTAGTGTTTACATACTCTTTCGCTAGTCCTAAATCTATGGACTCTAGTTGGCTTTTGTACAAATTATTTTGGTTAATATTTTTCGTGATTTCTGAGATATTTTGAAATTCTATTTGTAAAGATCTCAAAGCTTCTTCATCTTCTTCCGAGTAAAATGGTAAATCTAATTTCGAAAGTAGTGATGTATCTTCCAAATAATTTTCTGATAACCATTTATCGATTGTGTCAATTTTCCCTTGTACATTAGAAACGTCTCCAGCTAAATTTCGTGATAAATCTTTGAAGACATCAAAGTATTTTACATATCCATCTAACTGCAATAAATCTATTAGGAATCTTTTGCGATTAGTATCTGTGGCAGTCAAGAACTGTAAGCTAGCATTAGTATTCTGATAAACAATCTGTGAGAAAGTTTTAAAATCTATACCTATAACTTCCTCTAGTGTCTTGTATGTGTTTGTAGCTGTATGACTTGATATATCCTCTCCGTTTTTGTAGAGTTTTACTTTTATATTACCTCTACGAACAACTTCAACTTTATACTCATCATCTACAACATCAAAAGACAAAGATATATCATAGCCTTTGTTGACTTCACGATTTGGTATTTCTGCTTTTTTAATTCCTTTTGAGTTCTTGTTAAATAAAACTTCTTCAAGAATCAAAGGAATAGAACTTTTGCCAGCTCCATTTGTACCGATTAATTGTGTAACTATAGTGTCATTAAGATCTAACTCATTATCCTCACCATAACTAAAACAATTACTCCATTGTAACTTCTTTAGCGTAATCACTAAACACTCCTAAAATATTTTTAACTTTATCTTCATCTAACTCTAATATATAACTTAGGTACTCTCCTAATTCTTCTTCTATTGTCATTTCTTTGCCCAATATTAGAGTTGCTTCTGTCTTTCTTTTTATAACTTTTTTGTCAAGTAACTCACTATTTTTGATATTACTTAAGTCTGCTACATCTCCTTCAATCTCATAGATTGTATGATCCCACTCTGTTTGAATCATATCAGCTGGATCAGTAACTGTCTTGCGAATCAATTGTGGCAAGTCAAAAGTATGCCATGTCCATTGGAATTGATCCTTGTTGTCTATTAATAGATACCCAGTTTCGACATTGTTTCTATGAAAACTTGTAGTCATAGGACTGCCAGGATATACTATGTTTCTTTGTGTATTGCTATGTGCATGTAAGTCGCCTGCAAATACTACTTTGAATTTATCAAAGCGTTTTAAGTCTACTTCTGGTTGTACATGAGGTGGTATTTCTCCTCGTACATGAGTAAACAATATACTATCTTCTACACCTTCTATACTTTTACTTCTATGTAAGTCTGCATAAGGTAGTATTGTCCAGTCGTCTCTGGAATATGTTTCGTCTATTACTGTTACTAGAGGATTTAATTCATTAGTAACTTTTTTCAAGTTTGTAAAAAATGTTTTATTCTTTCGTGTAGCTTCGTGGTTGCCATCATATATGATAGTCTCAATGCCCACACCTTTTACAAAATCAAAGTATAATGTAAGTTCATCCATGGTAGGGACTCGATCAAACAAGTCCCCTCCAATGATGTGCAAATCAACCTCTTTTTCAAGATCATAAATTTGGTCAAAGAATAACTTATAGCGTGAGCACGCCCAAGCTACTGGTACATTCTTTTGTCCAAGTTTAATATGCCAATCTGCAGTGAATAGAATCATGCTACGAACTCATCCCCAGGTGTCCAAGAACATCCTGTAAGACCACCAGCCTGTAAGGCTTGTAGTGTTCGTAAAGTTTCATCTGCGTTTCTTCCTGTATCTAACGCATTTACTGATACATGCTGGATTATTCCTTCAGGGTCAATTATAAATGTTGCTCTGTAGTGTACTCCATTAGCCTCATCAACAATACCGAGTTTATTTCCTAGAACAAGTCCAGAATCTGCACATAGTATGTGTTGAATATTATTAAGGGCTGGATTGGATTCTTTCCAAGCTTTTTTGCAGAATTCATTGTCTCCACTTACACCGATAACATCAGCATAGTCGACAAGTTTATCCATATCTACAATTTCGGTTGGACATATAAATGTAAAGTCTTTTGGGTAAAAGTACATTACTGTCCACTCATTTAGTAGCACATCAGCTTGAATGAAATCATTTGTATCATTGCAGCCTTGCATACTAAATCTTGGGTATTTATTTCCTACTGTAAGCATAATACTCTCCTAAGAAATATCGAATTCGTCAGAAACAGTTTCGTCAGGTGTAGAGTTGCTTGCGCCTTCTCTTAGTCTGTCGAGTAGTTCTTTCTGTGCATCCGCTGTTGGTCGAGTAAGTACTTCGTCCATTGACTTAAGTTCTGCAATGAGTTCCATTTCAGATTCATTCAACTCTCTTGGTTTGCACTTGAGAGCTTGTAGTTGATATTCAACATTATAAGCCATAGGTCCAGTTTTTACTCTCTTAAAGTAAACATCCCAGCCAGTAGTTGGATCAGTTGGATCACCAAGATCTTCTGCTGCTACCATAATCTGCTCGAGTAGTTTTTTCTTTAAGTTTAGTACTTTGACTTTTCCGTCATGGATACATTGGATTGCATAAGACCAACCGCATTTAAGTTCTGGATGATATTCTCTAACCCAGTCTTTTTCTACGTTGGTAAATGCTTCTGAATCTCTATCGAATGATAGACACTCGAATGGTAAATTCTTACCGTTTTCGCCTTTCAACCAGTAAACATAGCGAGGAAGCATATCCCCTACCATTCTTACTACGTTGTCGCCTTCGACATATTGATAACTGTCGATTTTATTCTTTTGGGCTTCGCCCTTGGTTTGATTAAATTTTATTGCCATTTTAGTTCCTTTAAAGTGATTTCTTCAAACAAAAAATGTATTCTGTCATTTTCTATTCGTAGTAATCTATTGTTTTTAATACTGTCCTCATCCCCTGTGAAGTGGAGGAGGTCTAATGTGGTATCTTTATTTTTTTGATACTCGAAATAATTGCGTAACGATGCGATACCTGCATACTGCGCAATCTCACTATCTGAATATCTCCTTCTCTGAATGAATAACGCCTCTGGGTTTACTAGGAACGAATCCCCATGAAAACTTTTAGTCCAGAATTTATATATTCTATCATGTCTATTCACTGGTGGTAACTTATAGGTAAGTATATGAAGGATTGTCAAAATATCTTTAACACTCCCTTTGCTTTCCCTTTTTACTTTTTCCCAATTATAGAATAACATATTATAACAAACTTTTAACTCCGTGTCAAGATATATTTTTTGATGCTATACTTCAAAAATTTCATAACCCTGTCGCATATAATATCCCCTTCTCGCCGCAGCTTGCTTTCTAGCTGTTCGACCATGTAAGTTGATATCCACTACTTTCGGTTGTAATTTTCCGTCATACATTCTGATTACTCGCCCGATCAACTGTGTAAGCAAAGGCTCATTGTTTACAGGCGTACCTAATATGAGACAACTAAGGCAATCTAAACTAATACCTTCACTGAAGATACTTTGTGTTCCAAAGAGAACATCTTTGTCGTTAAAGATTCCTTTGACCATCTCTGCTCTCTGCTCATGTGGAATGTCTCCAGTTACGCAGATTGCATTGTCTCCTACGAGCCTTGCACAGCTCTTAAGAAAGTCTACTCTATCGGCTACTAATAGAACTTTATGACCTTTCGCTGCATAACTTGCGGCGAGCATAGCCATAGTGTTTTGGTACTCCCAATCAAAAGCAAGTGAGTTAACTCGTGTAGCCCAGTCAACATTGCCATCCATGAAACGAATACCTGAATTTATAATATCTACACTAGGTGTGAGATAATTTTCTTTCGGTGGTTTAAATACTGTACTCGAAAAGTAATCACGAAAGACTACATGCCTTCCATCTTTTCGTTGCAGTGTTCCTGTTAAACCGATTTTATTCTTTGCTCGTGAAGCATCAATAAGTCGTGTGAAAGTTGGACTACTAACATGATGCATCTCATCAAGTATTATAGTACCGAACTCTTTTACGACTTTGTCGACATTTCGATACAAAGTTTGCACATTTCCCACGACAAAAGGGGAATCAATATCAAACTTTCCCGAACCGATTACACCCGCTGTAACCCCGAAGACTTTCTGTACTTCTTTTTCCCACTGCGATCTTAACGCTAGTGTATGAGTAACTATGAGTGTTTTCTGTTGGAGTTTATTTGCGATAGCTAACGCAGTAAAAGTCTTTCCCCAACTTACCCAAGCGTTGATTATACAACTGCCTTCGACTTCGTCATATACAGACTGTTGTGAGTCTCGTAATTCAAACTTAAAGTCAAGTGGTTCGATTGGTACTTCTACTCGCTTATCGACTATCTCGTAATCTTTTGGAATTAAATCCGTTCTCCCTATTGGTAAGGTCACTAAACCTGCTCTGACTACGCCCATATTCTTAATGATGATAGGCGGATCTGTAGGTCTCCTAGGCGGTATACTGTAGGTGAGTTTATTGTCGAGATATTCTTGATACTCGTTAGTACACTCTATGTATATTCTGTTGCTTAATACTGCCTTCATTGTGTCCTTGTTAATGTAAAAACTCTAAAGGGCGAACCAAGAAATATGGTTGGGAGAATCCATAAAAATTAAATTATGGTCGCCCTTCGAGTTAAGTTATTTAAAATAGTTAAAGATATCCTCTATGTTTGCTTGTATGATTACACACTCGCAATTATCTACCCATGAATCTTCGGTATCGTTCAGGTATCTTTGTGATAAAAAATCAAACCTGTGATGCCCATTTATAATATAGTATTTGTTTGTAGCAGCAGGACAAACTTTGATTGGGTTTCTATAAAAACCTCCACTCAATCGCATATCCATTTTCTTTGCTACTCCTGGGTCTCTATCTATTTGTGTTGGTAGTAAGTCTACATACTTTATGCCTCTTACTGTAAAAGAAAAATCAGATCGTTCAATGTCTGTCATATGCACTTGGGGCATATCTTTTCTGTAGTATATCATTAGTCATCCAACCCATGAACGTAATTGTCGTTCTTTTCGTTGTAGCCATAAAAGCTGCCTTCTTTTTCGTTTTCTTTAAAAGGTCTATGAAGATCTTCCCATTGTTCATCCATCCATTGCCAAATAAAGTCATCGAATACTTCTCCAGGCACACAATCATACTTTTCATGGTAGTCCCAATGATCAAAATCATCATCTTCCCACTCTGGAAATTTTTCAAGCATTGCTTCTGTTATATCAGTATCTTCTATCTGTTCATGGTCGCAGTCTGCTTCTTCATTTTCTGCCCAAAATATTTGTATTCCTACAAAGTTTCTGAACTCATCTTCATACTGATGTCTAAGTAATACATTAGGATCAGTTAGTGATAAAAACTCTACAAGCTTCATACAAAACTCACTTACAGGTGACCAAGCAGATACTATATTTATATAGTCATCAGCCCCATCATCTATATGAGCCCATTTAGCTCCTACATTATCACGATACCAGTCCCAAGATTTATCTTCATCATACTTAGGCATAAAAGATAATTGTTCTATAGATACGTGTTCTTCTACCGTCATGGGGTTGCCTTCCCAATTTGTCATTGTTACTTCTTCTCTTTTGTTTGCTACTTGATCTGCAAACTTTTGCATTACTGCTTCGTTTCCTAATACAGTAATATAATTCTGTACATGATTTGCCATGTTATCTCCTATTTAGTATTCTATACGCATATCTTATCATATTTTTCTCCAAGTATCTTTCCACTTCTTTGTACTCAACTCATACAAATAAGCGGGTCTTTTGTCAACATATAATATTCCTGCATGTGTTTCTGTTCTATGAGGAGGTCTAGGGACTTCAAATGGAAAGGGTATACCATGAATCCATATTAAAGTAGCAAAATCTTTATTTTCTACTTTACCTA
>OBMK010003215.1_pt1 | contig 11554 bp, 9 predicted proteins | sample 1539081 | NCBI WGS metagenome assembly OBMK01 (sample SAMEA3355528, study PRJEB22509) | marine metagenome | biome: marine; feature: river plume; material: water | place: USA | collected 2010-08-07 | depth 0.5 m | reverse complement strand
GCAATCTTGCCGGTTGCGAGGCCGCGCTGCAGGCCTATCTTGATGATGAGCTTGTTCCCTGCCTAGCAGATCTTGGCTTTACCTGTGAAATCTTTCCAAATCCACGAGCTTATGCAGGCCCGTTTCTGGTGGCGAGGCGCATCGAAGGCGATGATCTGCCAACGGTTATGACCTATGGTCATGGTGATGTTGTTGCCGGCTATGACACGCAATGGGACAATCAAATGTCACCATGGCAAATCACCAAGGATGGCAAGCGCTGGTATGGGCGCGGCACCGCCGACAATAAGGGTCAACACACAATCAATATCGCCGCCCTGAAGACCGTCCTCGAAACGCGGGGCAAGCTTGGCTTTAACGTTACGATCCTGATCGAAATGGGCGAGGAACGCGGGTCACCCGGGTTGAAGGATTTTTGCGCAGCGCATAAGGATTTATTCAAGGCCGATGTGTTTATCGCATCTGACGGCCCGCGAATCCACCCTGACAAACCAACCATTTTCATGGGATCACGCGGGGTGTTTAATTTCACCATGCGGCTTGAATCGCATTCTGGCGGGCATCATTCGGGTAACTGGGGTGGCTTACTAACCAATCCAGGTGTGGTGATGGCGCATGCGCTTGCCAGCATGATTGACCGCAATGGCAAGATTCTTGTCGAAGGCTGGCGCAACACCCACATCCCCAATTCGGTTCGCGCGGCGATTGCCAAGCTTGAGGTTGGTGGCGGCGAAAATGCGCCAGAGATTAACCCACATTGGGGCGAGCCTGACATGACCCTCGCCGAGCGGGTTTTTGCCAGCAACACGTTTGAAGTGCGCGCCTTTGAAACTGGCAATCCGCAATCACCCGCCAATGCCATTCCGCCAAGCGCCGTTGTGTTTGGCCATCTACGCTATGTTGTTGGCACCGAGGTCAACCAGCTCATGCCGTTGCTGCGAACGCATCTCGACAAGCATGGCTTTGGCGATATTAGCATCACCAGTGAACGGGACCCTATGTATGCCACCCGATTAGACCCTGATCATCCATGGGCAAAATGGGCAATTGCATCGCTTGGGCAAACCGCTGATGAGGAGATTTCAGTCGTACCAAATCTTGGCGGATCATTACCGAATGACGTCTTTGCCGATTTGCTTGGCCTACCAACCATCTGGGTACCCCATAGCTATGCTGGCTGTTCACAACATGCACCAAATGAGCATATTCTGGAGTCAATCAGCCAATCGGCACTTCGGCTGATGACTGGCTTATGGTGGGATCTTGGCGCTGGCAAAACACCAAAAAAACCCACTTGATTGGCCAGCTTGGCCGCGACCTTTTTGAATGTGAAGGAGACCATAAAATGTCAAATTTGTGTGACAAAACAGCTGTTGAACTCCGCCGGTTAATTGGGTGCAAAGACATCTCACCAGTCGAACTGCTAGAGAGTTGCATCACGCGGATCGAAGCCGCTGACGGGGCTGTTAATGCGGTTGTAACCCGCGCATTTGACCGTGCTCGGAAAGAGGCTTTGCATGCCGAAAAAACGGTTCTTGATGGCGAGGAATTAGGCCTTCTTCACGGGCTACCTGTTGGCATCAAGGATCTTGAGGCGACAGATGGCATTCGGACTACACTTGGTTCAAAGCTCTATTCCGATCATATACCGAACAAGGATCAAGGATCAGTTGCCAATATCCGCGCCGAGGGCGGCATCATTATTGGCAAGACCAACACGCCAGAATTTGGCGCAGGCGCTAACACACGCAATCTTGTCTTTGGCGCGACCGGGAACCCCTTTGCGCCCGAAAAAACCTGTGGTGGCTCATCTGGCGGCTCAGCAGTTGCGCTTGCCACTGGCATGATGCCACTTGCTAGCGGTTCGGATTATGGCGGCAGCCTCCGCACTCCGGCAGGCTTTTGTGGCGTTGTTGGCATCCGGCCATCACCAGGCGTTGTCGCTGCAGAAGGGCGACCTGTTGGCCTTCTGCCCTTCTCGGTTCTGGGGCCGATGGGCCGCACTGTTGATGACGCCTATTTATTGCTCCAAGCGCAAATGGGTGTTGATGCACATGACCCTTTTTCAACCATGCCTGATATGGATTTATTTGCACCTTTAAAATCGGCTGATCTAAGTAGCATCAAAGCGATGATCACGCCTGATTTTGGCACTGCTCCCATGTCAAAAAGCTATCGTTCCATTTTTGCTGAACGGGTTAGTATTTTTAGCGGTCATTTTGCCGCCACCCTTGATGGCAACCCCGACTTCACCGATGGCGATAATTCTTTTGAAGTTCTGCGTGGGGTTAATTTTGTTGCCGCTCATGGCGAGCGTGTACACCAGCACCGTGATAAATTAAGCCCGAATGTTGTGGATAATGTTGACCGTGGCCTTGCCTATAGTCTGGAAGATGTGGCTAAGGCACATTTGCAGCAAAGCCGAATTGCCCGCAACTGGCTAGATCTTTTTGACGAGGTAGATGTTGTGATCTGCCCAGCGGCATCAACAACACCATTTGCCCATGATCAATGGTCAGTTTCTGAGATTGATGATGAAAGAATGGCAACCTATATGCGCTGGCTTGCCATCACCTATCTGCCAACGATGGCGCTTGCCAGCGGCGTTGTTCTACCATGCGGGCTTGACGACCAGAAAATGCCGTTTGGCATTCAGATTCTTAGCGCGCCCGGTCGTGACCGACTAGTCATCGAAGTGGCAAAAGCGCTTGAAGATGTGCTTGCCATGCATCCGGCAACCATGCGTCCAATTCCTGATCTAACAAAATTAACTGGCTAGTCTCTAGCTGGCATCATCATAAAGATGGCATTCAACATAATGCCCGCCGTCAGCTTTTCCATTTGGGGCAACAGTGGCGCAATGTGGCATGGCATTGACACAACGCGGATGAAAAGAGCAGCCCGTTGGCGGATCAATCGGGTTTGGATAGCTGGCACCAAGTTGATTATTCGGAATGCCCATATTTGGATCCGGGGTAAGCACCGAATCCAACAGGGCACGCGTATAGGGGTGTTGCGGATCTTTGAATAAGGTGTCAGTGTCAGCTATCTCGACGATCCGGCCAAGATACATCACCGCCACCCGTGTTGCGATATGTTCAACCACCGCCAGATTATGACTGATGATGATATAGGTCAGATTCAATTCATTGCGAAGGTCATTCAGCAGGTTAAGAATTTGTGACTGCACCGAAACGTCAAGTGCCGATGTTGGCTCGTCACACACGACAATTTGTGGCCGGTTTACCAACGCACGTGCAATCGCAACACGCTGGCGCTGGCCACCGGACAGCTGATTTGGAAATGCATCATAAAGACGCGGCGGCAACCCAACTAGATCCATTGTTTCTTCGACCCGTCGGCGCATGCTGTCTTGATCGGCAATGCCCTGCACTTTCATTGGTAAGGCGATGATCGACCCAATAGTTTTGCGTGGATTGAGCGATGAATAGGGGTCTTGGAAAATAGGTTGGATGGTTCGCGCCAACGCCAAGCGCGGTACATCATTGATTGGCTGGCCACATAGTTCTACCGTTCCTGATGTCTGCGGCAATAGGCCGAGAAGCACTTTCGCAAGGGTTGTTTTTCCACAGCCGGACTCGCCAACAAGCGCCAGCACTTCGCCGCGCTCAACCGTCAAATCCACCCCATTCACCGCCTTTAGCTGTTGCTTTCCACGAAACATGCCCCGTGAGATTGTAAAATTCCGGGTGACGTCCTTTGCATCAATCATTAATTCAGCCATCATGCCACCCCACCTTTTGCCAGCATTTCGATACTATGAATACAGCGGTATGCTTGCACCTTGCCATTTGGATCGCGAAGCGGAACATCACTTTGACGGCAAACATCCCCTGCTAGTTCACAGCGGTCAGCAAACCGGCAGCCGGTAAAATCGCCAATCAATGATGGCACCATTCCCGGAATTGAGCCAAGTGGCGTGCCGCGTTTGGTTTTACCCGGAACCGGAATACAGCGCATAAGACCACGCGTATAAGGATGAAGTGGATTTTCAAAAATTTGCTTCGCCGTTCCCTCCTCGACGATCTGTCCCGCATACATTACAGCAACACGCGTCGCGATCCGCGCAACCACGCCGAGGTCATGGGTGATCAGCACTAATCCCATATCAAATTCGCTTTGCAGCTCTTTTAATAAAAGTAGAATTTGCGCCTGAATTGTCACATCAAGCGCGGTTGTTGGTTCGTCGGCAATTATCAATTCTGGTTCACATAACAACGTCATTGCGATCATCACCCGCTGTCGCAGACCGCCCGATAATTGATGTGGGTATTGCCCAAGCCGCTGTCCGGCTGCAGTAATGCCAACCTTTTCCAGCATTCGCTTAGCCAGTTCACTTGCAGCATCATTCGACAGGTTGCGATGCCGTCGCAAAGTTTCGATCATCTGGTTGCCAATGGTAAAGGCAGGGTTGAGGCTCGTCATGGGTTCTTGAAAAATCATCCCCATTTTATTGCCACGCACATCAGACATTTCGCGTTCTGAATAACCAAGAATGCTTTCCCCGCCAAGTTCCAATTTTTTGATTTTGCGGGTTGCTTTTGTTGGCAAAAGATCCATGAGAGCCAATGAAGTGAGTGACTTTCCACAACCAGACTCACCAACGATACAAAGCGTTTCGCCACGATCAACATGCAGATTGACGCCATCAACTGCATGTAAAATTCCAGTTGCTAAAGGAATATCAACAGTGAGATTCTCAACATGTAGGACGCGGTCTGACACTGGCAAACTCCTAATTTTTAATATCCTCTAATTTCTATTCTCAGGCGCCGTTATGTCGCGCGCGCCGTCCCCAAGCAAGTTTATCGCAAGTACCAGTAAGAACAGTGCCACGCCTGGAATTGTGATCAGCCACGGCTCAAACAACATCATGTCTTTTCCTTCAGAGACCATCAGTCCCCAAGACGGCAATGGAGGCTGAACGCCAAGACCCAGAAAAGACAGCGCTGCCTCCAAAATTATTGCATGAGCAATCTCTAATGTTGCGATGACAATCAGATTATTCACCACATTAGGCATGATCTCTGTTGTCAAAATACGGGTTGTTGAGCAGCCCACCGCCTGTGCCGCCGCCACATAATCCATCGAACGAATTTGCAATGTTGACGACCGCATGACAACGGCAAACCTGTCCCATAACAAAAACCCGAGGACCATAATCACTACCTGTAACGAACCGCCAACAATTGCCACAACAGCAAGTGCCACAAGCACCACAGGCATTGATAACCGTACTGTGATCATAAAGGTCACAACCATATCAACACGGCCACCAAAATATCCAGCAGCAACGCCAAGAACAGTGCCAATAAGCCCTGAAATCAAAGCCGCGCCAATACCTATTAACAGTGATATTCTCGCTCCATAAATCAGGCGCGATAGATAATCACGGCCAAGGTGATCGGTGCCCAGAATATGTTCCCAACTTCCCCTTGAGTCCCACACGGGCGGAACAAGGCGGTTTAACAAATCCTGATAATATGGATCATGAGGCGCGATCAAGGGAGCGCTGAGCGCGATTAGAACCGCGGTCAATACAATCGCCGCGCCAATCATAACACCCTGATGCCCTAAAATTCGACGCCTGAAAACTGATCTCTTTGTCTGATTTTCAAGAGTTTCGCTTTGCATATCAGACATCAATTAATCCTAATCCGCGGATCGAGCCATGCATTCAACAAATCCGCAAAGAAGGTCAGTACAATATAAAAAAGTGAGAAAACAAGGATAAGCCCCTGAACCGTCGGCAAATCATTCCGCGTGATTGATTCCCAAGCAAGAAAACCTGCACCGTGAAGAGCAAAAATAGTTTCAACGACGATTGAACCGCCAAGCATAAAACCAAACTGAACAGCAGTAAGGCTGACGACGGGGATTACCGCATTGCGAAGCGCGTGTTTGAACAGCACAACTCTTGGTCTCAGGCCCTTTGCGCGAGCCGTTCGGATATAGTCGGTGCTCAAGACCTCAAGCATACCGGTTCGAGTTAGTCGCATAATTGCTGGCGCCGCGTAATAGCCGAGGACAATTGTTGGCATGATAAAATGTCGCCATGTATCCGAGCCAGAAGTGGGCAATAGACGGAGTGATACCGATAAAAAGACGATCAGCATCAACGCAAACCAAAAGCTCGGCAGCGCTTGCCCCATGACCGAAAGAAAAAGTGCAATACGGTCAATTAGGCTATTTGGCCGAATTGCTGCTGCGACACCAAGTGGAACTGACAACACAATTGCAAATGTAATTGCAGACACACCCAAAGTCATTGTCGTTGAGAGCCGCTCAGCGATTAGCGCACTGACGTCAGTTCTGAAATAATAACTTTTCCCGAGATCACCACTCATGGCGCGTTGTAGCCAATCAAAATACTGAACCAATATTGGCCGGTCAAATCCATATAGTTGACGTATCGCTTCAATGTCGGCGTCTGACGCTGTTTCACCAGCCATTGCAATTGCAGGGTCGCTTGATATGTAAAGCAAACCAAAGCTGATGAATGAAACGGTTAGGGCTACGAGACCAGCAAGACCAAGGCGTTTTAGCGTGTAATACAGCATTTAAAAACTCTCAAAAGAAACCAGATGGTCACCTGCGCAATAGATTAACGCGCAGGTGACCCCTTATTTTACAGCCACTTTGCAGTGAAAAACCTCGGAATTTCATCCGGTGTTGGATTGAAATCAACATCTTTTGAGAAGGCGTACCAAGTGTTGTAAGACCAAAGTGGGAACATAAACACTTCATCAGAGATCCGCGACAAGGCCGCTTTATAGGCTGCCTTGCGGACCGCAGGATCGACAGATGTGTCACCAATCCCAAGCTGCTTGATCACTTCCGGGTCTTTTGAGTAATCATCTTTGCCACCTGACTGGAAATGGCTGGTGATCGCCGAAACGTCATTGATTGAATATGATCCCCAAGTTCCAAAATTAAATGGTGCACCGCCATCTTGAACCTTGTCCCTGAAAGCGGCATATTTCAGATACTCAAACTTTGTAGTAATGCCTACAGCGTTTAAGTTATTGATCATGGCCTCGGCAAAATCGCGGTTTCTATACGCCAGGAATGGGGTTTCAAATCCATTTGGGTAACCAGCCTCTGCCAATAGCTTTTTTGCTTTTTCTGGGTTGTAATCATATGATTTTATATCTTGCGCACACCCAAACTGCGACGGAAAACAAAGCGAATTAACAACCATTGACTCGCCTTGCACAAGCGCCTTTACAATACCTTCACGGTCAATTGAATGTGCAATGGCGCGCCGCACACGAACATCGTTCATTGGATTTTTGCTATGTCTGCCCATGGCATCAAAGTTCAAATATCCAATGCGCATAGTTGAGGAGTTTTTCGTCGTAAATGCGCCCTGTGCAGCAATCCGTTTTGCTTGATCAGGCTTTACTTTCCAAATCCAATCAATGCCGCCAGAGAACAATTCTGCGAGCTGGGTGTTGCTCTCGGCGATTGTACGCATAACAATATTACCAATGCTGGCAGATCCTTTCGGGCTGCTTGTATGATAGCCATCATATTTCTTGAATTTATAGCGCTTACCCGGCTCAACGCTCGTGACTTGATAAGGGCCTGTTCCAACTGGCTTAAGCGCCATCCCCTCTGGACCTGCCTTGCTGTAATAATCATTTGGATATATAACGACTGGGCCAGACAGAAACTCTAGCGCAGCAGGAAATTCTTTTTTCAAATTTAACCGGACTTTATATTCGCCTAATTTCTCGGCATTGATCCACCAATTAACATTACGAGCAGGCTTGGCTCCATTCGCTGGATCAGCAAGGTAGTTCAGAGTAAAAACCACGTCATCAGCATCAAATTTTTCACCATTGTGAAATTTCACACCCTTGCGTAAATCAAATTCAATGGTCTTTGAATCCACCCATTTGTAGGACGTCGCTAGATTGGGTAAATATTCATTAGTTTTAGGATCCCTATATAGCAGGCCATCCCAAACCATCCTTGAAATCACAATACCTTCGCGAGCTGTGTTGTAGTAGTTGTCGATGGATTCCAGTTCTCTGTCGATAGCTACATTCAGCGTATCATCTGACTTGCCTGCCTGTGCAACAGATACAAATCCTGTTGCAAGCAAGGTGCCAGCAAGAAATGTTGAAAAATACTTTTTCACAGTCATACCACTCTCCCTTTTATTTATTAGTCAGGCCCGTAGCGCCTTTTTAATTCTAAATCTAATCACACCTTACACTAACTGTCGAGGAGGTATTCGAAATTTGTAACGCAAAGAAAAGCTAACTCAATATGGCAGGCGTACTGTCATACATGAGTAACCAATTGCCAAAGCTCTTGATGCACCTGTGAGCCCATTTTTAGTTGCATGATTGCCAACCACACAACATAGTTTGATGACACGGAAAGCCCTAAGACTCAAAATTTGCGCTATGGGCCCTGCCATTGGATGAAATCTTGACCTTTAACACCAAACCCAAAAAGCCGTCAATTTTGACACGACTACGTAGCAAGGATAAAGCACTACAATCAGTCTTCTGGATGCTGATTTCCTGCTGTGCATTATCAATCCTAGCCGCACTGGGAAGGCTTTTGGGGCAATATGAGGTAAACGCCTTTCAAACGGTATTTTGTCGCCTGCTATTCGCCTTTCTGGTTATGCTTCCAATGGTAATGCATCTGGGGTTTAAAAAGGTCACAACGGGGCAGCTAAAAACCTATATCGTTCGATCTATTTCTGGCATGATAGCAATGTGGACTTGGTTTTATGCGGTGACCCTTATCCCTATTGGTGAGCAAACCGCGCTTAGCTTTCTTGCCCCACTTTTCACCACTATTGGAGCCGTCTTTGTGCTTCGTGAAACTGTAAGGATGCGGAGATGGGCAGCGATCTTTGCGGGTTTTGTTGGCGCACTGATTATTATTCGTCCAGGCATTGTCGATATTAGCCTTGGCCATTGGATCGCTATTCTATCGGCGCTAGCCATGGGATGCTCAGCTCTCATTATCAAGCACCTAACTCGACAGGATAATCCGCTGATCATTGTCTTTATCTCGCATCTAATCATGATGCCGATGGCGGTCATTCCGGCAATCATCGTTTGGGAATGGCCCAATCAGGAGGTTTGGCTGATCCTGATGGCAACAGGCCCCTTCGCAGTTATCGGACATTTTGCTTTGACAAAAGCCTATTCACTTGCCGATGCATCGTTTGTTGCAGGTGTTGATTATGCCCGATTACCCTTTGCGGTATTATTTGGCTGGTTACTGTTTAACGAGTTGTCTGATTTGTGGACATGGGTCGGCGCCAGTATTATTTTTGCCTCATCATTTTATGTGATCCGAAGAGAAATGCGTGAAAAGAGAGATGCGCTTCAAAAACAGGCCCTATTGATTGAAAAAGCGTGATTAATGTGACCGAGTTGAACAAGGAGAGAGCAATGTCAAACCAAGTGATAGACTGGCTGGAGTCGCAACAAGACAATATGCTGGATTTACTGGGCGAACTGGTAAATATCGATAGCAACAGTTTTGATAAGGCCGGCGTTGACCGTGTAGCAAAACGACTTGCTGAATTTTTTGATGCCCAGTCCATTCCGCATGAAACCATACCCATCACCACCCATGGTGATGCCATGCGCGCAGTTGTTGCTGGCGGCAACGGTAATCGGCCGATCTTGTTATGCGGCCATCGTGATACTGTTTTTCCAACGGGTGAAGTTGCAAAACGCCCATTCCGAATTGAAAATGGCAGGGCCTACGGTCCGGGCGTTGCCGATATGAAACCCGGTCTTGTAATCAATGCGTTTATTCTGGCCGCCTTTCAAAAATTTGGCGGGCACCCAAATCCTCTTATTGGGCTATTTACTGGCGATGAGGAAATCGGCTCGCCAACATCTCAGGATGTTATTATCGCCGAAGCAAAAAAAGCACGCCTTGCGTTTAACAGCGAGCCCGGGCGACCAAATGGAAACGTTGTTACAAAGCGCAAAGGTGGCATATTCTGCCATTGCGAAATCCAGGGTGTTGCAGCGCATTCAGGCGGATTTTTTGAAGATGGTCGCAGTGCAATCGAAGAGCTGGCTCGTAAAGTACAGTCTTTGCACGCACTGACCGATTTTGACCGCGGCATCACAATAAATGTTGGGCTGATAGCTGGCGGCCAGTCGGTCAACACGGTTGCCGCCGAAGCAAGTTGTGACATAGACATCCGCTATCGCGATAATGAAGACCGTGCTGAAATTTTTAAAAAAGTGCGAGAAATTTGTACGAAGACAAGTGTTGATGGCACCAGCTCAGACATGGTTATCAAAGGCGAATTTCATCCGCTGAACCCCTCGCCACAATCAGCTGAGCTGTTCGATCTTTACGTAAAAATAGCAGACAATAATGGTTTTGTTGTGAAAGGGGAACATTCAGGTGGATGCGCAGATAGTGGCTTTATCGCCAATGCTAATACACCAGTGATCTGCGGTGTTGGGCCGATTGGTGGAAACTATCACCGGTCAGATGAATGGATGCAGATTGACAGCCTTTCAGTGCGCGCAAAATTCATTGCCGAGACAATTCTGAGTTTGGCCACAACACCAACTAAAACAGGCCTTTAGCACCCCTACTAGCAAGCAGTCGCTTTAGCATGCGGCTGCCATACCATCACCGGCTGGATCCGCTCCACCATCAAGCTTGCCATCTTGCAGTCTAATGGCATGTAAGATTGGGGTGATATAGCTGGCGGCATAGCGCCGTGTTACATATCCGTCTTGATTTAGTTCACGCTCGACACCGCGCAGAATCCGATTGGTCAATTCAATCACATTAGACGTTGCACAGAAGCGCGGCGCAGACACCGCCTCTTGTGCGCTCATACTAAAATCAACCACATTTAATATAGTCTGCAAAACTCCCATGGTTATGGTGGTACCGCCCGGCGCACCTAACGCCAAAAATGGCTTTCCATCCTTCGAAAGAATCGTTGGGCACATCGCCGTAAAGCGGGCTTTGCCCGGGGCAAGACTACCAACACGGCCGGGCCTTGGATCAAACACCATCATGCAATTATTATACATAAAGCCAAGCCCTTCAGTAATCACTCCAGAACTTGATCCAAGCGAATGCGTAACATTAACAACGTTGCCAGCAGCATCAGCAACAACCAGATGCGTTGTGTCCTTACTCTCGGGCGCACCTGAATTTAGCCGTACAATATCAGCTTTTTCACCGGCACGAATCTTTGCCGCGAACTCGGCTGCCCGCACTTTACTTGCCAGTAAGTCTTGCGGCACATCAATGAAATTTGGATCGCCCATAAACTGGTCTTTATCGATCGTGGCATATTTCATAGCCTCAGTAACCGTTGCGATATATTGCGCCGAATTATGCCCCATGGCAGATAAATCAAAGTGCTCAAGAATATTCAGCATTTCTATGATCATCAAACCGCCACCCGGTAATTGATTGGTTGCTACTTCAAAGCCCCGATAGTTGCCAATCAGCGGGGCCAGATCAGTTGGTGCACAATCGATCAGATCATCCCTCGTCAATAGTCCGC
>OBMK010003214.1_pt1 | contig 11555 bp, 18 predicted proteins | sample 1539081 | NCBI WGS metagenome assembly OBMK01 (sample SAMEA3355528, study PRJEB22509) | marine metagenome | biome: marine; feature: river plume; material: water | place: USA | collected 2010-08-07 | depth 0.5 m | reverse complement strand
GACCAGAAGAATAAAGTTTCAGTAGGTAAATATCTGTATGTCCGGATGGTGGAAGAAAGATAATTATTTGTTTTATGCTCATGGTAAGAGCGGTAGTACCTCATTGGAGCAAGGCAATTTTGAGTCTATATCTGTAACCGAAGACGAAGAATCATCAAAAATGATATCTTATTTTAATAGTAATCCAGACATACAGATTATTGTTTTTATTCGTAATCCATTGGACCGTTGGTTGAGTGGTATATGGCAATTTAGCACAGAAGTAATTCAAAGAATTAGTCCTGAATTAGATGTAACACAAATGGATAATTTAGCAATGCTTGAATTATTTTGTGAAATACTGAATTACGATAAGCCTCATTCTGGTCCTGTGTTTAATGATGCGGAAGGTTATCACATGGCACATTATCTAGAAAGGTTTGATAACGTAAAAATTCCATTTATGGTTGTTGAGACAAAAAATATGACACCATTTATGAAAAGAATTGGCATAGATGTAGGTGTACATAATGCTAATATAAACAAGGTCGGAGCCACAAATGGTTATGCCAAAGTGTTTCAATCTTGTAAGTACCAAGACACAGTTTTACAATGGTTAGAGCCAGAAATGGCTAGATTTACTAAATTAATAGTAGATAAAGGTTGACCTTGTGTATAAATTGTGTATAATAGTATGTAATGTGTAATAATACACAGAATTTTAATAATGCTAAATGGAGGTCATATGACTACAGCAACATTAACTAAAGAAGCAAAAGTATTAAATGCTTTGCAAGAAGGAAGAACTTTATCATCAGCACAGATGGTTTCATTCTTCGGAACTGGTAACCCACAGGCAGTGATTCAATCACTAAGATTTAAAGGTTACCCAATCTACCTAAATGTCGTAACTGACACTAAAGGAAGAAGCAGAAACGTTTATCGTTTAGGCACTCCTTCTAGGGCAATCATTGCCGCAGGATATAAAGCAATGGCTTCTGCCTAAGTTTTAACCTTAAGGTAACAACTTTAAAAGCACCCTCCGGGGTGCTTTTTTTGTGAGTAAAATAATAAATACTACTGACTATATACAATAGACAGACCCACCACACATATATTCTAGAATAACAAATACACATTAGGAGAATAATATGTTAGACCCCCGAATAGACTTAGCAAACATGATATGGGAAATGAGAGAAAAGTTAACTCAAATAGAGATGAAACTTTGGGAAATTCCTCATCATGAAGAACCAGTAGAAGAATACGAAGCAGTATTCACAGCACCAGCAGAAGGCGATTACATTCATCCAATGACACCAACTCACGAAAGACCAGAAGGTTTTTCAGATGCGGCTTATTGGGACGAGTGCTGTCAATGTTGGATGGAGCCTACATCGTACGAATGGGATCACCACAACTATTGCGACAACGCAAACTGTGATATCTCATATGACATGACAGCCAATGCTTGGGTAGACACTCAAGATTGGTCAAATGGATATGCTGACGATTGGTACGACTACCCAGAAAGTAATACAGAATTTACTCATGGAACAGTTGAAACGGCACCAATGATGGATGAACATCATGAAGAACATCATCATGAAGACGCACCAGCACCAGAAGGTAATATTGCGTAAGTTTTAAATAATTGAAGCAATATGAAGGGGTCCTTAAGGCCCCTTTTTTTTGGTACCATGATCATAACGTACCTAACGACCAATTTGGTGTTCGATACTCCTGTAACATACTGTAACAAAAGTGTAAATAATAGTGAAGGAAAATTAATTTCTTCATACTCTTGGGCAAGAGTAATATAGAAAGGAGGTATTCATTTATGGATAACGCAATGAAAACAGTCGGCTCATTTGTGAGCGGACTACAATCAATCTTCGTTAGTTTATTAGGACTCGGAATCGTAGCAGGTTTGCTATTCGGTAACACAGTCATGATAGGTGACGTAGTTGGTAACATCACAGCACTCGTGTCAGCATTAGGGGAAGGCGGTCTCGTCGGACTTCTAGTTGCAATTATTATCATTCATTTATTGGGAGATAAGAAGTAACGATACAAGGTTGGGGTGGCCTTTACCGCCCCATTATTATAATCATAAAACAAGGAGAATAACAAATGATTAATACATTGAAAGGTGTGTTCGCAGTACTATTATTGTCGACACTAACAACAACAGCATACGCAGGAGCAAGTGTAGGAGCAAACAGCGACTATATCTTCAGAGGCGTATCACAGAACGACGGTAGTATATCTGCTTGGGCAGACTACAACCATACGTTTGGCGACAGTGGTTTTATGGCAGGCGCCTGGATTGGACAACTTGACTATGCGGACGGATCAGACTTAGAAACTGATTTATATGCTGGTTGGTCTAATGGCGACTGGACTGTAGGATATATTGACTACAGTTATAATGGTGACGCAGACTTAGACGGCAGTGAGTTCTTTATCAGTAAAGAAGTTATGGGCGTATCAGTAGACTACTACTTAGGTCAAGACGACTACACTGACTATGTGGAATTTGGTTACTCATTTAAAGAGTTTAACATTTCATATGGTATGTGGGAAGACGTTGGCGACAACTGGTCAGTATCGAGAGACTTTGAATTACCTATGGGACTAGAAGGTTCAGTAGGATATCACAGTTTTATTGCTGATGACGGTGGCGCAATGAAAGACGAAGATAGTTTTGTCTTTGGTGTAAGCAAGTCATTCTAGAACAGAACACAAACTTAAAAGCCAGTTCTTGTAACTGGCTTTTTTTATGGCTATAAATATATCTGTATAACACATTTAGTTGTACAAGGAAATATATGAATATAATTAACCACTTCATGAATAACATGAAGACGGTGTTGGTCACAAGAGCAACAGATTTTGACGGAAGGTCAGACAGACCTGAATTTTGGTTCTTCTCATTATACATAAGTATAATCGCAGTACTACTAGGATTAGTAGATAACTATGTAATAGGATTTACATTCTGGAGTATACTAGAACCATTCGGTGAGATGGAAGAATGTGGAGTATTAGTAGCATTGCTTTTAGTAGCAACTTTTGTTCAAAGCATATCAGTAACAGCAAGAAGATTACACGACAGAGGTCGTAGTGGTTGGTGGCAGTTGACATTTATAGTACCACTATTAAACTTGTTACCGTTGTATTGGACAATAAGAAGTGCTAAAGATACACCTAAGCATTTAAAGTACAAAAACCCTTACGGTAAATTACCTAAGTAAGTTTTAAGTACGCAATAGAGGCCAGTGACACAACTGGCTTTTTTTGTGACCGATAAATACTGTTATGAAACTGATCACAGATAAGTTCTTTGACAATCCATCTTCAATTGAAAAGATATGGGATAAGCCTAGCCAAGAACTACATGGTATACAGCCAATGACCAACTTTACAGCACAAGAGGATTTCCTAGAGAACGTCGACGAAGGATGGGCAAACGACTACCCGGAATGGTTGGAACTATATAATATAGGTATGTCTTATAGGCAGTACATATTTGATAACTATGATGTAGACCCAGAACAATTCCATGATTGGTGGTGTATTGCTAACACTGACAACTGGGATAGAGAAAACTATCCTAGCATGCCTAGAGAAAACTCAGATATACATCTAGATATCTATCCAGACTATACTAAAGTAATTAATTTACAGATTTATATGAGTAAGAACATACCGCCAGAAGCAGGTACATGTTTTTGGGAATACAACGGCACTGACGAAGTTAATCATGCTGGTCCATGGACACAAGACCCTAAGAATTGGAGAAGAGTAGACCAACTGCCGTTTGAATACAATACAGCATTCTCATATGACGCAGGACCAAATGGAGAATTTCATAGTGCTCCTTTGACTCATGAACTTTTAGATTTAGGTGTTCCTAATCACACAAGGCAAGTCATAATTATGCGTTATCGTTTTAAATAATTATTAAATAATCTATACGGAGAGTTGGCTGAGTGGTCGAAAGTACCTCCCTGCTAAGGAGGCGTCTGGGTAACTGGACCGAGGGTTCGAATCCCTCACTCTCCGCCACTTAATAAAGGTTGACCTAACCCACAAATTTTAGTATAATATACGCATACTTAGATACAAAGGCCGAAAGCAGTAGGCAGTGAGTATCAAAGGGTTCAAGGAACCTATGTAGAACTGTACAGCAAAGTAACAGAATGCGTTACTGTACATGAGCAGGCTCGAGTGGTATTTCGTAAATTGGCTAAATTGCCTAAGTGTACTGCCTGCTCAGACTTTGCTCCGTTCGTCTAGTGGTCAGGACACCGGGTTTTCATCTCGGCAACAGGAGTTCGACTCTCCTACGGAGTACCATTTAGTCTGATTTTTCCATGTTGCGTGGGGGTTTGTACAGACTTTAAACAACAATAACCAAATTGTGTCTCACTGATCACCAGGACGTTAAACTGCGATCAAAGTAGAAAGATAAAGGCGGGTTTTATACTCGCCTTTATTTTGGCATGTATAAATAGTACTGAATGGAGTTAATATGCCAAAGAAAGATCAAAGTTTAGATAAGATACAGAACCGTCAAGACACATATGATTCGAAATGGGGAAAGTATAAACTACACAAGAAACATTGTGAGAAATGTAAAAAAACATTTCGTTGGGCAGGTAGAGAAAAGACAAAAGGATATCGCAACGCAATGTTTAATAAAAAATGCGATGTATGTATGGAGCAATCAATTGAATTTGAAATTAAACACAACCTTTAAAGCAGGACTACTTTTATTTGGCGCACTAGTTATTAGTAGACTATTACCATTGCCTGCTAACAGTGAACCCCTATTAGGTTTAGCAGTATTAACACCGTATCTATCTAAAAACAATTTAGCATTTTTGTTTCCATTGGCAGTAATGTTTGTCAGTGATATCTTTATTGGTTTTCATAACAGTATGCTAATGACATACTCGGCACTGGCACTTGCTCCTTTCATTAGTAGAGCATTACAAAGCAAGTATACTTCGCTTTTAAGCAGTTGGTTAGTGTGGCATGTAATGGCTAACGCAGGGCAATACTACCCTCCTTTCAGCATAGAAGCATTATTATTCGACGTTAAATTCTTAGTAAGCGGATTAGGAGTCGTGGTTTTATATGATTTTGTACAGAAATTATCGTTATTTAAATATCAATACAATAAATAAACATACTGGGGCGGTAGTTCAGTTGGGAGAACGCCTGGTTTGCAACCAGGAGGTCGGAGGTTCGAACCCTCTTCGCTCCACCAGGTATATATTATGTTAAACTTTGATAAAATAGAAAGCACATCTATAAGCACAGAACCGTATACTCATCTAGTGTGTAATGATGCTGTACATGATGTTCAACAAGTAACCAAAGCATATGATCATCTAGTAACAGAACTCCATTGGGATCATCAAGAAGAAATGGATGTGTCGTTGTTTAGACTCGATGGGTTGCATCCAGCCTGTGAAAAATTACAAGAAGTTGTTAATAATTATGATTGGAGACCGTTGCTTAGGCGCATGGGTGTTGAATACTCTAACTTGATTACAAGTTGGCAAGCAACAAAGATAGCACAACCATTAGGTCCGCACACAGACGAGCCAGATATTACAGGCGTTGCCGCAAAGTTTTTAGTGTACATTACACCAGATATAGATTGCGGAACTATTATACACAACGATCAACGTGAACCTGTAAAAGTAACATCTGGTAAAATAGGTGACTTCTTTATGTTCAAAGGTTCTAAACGTAGTTTCCACAGTACAAATTATGAACACATAGATCCAGCAACAAAAAGAATATGCTTGGTAGGCTGTTTCCATGTAGAGGGTAAGCCACATGTTTGAATTTAATATGCTATTTTGGTTAATGAATAAACATTTCATTGCTGATTACTTTACACAATATCCGTGGATGTTCAAATATAAAGGCATATACGGACACCCAGGTGGTTTAGCACACGCAGGATGGCACGGTATACTCACATTCATTGTGCTGTTATATTTTGTAGATCCGTTTACAGCCGCAATGCTTGGTTTACTTGATGCTGTAATACATTATCATGTAGACTATCTCAAGAGCCTTAGTTGGAAACGTTGGCCAGTAACTCCACAAGATCAGTTATTTTGGATTATACATGGCATAGATCAGATGGCACATGGCTTAACATATTTCTTAATAGTACATCTGATTACACATATCCATGTTTGAAACACTCAAAGACTATATTGAATCCACACCCATAACTAATTTCACAAGAAAGTATCACGCAGGTGTGGATAATATAAATGTAATGCCGTTAGAAAATATACTATTAGACGACGAAGTATCGGCATTAAATAAAATATTTGCTATGGAGTATAAAAGGGACGTCGACCAATACCGAACGCAATGTACACTACATCATAACGACGATACATACAAAGAACTAAACAAACTTGTAGATGTTGTACAAACTAAGTTTGATTTAGAACTGTCGAATCATGTAGACGCAAGGATGTGGCATGACAAAGAAGGATTTTATTTTAATCCACACACAGATAATACAGCAGTAGAAATATCAGTACAAATATATTTAAATAACGACGCACCAGAGTATTGCGGAACATCATATTTCTTTAATGGTTTAGAAAAATATGATAACTTTGTAAACATTTGGACGTCACCATACAAGAAAGGATCGGGTTACTTATTAATTAATACAGACACAGAAGTCCATGCTATGTGTCATAGAGTACCACCCGGTTGTTCGCGAACCAGTTTATACTTAAACTTTAGAAGAAAATAGGTAATTACTAGTATGACCAGCAAAACACAAATGACCAAAGCACAACTAATTGAAGCACTAACAGATGCCGAAAATAAGATTGTGTCCTTGGAGAAATCAGTAGAACAAATGGAAGCCGAGAAGGTACACATTGGTGCTAAATTATTAGACGACGAACAATCTAATATGGTCAGCATTCTTAAGGCACAGATAGTAGAACTAGAAAGCAAACTATAATCTATGTCTGATAAAAAAGTGCTTAACCTTGAGGAATTTCGTAAAAGACGTGCGGAAGTCAGCGAAGCAGAAATGTTTCTTGATTCTGAGGACGAAAATCTATTCGAATCAGTCATCGATGACGCAACAACAGAACTTATACAGACCGCTGTAAACATAGCCAAAGACCTAGATATTGCCATAGACCATGATAGTTTTGCTATATATGTTAGTACGGCCGCAGGTTATTTTAAGAAATCACTTAGAGTTGGTTTTGGATTAGACGAGTGGAAGTACAAAGAAGGACAAGAGGGCGACATAGTTAAAGCAGTATTGCGTGATTTACATAAGGATGATGATGAATAAAAAAGAAATAACACAGATGAAGAATATCATACTTGAGTATAATCGCAAGCCTACATTATCGCCTGCGTTTGATAAGTTACTCGATGGATATATCAAAAGCGGAAAATATATGTCCGTAGAAAGACTACAATTACTTAGAAACAATATTGTACAGAACTTAGTAGAGTATGCTAACAAGTATAAGATTAGTAATGTAGTATTAGGAATTAGCGGAGGCATTGATAGTGCCTTAACAGCCAGTTTATTTAGAGATGCCGGCTACCATGTTATAGGTGTAACTATGCCTATCAACCAAATAGAAGACGAAACCGATCGCGGTGTAGAAACATGCCACGCATTAGGAATTGATCACAGACACATAGACTTAACAGAAGCCTATGAAGATATACTTAAACAACAATACAAATTAGATGCTAGTCTGATCAGTAATGATCATTCTAGTAAGATTAGAAAAGGAAACATTCGAGCCAGATTGCGTATGATTACATTGTACAATCTTGCTGGTGCGAGTCAAGGCTTTGTAGCAAGTACTGATAATTTTTCAGAACTAGCCGCAGGGTTTTGGACACTACATGGGGACGTTGGCGACGTCTCGCCTATACAATCATTGAGCAAGAGTTGGGAAGTTCCCGCTCTAGCAGAAATGCAAGGCGTACCAGATAGTGTCGTATTTGCTGTTCCAACAGACGGACTGGGGATATCTAGTTCAGACGAGGATCAGTTTGGGTTCAGTTACTTGGAATTTGATTTAGCATTATTCAAGTTACTGGAAAATATGGACGGAGTTGAATTCGAGCAAAGTGCCGCCGACGTTGCTGGGTTTAAAGATGTAAAGGACAAATTAATAGTAGAGAGTGTTGCTAATAGAATTAGAAGCACAACATACAAGAGATTCAACCCTTTCAATCTAAAACATACGTTCGAAAAAGATCGTTATGATCTACTAGATAAACTAGATAACCAATTGAGGAGATAACCATGGAAAATGAATCGATGATGGGTATTGTAGTTTTAGGATTAATTGTAGCATTTGTTGTATATAAATCATTCTTTAGTAAAGATGATGTTAAAGTCACAACTACTGCTCCAGCACCTAAACCTGCACCAGCACCAGCCAAAAAGGCTGAGCCTACTGCACCCGCTAAGTCTAAAGTACCTACTGCCGCTGAGTTAAATAAAAAAACTAAAGCAGAACTTGAAACATTAGCAAGAGCAAATGGCGTTGAATTAGATTTGCGTAAGAAAAAAGCAAGTCTTGTGAAAGAAGCCAGAGCGTCTTTCCAACAGAAGTAAATACTAAGGACCAAGTATTCAATAAGCAGGTTGAAAGACCTGCTTTCCTTCTGACAGTCTCGCACATACGGTAAATACTGCTATGCTCAACTTATATCTATGCCAGCCTAACTTTCGATTTGGTATTGCTGGTAAAACAGGCTATTGGATTCCTTACAGCATTGGCTGTCTGTGGAGTTATGCTAGTCAGTTCGATGACATTAAAGATAATGTAGATCTCAAGGACATTATATTCCGCAGAGAAAATGTAGACACACTCGTCGATAGATTAGAAAATCCAGATGTAATGGCATTCAGTTGTTACATGTGGAATTGGGAATGGAGTAAAGCCGTTGCTCAACGTGTCAAAGAACGTTACCCTAAATGTAAAATAGTATTTGGTGGACCACAAGTAACTGACAGACCAGAAGAAGAAAAGTTTTTTAAACATCACCCATACGTTGATTCAATTAGTTTAGCAGAAGGCGAAATAAGTTTTACAGATATATTACGCAATCTAATCAACGGCAAACTACTAGAAAAAATATATAACTATCCTAGACTAACAGAACTAGACATACCGAGTCCTTACTTAACAGGTGTGTTTGAAAATATTATAGCAGACAACCCAGGTGTACTGTGGAACGGCACACTAGAAACTAATCGTGGTTGTCCTTTTGCTTGTACATTCTGTGACTGGGGTGGACTAACATATAGTAAACTTAAAAAGTTTCCTGAACAAAAAGTGCTACAAGAACTACACTGGATGGCACAGAACAAAATGGATTATGTTACAATAGCAGACGCAAACTTTGGTGTGTTCACAGACAGAGATATGAAGTTTACAGAAGAACTTGTAGCATTACAAAAAGAATATGGCTATCCACAAGTAGTTGATGCTACATGGTACAAGAACAGTTCGGAAGAGATTATGGAGATAGTCAAGAAGTTTATTAGTAGTGGCTTCAATAGAGGACTTACTCTCAGTGTTCAAAGTATGGACATGGATGTACTAGAAGAAATTAAAAGACGTAACATGGAGTTTAGTAATTTAAAACACATATTTGATATATGTAATAAAGAACAGATACCTAGTTACACAGAACTCATACTCGGATTACCTAAAGAAACATTCGAGTCATGGAGTAACGGATTATGCGAAGTAATTGAGATGGGCCAACACAATGCTATTGAAAGTTGGTTAGCACAATTACTAGAGAATGCTCATTTGAACACGCCGGGTCAACGAGCAGAGCATGAAATAGATACCGTCGTTGTGAAAGATTATATATCAGGCTTCGAGGAAGAAGATGGCATTAGCGAAAGTGTTACGTTGGTCCGCGGTACCAAGGACATGCCTATGCCTAAGTTTATAGACAGTTGGTTATATGCTTGGATGATCAATAATTTTCACAACTATGGTTGGACACAAATAGTAAGTAGATTCTTACGCAAGTATAAGGGCATGAGTTATTTAGAATTTTATAACAGGCTTTGGATACTAATACAAGAAGACGACGGCTATGTTAAAGAACTATTTGACACAGCAAAAGCACAACTTACTCAGTATCTGGAAACAGGTATTGCTGATGGCTTCAGTGGGCATACACTTATGTGGTCGGCACAAACAAACTTCCACAAGGAACCACTAAAGATATTTAATTTTGTAGACAAAGCCTGTAGTAAAGAATGGTTAGACTTACCCGACAAGTATTATCCCCAGTTGATGAAACTACAAACATTCTATGTTAGCCATTTAGAAACAACATACCCAATGGATGTGTGTTTTGAATATAACTTTATGGAATACATAACAGACGACAAGGCAGAACTAACTAAAGATAAAACAATGTACAAACTCGATCTTATCATGCCATGTGATAGCGAAGAAGAATACATGGACAGGATGTATTACAAACGTAGACAAGGTTGGGGCAAAGTTTTAATTTCGACTTAAAACACCACAAAACTTAACTGATGTGTTAATGATTGATAAATACTCTTGGAAGAATTACTAATCTCTTCCACAACAGGACGGTTGTTTGAGTGTCGGTTGATGTCGCGGTGCGTATTCGCTATATGGTCCCAGTGAGAGGACACAACATTTCGAACTCATAAAAAGTTAAGGAACTTTAACCCCTGAGCAGAGTCCGTAAGGATCTGTGAACGAGAGTGCTAACTTTAATTTAGACTCAGGAGAATATAATGACTACAGATACAATTAAAAGTTCTGTTTCCGTAACCTTTAAACATTTACCAAAATATTTAACGGCCTTCAAAGCAAAGTATTGCCCAGATGGACAACAATGTCAAGACATAGCCACTATAGGCAGTTTAGCATTTTGTTTCTTCTTTATGTACATAGCGATGAAACCTATCTTTGTATTTTAAAATACATAGGAATACTTCGTAAACTCTTGCCCAGAGCAAAGGTTGCATTGGAAACATTTAAAAGCCTCACTCAGTGGGGCTTTTTCTTGATAAATAATATTGTAACGCAAGTTACATCGTTCATTCACTCTAAACGTAGCAGTGAACGGAAGTAGTCAATAGACGAAGGAACGCATCTTCGTTCATCCTTAACAGGACGGAAGTAGGTGATAATACCGAAGGAACGCATCTTTTTAAAAGGAGATGTAAATGACTAAGTATCAAGAAGTGGCGCAACTCAAACGTGCTATTAAAAGAACTCTTAAGAATAGAAAAATCCAAACAGATCTATATAACTTTCCGCATGTTGAAAAACAAAAGAAAGTAGATGCTGAATGGCCTGCTTATATTACAGATAATCCGTTCTATCCTTAACTAGCAAAAGCCTCATTATCATAGTGGGGCTTTTCTTTATCCATTCCGATAAATACTAGCATAATTAGGTAGGAGTAATTATGAGTACAGAAAACAAACTTATTAGTGATAATCTGGATGAGATATCACAAGC
>OBMK010003207.1_pt1 | contig 11568 bp, 10 predicted proteins | sample 1539081 | NCBI WGS metagenome assembly OBMK01 (sample SAMEA3355528, study PRJEB22509) | marine metagenome | biome: marine; feature: river plume; material: water | place: USA | collected 2010-08-07 | depth 0.5 m | reverse complement strand
CCAGCAATAACTGGCAGCGGGTGGGTTACATCCCTACCACTATCCTTGATAGCATCCCAGGGCTTTCCTCCCTCTACAGGGGCTCCTTCTCATCGACTATGTATACCACGCCTATGGCTATGATGCAGAGCGTTGTACCTAGTACTGCCGCTCTCGGTGACGTCGCACTGGCCTCACCTGTCGCTAGTGCTGGTGTTAATGAGAACGAGGTCGACTGGACTGACTACCTTATTAGGTGGGACGGTACGTCACCTGAGCTGGCCACCAACTATGGTGACGACAGTAGATGGCGAATCGCAGAAGACGTTGACAGTGACGGTGAACTTGAGTTCGGTGACTTCATGTTCAAGGGTCCCTACGGGGCGTTCTTGAAAGGAGCTACCGCTAGTCAAAGTATCGCTAGAACTACCATTAACGGTACGGAGGTCTACTCCGTGAGTACTCCTAACCCTACCTCTTGGCAGGGCGCTATGAGCACTGATGCTCTGGCTGACCCTAGTACACTTACCACGCCTTACTGGCAATCCGCTCTCCCCAACGGGGTAGAGGTACGCACCTACCCGCTCTACACTGAGCGTGAGCAGACGTACCATAGACAAACTTATGACTTCATGGACTTCTCTGTCCCGCCTAGTCTTTCACCATAAGAAAGGAGTGACATATGTCATTCGACAACTTGATTGACACGTATATTGATCGCACTCCCGAAGCAGATGGGAGCTACGCGTTCCCTCTTAACACGATCCCATTCATTAGCGCGGTCGGCGTTGAGCAGCAGGTTGCTGTCCAATGGAACCCGCCTACGTTGACTAACCTCAACACTGGTGAGATCGTAAGCGTTACGGGACTTATCCCTAGCGTCGCAGCAGTAGCAGCCGTCGTGCCTGAAGAGGTGGTCTTCATTGACCCCGTCGCCATGTACGCCCAGGTTGATACCACTGCCCTTCAGGCTACCACATTCGTGGGAGCTGATGGGGACACGTACCAGCGCACCGCGTTGCTTACGCCTAGTCCCTCCAACCCGGTGCTTGTCATGCGCGACACCCCTATGATGTCTCGTATGACTACGTTCCAACCCGGCTCAGCTATCTCCGCAGGGATCCTTAACCTGTCAGCTGAGCAGCTGTTTAATGCAATCCAAGAACTTGATGCCTGGCGTGAATACACCAATGGCGTCCTGTTCTCACATGACTTAACTGAAGGCGGCCTCGGCGCTCCGGTCACAGCAGTGAACGGTAAGACCGGGTACGTTATCCTAGGTCCTGAAGATGTAGGCGCCCCTAGTGACATCGAGTTCAAAGCAGAGATGGAACTCAAAGTCGATAAGGGCAACGTAATCAAGGACCGGAATGGCGCTGGTAACATTACCGGTGTCATCAATCTTACCGATGGTAAGTTCGATCTAACCGCCCCTGTCGACGGTGGTGGTTCATCTGGCAGCGGTGGGCAAGGCCCTCCCGGACCTCAGGGTCCTGTAGGACCTATCGGCCCACAGGGTGTCCCCGGCGAGACTGGTGCTACAGGCCCAGAAGGCCCCGACGGGCCACAAGGTGAGCCCGGTAGTCCAGGCGCTAAGGGTGACCAAGGTGACCAAGGCGTCCAGGGTGACCAAGGTGACCAAGGCGTCCAGGGTGACCAAGGCGTCCAAGGCGACCAGGGTGACCCCGGTGCACAAGGTATCCCCGGTCCTAACGTAGACCTCGATGGCCTGCTTGACGTACCCTCTTACGTTACAGGCTCAGGCTCCAAGGTGCTTGAGGCTAGTAACACCGGCACCCTCTCATGGATTCCTACCCCTTCGGGTGGCTCCAGTGGTGGTGCAGTCTCGTCCGTTAACGGTCAGACTGGTACCGTACTGATTGACGCAGTGCCTTCTACTGCCAGCGTAACTCCAGGCAAGTTCCTCAGCACCGTAGGCGCCAGCTATGCGTGGGCAGACCTCCCTCCTATACCCACTACCCTGGGTACTCTGAGTGACGTCTTCCTTAGCTTCCCTCTTGAAGCTGTATCTGGTGATGTACTGACGTACGATCCTACTAACTCAGGCGGCGGCTTATGGGTGGCTTCTGCACCTAGTGCCGGAACTGCTGGACCTGCTGGACCTGCTGGACCTGCGGGGCCGCAAGGCGAGCCCGGTGTCCAAGGTGAGCCCGGTACTAATGGTACGAATGGTACTAACGGTGCTAACGGCCTTCCTGGTACTAACGGAACAGATGGCAACAGATGGTTCTCTGGTAACGGAGTCCCTAATAATGCTATCGGCAGTCAGGGTGATTACTATCTTGACGGTCTTACTGGCAACATCTACATAAAGACTGGACTCGGCTGGACTCTCTCAGGAGAGAACATCATGGGACCGGCTGGACCTCAGGGCCCTGCTGGCACAAGCGGCGGTACTAGTGGCGGCGGTGGCATTGCAGCCTACGCCCAGTTCGAAGCTACAAGTAGTGCTACTCTTGATGGAATAGCTGGGAGTAATACCGCTCAGTTCCCTACGGCATTCGATGTGCCTACTATAACCAAGGGTACATGGACGCAGATACCTAACATCGGCTGGTTAGCTCCCGTTGATGGTGTGTATGAAGTCACGGTCATGTTCCAGGCTCAGGTTGATCCTACTAAGAATAGATCTAGTATCGGTGGGTTCTTTACTCTAGGCGGAGTCCAGAGTGGTAACGGCTTCTCGAACTATAGTAGAGGTGACCAAGGTTTAATGTACTGCCAGGGTACCAGGTTATTCAACCTCGTTGCTGGTGATATCATTGGGTACAAGGTGCACAAGACAGCCCCCTCTAGCACCGTAATAGTCGCAGGATCCGCTCAATCTACCTTCATTATCAAACAGATCGATTAACTAACTTACCCTCGTGCTGCCTAACGGCAGGGCGCAGGGCTTTGTATACAACTGTCTTAACACTCTATAAAGAGAGACAAGGGTTGACACATGTCAAACAAGAAGACAATCGGTGATCTGGCTACTACTCAGTTGTCAGAGTTCACAGCCGATGACTACGTCCTGTATTGGGACGGAGCCACCGGTACGACACGCAAGTGTCCTGTCGCCCACTTCGCATCTAATGCGGAGCTGGTCGCAAACCTCAGCTACAATAGCTACTACAAAGGTGCCTTCGCTGACGCCGCGTCCCCTCCCGTTTCTGGTGTAGTTGGACAGTGGCACATCCGCACGGACCTCGACACTATCTGGGTCTGGTCTGACGCGGACAGCGCATGGGCGGAGACTGGTTCCTCAGCTCCCGCTATCGCTGACGCCCCTGACATCCCATACGTGTATACGTACGGAGATGACAACGGTACTCAGACCGGCTACGGCTGGATGAATGCCGACGCTGATGATTGGAACAACCTCGCAGACGGCGCCCTCCAGGCTGACTCGGGATCGTTCCGACCTGTCGATGCTACGGTCAAGTTCGCTACGCTCAAGAGCGTCGGTGACTCGGTCTCCATCGAGAACATCAACATCACTAACTTCGGTACGTACTACTACCGTCATGCGTACTTCTACGCACAGGGTGGTACCACACCTACGTGGTCCCTCCACAACTACAATGATATCGGATCAGGCTACAGCTACTACATCGAAGGCACTGCCGACGATTCAGAAGTCTTTGGTCACAACTGCTGGGTCAACCCGTACTTCGGTACCAGCAGCTACGCCAGTGGCATGGGTGCCGTTATCAACAACTACGCGCCCGCTGATAAGAGCGACGTAACGGTCTCATGGGAGATCGTCGACATCGGCAACTCAGGACAGGTTGATCCTCGCCTTGAGTTCTCCGTTGACGGTAACGTCGTGTCACGATCATCGCGCTCGTTGACCGGTGGCTTTGCCACTAACGGTCTGGACCTGTACATCTTGGCTAAGCACGCTCAGCTGTTCCCTCAGCCTAGCGGCACTGCCGTCAATGATCCTAGTCCAGCACCTACTGCTGCGCCATACCCTGGTCCCTCACTGGGCACCTCGTTTGACGGAGTGGATAACAGAATCGTGCTTCCTGACCTCGGCGGCGACGCGACTAACTATCGCTGCAATGACAACTCGGCCTTCTCGGTCAGCTGTCAGATGTACTGCCAAGGTGGTCAAATTAACCACAGCATCTTTACCTCACCTAAGCTCTCCTTCGGATCCTTCAACCTCGGTAGCACCACTGGTGCCACGTGGTTGTACTCCGACGTGACTGGCCTGGGTATCAGTGGGTCGAGCCCATTCTACGTTCCCATCCCTGACTCCCCTGTCGGGCATACCCGTCAGAGCTGGACCCAGACTTGGACCGGCGCTGAATCAGGAGAGGCTCAGTCTATCCGACTTAGCTCCACCCGATCGCAGTACTTCGGAGTCCGAGGAACCTATGATGGCGCTACTAAGACGTTCACACAGGATGACTCAGGCCCCCGCTGTTACATCTCCCAGCGTTACTACTACACTGGTAGCTTCTGGTGCATCATGCAGGATGTGAATGGTAAGTGGTGGAGAGCACTGTTCGCTCAGATGGACACCCTGCTCGGCGGTGGTGTTGCTCACTATAACCAAACTCTTCTCGGTGCCGACAACGCAGTTGTCAATGGCGTCGACCTACCCGTTGGGTACAACACTGACTCCAGCTGGTCACTCTGGCTGGACGGCAAGTGGGTCTACACTAGCGCTGTGCTGAACGGTAACCCCGTCGATGACTTCAGCGGGCCTCAGTACATTGGCTGTCGCTTCTTGAATGACGGATCCCTCGACTACACTCACGGTGATTCTATGGTGGACTGGTCCCTGACCTCCGCCCTCGAAGCCGATCAGGTGTCGTCGCTGCACGCCGCACACAACGCTATTTCCACGATGGACTGGGCTACAGCTGAGGCTGATGCCGGACGTCCTGTCACTGTCAAGCTCTTCTATCCTCTCGCTGATGTGTTGTCATCAGGTAGTCTGGGTGATGTCGAGGACTACAGTGGTAACAACTTTGACGCAACCTCGGAGGGCTTCTGATGTCTCAGACTAACTATGTAATGATCCAGGGAGCCACCTTCCGCGCTAAGACAGATGCTAAGCATGTGATCGCTGACGCCGGTGGGTACACCCTTCTCAAGGGCCCTGGTATTGAAGACAACTTCGGCGGGCCCTTCGCCTACCTGACACAGGAAGAGGCCTCGTGCGCTCTCCTGTCTCACCTCTTTACTGACTACACGACTATGGCTGTGGAAGATCGCATTGAGATGTCCCACCCCATGATCGTCAAGGACGAAGAGATCCTTCAGCGTATCCGTCAGGATGCCGTAGGTTACTTCTACTGTCGTAATCAATCCCCCATGGAACGCGCTGAGGCGCTGACCCGCTACGGCAGTGCATTGAGCATGGCCACTGCGGGCTCCGTGGAAGGTACCCTTGAGGCTATCTCAATCGTGGTTCCTGCTGACGCCGATGAGGTAGCGTTCGTCGCTCTCATCGCTACTCGGCTTATGGACCACGTGCTTAAGTACCCGAGGTAAACCATGGCAGCTAAGAAAGATCCCCGTCTAGCACGGGCTGGCGTCTCTGGCTTTAACAAGCCCAAGAAGACTCCCGGTCACAAGACCAAGTCCCACGTAGTGGTGGCTAAGGTCGGTGACAAGGTCAAGACCATTCGGTATGGCCAGCAGGGTGTCAAGGGTGCAGGCAAGAGTCCTGACTCGGCAAAGGAGAAGGCACGACGTAAGAGCTTCAAGGCTCGTCATGCTAAGAACATTGCCAAGGGCAAGATGTCCGCAGCCTACTGGGCTAACAAGTCTAAGTGGTGAACTAACTAACTATACCATCGGGTTCCCTAGCGGGAGCTCGATGTGTTTCAACTCAACCTCATTGGAGATTACTATGAGAACTCTTACTACATACACGTACCTCATCCACGAGGACGGCTCCTATATGCTTAACAGCAACGGAGATCGTATTGTCCTGGACACCGATGGTGCCATGGAGTACGATAATAACTACAGCGGAATCGCTGGTTCTATCGCCCGGTTCCCACACTTGATGTCCTTTGACGTCCTGTGGTCAGCCTCGATGTCCGAGTGGCGCTTGTTCGTTAACAAGCAGCAGCTCGTTGGACGTTACGGCTCGCGCCCTCAGGCCCTCGGAGTCCTGGTCGGTATGTTCCGACAGCTCGGTGCTAACGATGATGAACGCGTGGCTGAAGTCATGAGTCATCTTCTGTCCACCACGGACTCTACTATTGAAGACGACCAATCATTCCTGCCCGTCTCAACTGCCTACTACTCGTACGGCAAGGCTCCTACTAACGGGCTCAATCCGTTCTACTACTCGAACGCTGCTGATGTAGCCTCGGGTCGTACTCCCGATCTCGGTATGCAGCCGGTCATTGATCAGATGAATGGCGGCAACGCTAACCTCGTCATGATCTATCCTGACTCAGGCGCTAACGGTACTGTCAGTACCACCGACGATCGTATCTGGGACCACTTCAACATGGATGATATCGGTGAACCCGGTGATGATAACTACAAGCCAGGATGGGACGGCGTGTCCCCTACCCCTCAGATGATCCCAGCAGAGTACGTGGCATCTGTCCAGTACTTCCTTGATGAGGGTCTCATTGAGACTACCTCAGGCAAGGCGTTCTGCTTTGACTGGGAAGGTGAGGCTCTCACCACTCAGGCTCTGGGTTCAATCTTCTGGAACGACGCAGAGGCTCCTAAGTATAAGGCCGCACTGATTGAGCTCCGCGCTCAGCAGCTCCTTATCTACAACGCATGCAAGGCCGCATTCCCTGAGGCACACTTCGGGATGTACGGCGGTACCGTCAACGTCCCTCAAGCCAAGCTGAAGTGGGACATCCCCTCCAGCTCGTTCAAGGCTTCAGGTAAGACGAGCATTAGATGGTTCGCACTGTGTGATACACTGCAGGCTTCTGTCCTTACTGTAAACTTCCGTGATGCTATCGACGGGACTGAGTCCCCTTGGGATTACGTCACCAAGGTATGCTACGACGCCTTCGCGCCTGACTCAACTCAGGCCTTTATTGATACAGATTCAGAGGGTGATGCAACCAGGCTTAAGCCTTGGTACGTCAAGGAACTCAACGACTGGGCGCTCGGTCTTATGAAGGCAGAGCTCCCAGAGGTACCAGCCCTGGCGATCATCTCTCCTTCTAACATCGCTGTCTTTGACTTGGGTACTTCATTTAACGACCTTGATCCATATGCATGGGCTACGCCTAAGGTATGGATTGATCAGACTATCAAGTTCATCACAGCAGCTGATGGCTACCTCATCTGGGATAGCCTCCGCGTCGATCAGACGCGACAGTTCATGGTGAACTACAATGACTGGCAGGACATCTTAGATAGAGATATCGCCAACGGTGATAACAAGATTGAGAACCAGATGAACAAGTGGTTCAATATGCTTGAGGACCTTGAGCGTAAGTTCAACGTCCTTACTCAATTCGCTAATAACTATAGCATCCCCGTTCCTGCTGATGCAGAGGATTGGTTCAACCTGGATAGGGCTACTATCCGTGGTACGGACTACACTCGTAACCTGATCAGCGCCGACATTGTGGATGCTCTAGACACTACTCTCATTCCTCTTATTGAGGAGTGGAGAACTACAGGCAACGTCCCGTTCTACCAAGTGTCTCCTCCTGCTATGACAGGCGACGCGGTTGTAGGCGGTACTCTTTCTGTCGTCCTAGACTACGCAGGTCCTGTCGATACTACCACCTACCAGTGGAAGTACAGAGGAATCAGCGGGTCGCAGGGTAGTCAATCCACCCTCGTGGTGGGAGAGGCTGCTCAGGATACAGAGGTTACATGCAGGGTTCGACAGCTCATTGATGGCGAGGAAGTCACTAACGTGCTTCTCACTTCTAATACTGTCCCTGTTGTGCAGCCTGCTGGTGCCATCTCGGTCCTCGCTCCTACCGTCTTCTCCACAGTGTCACTTAGTGAGACTGGGTGGGACGTTCTTAACACAGGGGCATTCAACGCGAGCAACGCTAACAATGCTCAGGTTGGCGTAGGTCTCTCCATCAACATGACAGGTGTTGGTTCACAGCTCCGCCCCGACATGGTCGCGGGTCAGTCAGTGTTTACCTTTAGCATGAGCGGGCCAGGCGGTAGCACAAGTGTTACCTGTCCTCTCGCTACTATAGTCGACGGTATTGTTCTGGAGTTCACCGACGCTACCTTGACTTCCGCTCTTGTAAGCGGATCTTATACTGTGCTTGATTCCATAAGCTATACTAACCCGTAAAGGAGACTAACTATGATCGAGATACTGAGCCTCCTTGGTGGAGGCGCGGCGGGCTTCATGTTCAAACTGATCGGCACTATGATGCAGAATCAGGCTGAGCTGGCAAAGCTGGCCATTGAACGCCAGGTGGCTGTCGACGATTCACAAGATCGCGCAGCCCAGCGTGACCCCGGTTCGTGGGTCAGACGCTTCATCGTAGTGAGCGTACTGTTCGCTATGGTCGGAGCCCCCTTTGTTCTGTCCCTGTTCGGAGTCTCTACCTATGTGGAGTCCGGAGGGTCAGTGTGGTGGAACCCATTCACTTGGCTGGAACCTGCGTTCCATGAGGTCAAGGGCTTCCTTATCCTGGACGAGATGCGTACAACGCTGATCGCCTTGGTCGGGTTCTACTTTGGTGGCGCAGCTGCGAGAGGACGTTAACATGACATCCCTCTCCCAGCTCATGTCGGGGGACGCCATCTGGGCTATCTTAGCCGCGATCATCCTGCCCTCTATTGCAGGGATCTGGTGGTACATCATCTCTAAGACGAGCCACCTGTATAGTAAGATAGCTGAGATCAACAATACGTTGGCTGAGCGTGGTGCTATGATCAAGCAGTTCGAGCGCTACACTAAGCACATCGACGATACCCTTGCTCAGCATGACCTGGAGCTTCGTAATAGAGAACATGAAATCAACTTCCTCTTCTGGGAGTTAACTAAGGATAAGCCTAATGAACAAGGTCAACAGACTAAAAGACCGTCTGATAGACAATCTATTAGACGACCTCAATGACCCAGACAAGTGCACACCCGGCCTGTACCAAGTGGTACGCGGCGTGATCACTGATAACTCTGGGGAGACTACCGCCGATCTGGTGGACGAAGTCATGGAAGACCTGAACAAGGTCGACCCCCCATTCAAGTTCGGCACGTAAGTGTCGACATAGTTAGGTAGCTTAAATGGTAAAGCTCGTAGCTGTTAACTACGCCGATGCTGGTTCGACCCCAGCCCTAACTGTTTCACTAAAGGAGATACAATATGAAAGCCCCTATCCACTGGGATAACATCCCTGAGGGAGTAAGCAAGGACTACGTCACGGACTTCCGTAACCACCTGTTCGCTTGCTTCAAGTACCTATTCAACACGGAGCCCACGCCCCTGCAGTATGCTATGGCCGATAAGCTCCAGTCGGATCTGGATGGCTTCCAGCTGCAAGCAGGCCGTGGTGCCGGTAAGTCGGTGCTCACTGCATCGTTCGCCTCATGGCTCTTGCTTCGTAACCCTAACGTAACCATCATGGTTCTCTCTGCCTCGGCTATGAAGTCGACTGAGTTCGTATCCATGACCCGACGGATCCTGTCCGTGGTGCCCTATATGAAGCACCTCGAACCTGGACCCAACACTCCCGATAGCGCCTTCGGCTTTAACGTGGAAACCCGTACGTCTGTCAACCAGGATAAGTCCGTGTTCGCACGTGGCGTGTCTGGTCAGATCACAGGTAGCCATGCCGACTGGGTCATCATTGATGACGTCGAGATCGAGAAGAACTCCCATACTGCTGAGGCGCGTGAGCGTCTGCTGAACAAGGTGTGGGAGATTGAACAGATCCGTAACCCCGGCGACGGTGGTGGTATCCGAATCCTCGGTACCCCGCAGAACGCTGAGTCCATCTACAACAAGATGCGAGAAGGTTACCCGATCCATAAGTACCCGGCCCTGATGCCTGACGAGGATATGCCCGGTCAGATTGCTGACTGCTCAGACTATATCCTTGAGCTGGAACTAGAGCCCGGTACCTCCACGCAGCCTGAGCGGTTCTCTGATGAGACCCTCTCGGAGCGTAGAGCTAAGATCGGACCCAAGCTGTTCTCACTACACTACCATTTAGATACCTCGTTGGCTGATGCTGACAGGTATCCGCTCCGCCTGTCTGACCTCCTGGTCATCGACTGCGACAAGGAGCAAGGCCCGTCTAAGATGATCTGGGCCACCAAAGAACCTGTCAGGAATATCCCATCCTTCGGACTGAGCGGTGACGTTCTCTACGAGCCGATGTGGATCTCCACTGACTACCTCCCCTATAGACAGATCGTTATGCACGTTGACCCCTCGGGTCGTGGTGCAGATGAAACGGCTATCGCGATCACGGCCTACCTCAACGGGTATGTGTTCGTGCTGGATCTCCTCGGACTGGAAGGCGGCTATGATGCTGGCACCCTGAAGAAGATCATCCGCATCGCGGAGGAGTACAACGTCGACAGGATCATGTATGAATCTAACTTCGGTGACGCTATGTTCGGTCAGCTCCTCATCCCTGTGGCACAGTCCATGGGATGCACGGCTGGCATCGACGAGTATAGAGTTAGCGGAGCCAAGGAGAAACGAATCATCTCCACACTCGAACCTGTTATGGGTTCACATCGCCTTGTCTTTGACAAGCGGGCGATTAGGTCTGAGGAAACTCAGCGACAGATCACCAGGATCACGGAAGTCCGTGGTTCCCTCAAGCACGACGATAGAGTAGACGCCCTCGGGTCTGCCGTCAAGTACTGGGAGGATGCTCTGGCACTCAATGTAGATGCCGAGCTGGAGAAGGCCCAGGATCAACGGGACCTTGATATGATCAATAGCTGGGCTGACGATGACCGTCGTATGTTACACTTCCTTCCAGAGGAACGTGGAGCCGTTATTATCAACGGCAAGTTCCCTGGGCGTAAGCGTAAGGTGAACCCATTAAACAGACTCAAGAACAAGTATAGGAGATGACTCTATGTTTATGCTCGCCGCTGGTGGAGCCATGGCCGGGATGAGTGCGCTACAGTCGTACAACGCATCCAAGGCTAAGGCCGCCGCAGAAATGACACAATACAATGATCAGATGATGAGACAATCAATGTCCTCGGGCGTTGAGATGTATCAGAACTCTCAGGTCAATGTCGATAGAATGATGGCTAACAAGAACATTGCAGACAATGCGATGAACTCTTTGATCGCCAACCAGAAGAACCTGCAGACAGGCTATGAATTCTCTACAGTAAACATGGCTAAGCAGGTCGAAGCTAACACCCAGTCCGTCGCTCGGCGCTCCGCCGCTAAGCTTGGACGGAACAGTGGTACCTACAAGTTGGCTAACGAGAAGATGCGAGAGACAGGCGCAGCTGCGTTTGCTCAAGCAGGACAGAACAAGTATAACCAAGAGAAGGCTATGCAGCAGCAATATGAGAACCAGCTCAACCAGCGGGACCTCATGTCGTACAACAGCACAGGCGCTCTTATCCCCGGCCTCCCTCCCGTTGAACCTAACCATACCGCCGCTGCTGTGCAGGGTGGG
>OBMK010003204.1_pt1 | contig 11576 bp, 15 predicted proteins | sample 1539081 | NCBI WGS metagenome assembly OBMK01 (sample SAMEA3355528, study PRJEB22509) | marine metagenome | biome: marine; feature: river plume; material: water | place: USA | collected 2010-08-07 | depth 0.5 m | reverse complement strand
CGAGGCGCCGCCGCCCGCGGACTTTGCGGGTTTGCGCGCGGCGCTTGGCCTGTAGTGGGGCCTCTAGTCTGGGCCTCTGGACGGAACGCTCCGGCTCAAACAACGCTATCTCAGCCAAAGGAGACCCCGCCATGAAGCGCCTCGCCGTTCTCAGCCTCGCCGCCTCGACCTTGGCGCTTGCGGCCTGCGCCAGTCTGGCGCCCTACGGCGCCCAGCGCGGGCCGGGCGGTCAGGGCTATTCCGACCAGAGGATCGAATCGAACCGCTATCGGGTGACCTACAACGGCGTGGGCGCCCCCGGCGCCGTAGCCGACTTCGCCCTGTTGCGGGCCGCCGACCTGACGACCGAACAGGGCTATGACTGGTTCGAGGTGACCCAGAGCTGGACCGACGGTCGTCCCGGCGGCGCGGGCGGGGTGCGGCCCAGCGTCTCCATCGGCGGCGGCTCCAGCCGGTACGGCGGCTATTCCGCCTCGGGCGTCGGCGTCGGCCTAGGCCTGAATTTCAGCGGCCCCAGCCCGACCTCGACTTCTCTGGAGATCGTCATGGGCCGGGGGCAGAAGCCCGATCGTCCGAACGCCTATGACGCCCGCTCGGTCCAGGCCTCCATCCCACGCTGATCAGCGCCCCCTGGTCAGGGCGCGGTATTCGACAAGCCGTTCCTTGTCGCGCCGCACCTGGTCGCCGACCGTGTTGTCCACGTCCAGCGAGGCGTAGCGGACCCAGCCGTCAGCGCCCAGCTTGTCCTGAATGGCGTTTGCCGGGGTCTGCCAGCGGAAGTAGGACAGCCAGGACACGCCGAACGCCAGAACGACGGCGACCAGTTGAAGGACGCGGAACCCGACCTCGTTCGCCTGCGGCGCCGGAAAGAGGGCGAAGGCGATGAGCCAGATCAACAGAACCGCCGGGGTGGTGATCCGCCCGAACCAGCGCATCCAGTAGCGTTCGCGCCGCACACGCCACAGCTCCATCTGGATGAACTTCTCCAGATACTCCATCCGCGCCCCGATCCACATGACCAGACGCGTCAGATAGAGGGCGCGCTGGCCCCAGGCCTTGCCGTCCATCTGATAGGTGGTCTCGGCCTGGTCGGACAGGGCGCGGGCGTTGGTGAACAGGTTTTGCAGCTCCCGCGTCCGCTGCACGATCTCGCGCGACAACTCATAGGAGTCGTTCTCCAGCCGGAACCGGTACTGGATGAACAGTATGGTCGAGACGCCAAAGAAGATGCCGCAGGTGAGCAGCATGGCGAGAAGGCCCAGCCCCAGACCGGCCGGCTGCCCGCCCGCCCATCCGGCGAACAAGGTCGGCCCCATCTCGGCCACGACGGCGAAGGCGATCAGGGCCAGGGCCTGGGTCAGCCGCTTGACCCCCACATGGACGCACAGGGCGCGGAAGATGCGCCGCCCATAGGCGTGAACCCGGCCGCGGATGTCGCGGTCCGCCGGAAACCGCTCCTCGATCTGGCGTGAGAACAGGACGTGGAAGCGGTCGGGCTTCTTCTCGTTTTCCCAGAAGGGAAAGATGTCGAGGGGCTGGTTGAAATAGAGGTCGATGTTGCCGGAGATGCGCGCGATCGCCGCGTCGTCCAGGGTGAAATAGTCGCTTTCCTGGATCGGGCGCAGAACCCCTTCGTCCGATATGGCGGGGGTGTCGCTGGGGGTCGGCGTCGGCGGCGCGGCGCGCGGGGCCTCCGCCGGGGCTTCGGCCAGATCGTGCGGCTGCTCGGCCGCCGGCGCTTCGGGTTCGACGACGGGCGGCGGCGGGGTCATCGTCGGCGTGATCGCCGGGCTCTGGCTGTCTTCCTGCGACATGAAACATCCCCGACCTGAACTAGGCTGTTTCGGATATCGCCGTTAACCACGTCCGAGGGCAAGTGAAGTTTCGGTCAGACGGGCGGCGAGGGCAGGGAGACTTCGCTTTCGGCGGCGGCGGCGTATATAGGCCCGGATCATGACACGGTTTCTTCTCGTCGCCGCCGGCGGCGCCCTGGGGTCCATGGCCCGGTTCGGCCTGGGTCTCCTCGCCGCGCGGCTGGCGCCCAATACGGCCTGGCCGATGGGCACCTTCGCGGCCAATATCCTGGGCGGCCTGGCCATGGGCTTGCTGGTCGGCTGGCTGGCCTTCAAGGGCGGGGCGCATCAGGAGACGATCCGCCTGTTCGCCGCTGTCGGCGTGCTGGGCGGGTTCACCACCTTCTCCTCCTATTCGCTGGAGGCGGTGATGATGATCGAACGCCGAGATTACGCCCTGGCCGCCGCCTATGTGGTCGGTTCGGTGATCCTGGCCGTCGCCGCTCTCTTTATCGGCCTGATGGTCGCCCGCCGCGCTTTCGGAGCCGCCCTTTGACCGACCAACCGCCCGCAGACGCGCCCAAGCGCGAAGTCCTGACCCTCTATGTGGCGGAAGACGAGGACGGCATCCGGCTGGACCGCTGGTTCCGCAGGCGTTGGCCCCACCTGTCCAATATCCAGGTCCAGAAGATGGCCCGCAGCGGCCAGATTCGCGTCGACGGCGCCCGCATCAAGCCCGAGGGCCGTCTGACCGCCGGCGCCGCCGTGCGCGTGCCGCCGATCCCCGACGACACCTCGCGTCAGGCCGGCGACCCCCACACCCTGACCGAACGCGACATCGCCTTCGCCAAGTCTCTGGTCCTCTATGAGGACGACATGGTCATCGCCCTGAACAAGCCGCACGGCCTGGCCGTCCAGGGCGGCACGAAGACCAGCCGTCACGTGGACCGCCTGTTGGGAGCCTGGGGCGAGGGGATGGAGCGGCCGCGCCTGGTCCACCGCCTGGACCGCGACACCTCCGGCGTCCTCCTGCTGGGCAAGGGGCCTGAGGCGGCCAAGCGTCTGGCCGGGGCCTTCGCCCGCCGTCAGGCCAAGAAGACCTATTGGGCCATCGTCATCGGCAATCCGAAACCCTATTCGGGCCAGATCGACATGCCGCTGAAGAAGACCGGCATCAACGACTTCGAGATGATGCGCCCGGCCGATCGCAAGGATCCCAAGGCGGAACCGGCCGAGACGGCCTTCAGCACCATTTCCCGCGCCTCCGACCGCGCCGCCTGGATGGCCCTGCGCCCCTTCACCGGCCGCACCCACCAGCTGCGCGCGCATATGGCCGGTATCGGCCATCCGATCCTGGGCGATCCCAAATACGGCGACGACAAGTCCCGCGAACTGTCCGGCCCGCTGAAGCTTCAGCTCCACGCCCGCAGCATCGAACTGGACCACCCGCGCGGCGGCCTGCTGAAGGTCACCGCGCCGCTCAGCCCCGAAATGAAGGCCGGCTTCGCCCATTTCGGCTTCTCCGAGGACGAGGCCGAAGACGATCCCTTCCTGGGCGTGAAGAGAATTCGATGAGCCATATTCCGCCGCTCGACCCCATCGTCGCCGCCCGCAAGGGCTTTCGCGAGGCCCAGGAGACGGTGCGCCGCTTCTGGAGCGATGTGACCGTCGGCCCCCATTCCGACGGCGGCTGGGCCGTGCTGCTGGACGGGCGTACGCCCAAGACCCCCGCCAAGGCGCCCCTGGTGCTGCCGACTGAGGCCGCCGCCCGGCTCGTCGCCGACGAGTGGGCCGCACAGGGCGAGGTGGTCGAGCCCTCGACCATGCCCGCCACCCGTCTGGCCTCGACCGCCATCGACCGGATCGGCCAGGCGCGCGAGGCGGTGGCGGACGAGATCGCCGCCTACGCCGGTTCGGACGTGGTCTGCTATCTGGCTGAACACCCCACCCCCTTGGTCGAGCGTCAGACGCGCGAATGGGGGCCGTGGCGCGATTGGGCGGCGCGCGAGATGGGGGTGGTCCTGGCGCCCGTCTCCGGCATCGTTCACCAGCCCCAGTCGCCCGAGGCCGTCGCCCGGGTGAAGGCCCACGCCCTGTCGCTGGACGACTTCCGCCTGACCGGCCTGGCGACCGCCGTGCCCCTGTTCGGTTCGGCGGTCCTGGCCCTGGCGCTGGAGCAGGGCGCTCTGGAGGGCGGCGTCGCCTTCGACCTGTCGCGGATCGATGAGCAGTTTCAGGAGGAGCAGTGGGGCGTCGATGCAGAGGCTGCGGAACGCACCGAGGCGCGCCGGGCCGAGGCCGAACTGCTCCAGCGGTGGTTCGAGGCGCTGGGTTGATTTTCCAATTTGGAAACTTATGACTTGACGATATGGAAAGTTTCCATCATTTTCCATTGTGGAAAGTGAGAAAGCCGCCATGTCCCAGAACGACCCTGAAACCCACGAACAGATGCTGGCCGAGATCCGGCGTTCCCAGGACCTGGTGCGCGAGCGCGTCGGCAAGAGTTCCTGGTCCTATGACCTCGTCTATTCGGCGGTCGCGGCCGCCTTTGTCGGCGGCCAGGCTGCGCCGATGCCCTTCAACGTATTGGCCTCGGCAGCAGCGACCCTGGCCTTCGCCATCCTTTGGCGGCGATGGTCCGAGAAGACCGGCGTCAGCGTCACCGGCCTGTCGCCACGCCGCGCACGCTGGATCGCCATCGCCCTGGGCGTCGTCTTCCTCGTTCTGGCCCTGGCCAGCGTCTATTATGGACGGACGGGCCAGTATGTCTGGGTTCTGCCGCTGATTGCCGCCGCCTTTGTCCTCGCTCTGGTCTTCTCGCGCCTTTGGATGCGGGTTTATCGCGCAGAAACGGTGACGCGACCGTGAGCGCCCCGGTCCTGGACGCCGTCATCCACGCCCCCGGCCGTCTGCAGATCTGCGCCATGCTGTCGGCGGCGGACGAGGTCGAGTTCGGCGTGGTCCGCGACGGGATCGGCGTGTCCGATTCCGTCATGTCCAAACACGTCAAACAGCTGGAAGAGGCCGGCTATGTGAAGCTGCGCAAGGCGGCCTTGGGCGGGCGGCAGCGCACCTGGCTGGCGCTGACGGGGTCGGGGCGCAAGGCCTTCGCCGACCATGTGGCGGAGCTGACCCGCTTGGCCGGTTTGGCGGGCGTATCAGTTCCCGGCTGACTGCCGGATCAGCGCCTCGCGCTCGTCCGGCGTCAGGTGACGCCATCGGCCCTCGGGCAGGTCGCCCAGCAACAGCGGCCCCACGCGGATGCGGTACAGGTCTGTGACCTCCAGCCCGACCAGTTCGCACATTCGGCGGATCTGGCGGTATTTGCCTTCGGTCAGGATGAAGCGCAGTCGCTGGGGTTCGATCTGGGTGACGCGGGCGGGCTTCAGCGGCTTGCCGTTCAGCTCCAGTCCGTGGCGCAGCTTGCCCAGCTTGGCCTCGGTGATCTGGCCGTCGACGACCACCAGATATTCCTTGTCCAGTTCGGACTGCGGCCCGATCACCGCCTTGGCCACCACCCCGTCCGACGACAGCAGCAGCAGGCCGCGCGAATCCTCGTCCAGCCGGCCGATCGGGGGCAGGGAGGCGTCGCGCGCCGGGACCTCGCCCTCGCCGACGCGGTTGGGGGCCTTCAACAGCCGCACGGCCGGGATCTTGCCGGGATCAGGCTGGCCCGAGACATAGCCGACCGGCTTGTGCAGCAGTATGGTCATGCCCGCCGCCAGGGCCGACTGGGCCGTGTCGTTCAGGGTCAGGGTCTGGCCCGGCTCGATCTTGCGGCCTGCGTCTCGCACCACCTCTCCGTCGATGGTCACCAGTCCGTCTGCGATCAGGCTCTCGGCCTCCCGGCGCGAACAGACGCCGGTCTGGCCCAGCCACTTGTTGATCCGGACCGGCGCGTCGCCGTCATAGGTGCGGGAAAAAGCCATTACGGTCCGTCGTCAAAGGATGCGGCTGTCTAGAGCATGACCGCTTCGGACGGAACCGCGAAGCCGTTCCTCCTCACCGCATCAGGCTCCAGGCGGGGCGGCCGTATGAGAAAATCGCGGGGGTCGTGAATGACCATGATCAGGACGTTCCGAGCCGGCGAAGGTTGATATTGCCGACGATCCGACTATATCAGACCTCATTCCCCAAACGATGCAGATTGCGGGGCGGCCACGGCCGATCCCGATCATTTTCGTTTCTCTGGAAATTTTCCAGAAGCGTCTTCGGATTCGGCGACGCGATCTGATGACATATTGAAATTGAAAAGGAGACGTCTTGTACGCACAACGTAAATCTTCCTCCGGTCCTCGTCGTTCGAGCTATAGTCGTCCCGTGCCCACCCGTCTTCGGATGGGGTTGGTGATGCGCCGGGACATGGACTTCGGTGAAATGGGCGATGTCGAGGGCGCACTGCGGGCTGAAGGCGTGGGACTGGCGCCCATTTCGACCGGCGACGCCAGTTTGGTTGCGGGCGGGGTGACGGTCTTGGCGACCGCAACCGCATCCGACATCGCCGAGGGGCGTTTGAAGGGTTTGATCGTGCCGGGCGGCGCGCAGGACGCGACGGGCCTGGCGGCCGTTCGGGCTCTGATCGATCTGGCGCGGGCAAACCAACTGCCCGTGATCGCATTCGCCGACGGCGTGGATGTGGCGGCCGATCGTTTCGGCGTGGCCGCACAGGCGCCCGGCGCCCTGTTCAACGGCGAACAGGTCCAGCTGGTGAACGCCCGTCCGGATCTGGCGGCCGTGGTCGCCGCCCTCTGATCAGGCGCGCCTGAACAGCAGCATCAGATTGTTCGACGGCATCTGGACCCGGCGCGTCGCGACCAGCCCCTGCGACCGGGCCAGATCCTCCACGTCCTCGCGCGCCCTCAAGCCCCAGCTCGGGTTTCGCGCCTTCAGACTCTCGTCGAAGGCGGCGTTCGACGGGGACAGGGGGAGGTCGGCCTCGCGATAGGGGCCGTAAAGCGCCAAGAGACCGCCGGGGCTGCGCAGCATCCGTCCCGCCAGAACCATCAGCCCCTCGGTCGCCGACCAGGGGCTGATGTGCGCCATGTTCGCGCAATAGACCGCATCCCAAGCCGTTTCGGGACCCGCCGTCGGGGGCCATGTCGCCGGGTCGGCGGCGTCCAGCGGAAGGGGCTTCCGCAGATTCGACGGTCCATCCCGCCGCCAGGCGTCGATGCTGTCGCGCGCCTCACGGCTCGGATCACTGGGCGTCCAGGTCACGCCGGGAAGGGCGCAGGCGAAGATCAGGGCGTGCTCGCCCGATCCGGCGGCGACCTCCAGCACGCGGCCTTTCTTGGGCATATGGGCCTTCAGCACGCCGAGAATCGGCGCGGCGTTGCGACGCGCCGCCGGAGAGGACAGGGCGCCGGGCGGAAGGGCGGCGCCGTCTGTGGCGACGAGGGAATCCATGGTCTGCATCTCGATCCTGTAGACGCCGCTCGGGCTGTGGCGTCTCTTTTTCGCTTCCGGCGGGTGTCGGCTTGAACCAAATCTTAATCCATCGTTTATGACGGTTGTCAGTATTAAGCGATTGGTAACCTTATGCGACGCGCGCTTCGCACCGGACTGTTCATCGGCACGCTTTTGGGCATGAGCGCCTGCGCCGGCGCCCATGACGCCGGTCGCGCCTCGACGTCCGGCGCCTATGGGGCGATAGAGGTCGGCCGGACCGGCTGAAGATCAAGGAAAACGTGGCGTCGCGCGCCAACCTGTCATAGTATAGGCGCGCGGACGCCGAATGTCGCGCCGCGTCGGTCCCCAAAAACCCCTAGATGTTACTCATCGCTATTGCCGTCGTTCTGCTCCTTGTGGTGCTCAACGGCCTGTTCGCCATGACCGAGTTGGCCGTGGTCTCCTCGCGAAAATCCCGCCTCCAAAGCCGGGCTGAAAAAGGCGATCGCGGGGCGCGCAAGGCGCTGAAACTGTCAGAGGAGCCGACGCAGTTCCTGTCGGCGGTCCAGGTGGGCATCACCCTGATCGGCATTCTGGCCGGCGCCTATGGTCAGGCCACCATCGCCGCCGAACTGGACCATATTCTGGAAGTCAGCTTCCCGGCCCTGTCGGCCTACACGGAAATCGTGTCCACGGCCCTGGTCGTGGTCTGCATCACCTATGTTTCGCTGATCGTCGGCGAACTGGTGCCCAAGCGGCTGGCCCTCATCTTCCCTGAAACCATTGCGGCGAAGATGGCCGCGCCCATCTCCACCCTGGCCGTCGCTCTGAAACCTTTTGTTCTGCTGCTGACGGCCTCGACCTCGGGCATTCTGAAGATTTTGGGCGTCAAGGATCGTGACGGTTCGGACGTCACCCAGGAAGAGGTGGCGACGATCCTGGCCGAAGGCACCTCCGCTGGCCTGATCGAGCCCGAAGAACAGGTGATGATCGAGGAAATCCTGCGCCTGGGCGACCGGCCCGTGCGGGTGGCCATGACGCCGCGCCACGAAGTCTTCTGGATCGCCCTGGACGATCCCGAGGCGGTGTTGCGCGAAGAGATCCGCACCTGCCCCTATTCCCGGATCGTGGTGGCGCGTGAGAGCGACGTCGATAATCCCCTTGGGGTGGTGCACAAGAAGGATCTGCTGGACGCCCTGCTGACCGACGGCACGTTCGACATCGAACCCCTGGTGGCCGAACCGGCCTTTATTCCCCAATCGACCTCGGTCCTGAAGGCCCTGGAGATCCTGAAGGGGTCCCGGGTTCATATGGCCTTCATCGTCGATGAGTTCGGCGCCTTCGAAGGCGTCGTCACCGCCACCGACATTCTGGAAATGATCGCGGGCGACTTCAACGAGGGCCACGATGAAGACGACGCCTGGATTCATCAGCGCCCAGACGGCAGCTGGCTGGTGGACGGACAGACCGATCTCGACGATCTCGCCGATACCCTGGGCGAGGACTTCGGCGAGCATGAGGGTTTCCACACCGTCGCGGGCCTGATTCTGCATCAGATTTCGCGCGTCCCGGACGAGGGCGAGATTCTGCAGGTCGGCCGATTCGAGGTCGAGGTGGTCGATATGGACGACCGCCGCATCGACAAGCTGATCTTCAAGGAACTGGTGAAGGCCGAGGCCGAGCGGGAAGCCATCGCCGCCCATCTGGAAGACTGAAGCGGAACTGCGACATCGCCCTTGAAATGACGGGCGGCGTGGGGCATACGCCCCCCTCTGGCGAACGCGCGGGCCGGACGGTTCGCGCGATTGTCTAGGAGTTTAGCTCAGCTGGTAGAGCACCGGTCTCCAAAACCGGGGGTCGTGGGTTCGAGTCCCCCAACTCCTGCCAATCCCCCCTGTCGCTTCCGGATGGGACTACCCATCTGGGGCGACAGGAACAATTGTGTGAAGAGCAACTGATGGCCAAGGCCAAATCACCCGGCAAGCGGCCCCAGGCCGGCTCCAAGCCCCAGGCCGTCGCGGCCGGCGCCACCGTCGTCGTCGACCCGATCGAGCCCAAGAAGCCCCGCACCAGCCCGGCGCAGTTCTTCAGCCAGGTTCGCGCCGAGGCCCGCAAGATCGTCTGGCCGACCCGCAAGGAGACCTGGATCACCTCGGTGATGGTCTTCATCATGGTGGTGATCGCCTCGATCTTCTTCTGGGTCGTGGACACCGGCCTTGGTTTCGCCTTCCGCTACATCATCGCTCTCGGATCCTGAGAAAGACGCGCCCATGACCGATGCAGCGCCCGCAAAGCCCGCCAACCCGCGCCACAAATGGTATATCGTCAACGCCTACTCGAACTTCGAGAAGAAGGTGGCGGAGCAACTGCGCGAGCAGGCCAAGCAACAGGGGCTGGAAGACGCCTTCTCCGAAATCCTGGTGCCGACCGAGGACGTCGTCGAGATCCGTCGCGGCCGCAAGGTGAACTCGGAACGCAAGTTCTTCCCCGGCTATGTGCTGGTGAAGATGGAAATGACCGACCAGGCCTATCACCTGGTCAAGAACACGCCGAAGGTCACCGGCTTCCTGGGCGCCGCGGGCGGCACCAAGCCCCTGCCGGTTTCGGAACGTGAGGTCCAGAACATCATCGGCCAGGTGGAGGAGGGCGTCGAACGTCCCAAGCCCACCATCCGCTTCGACATCGGCGAGAAGGTCAAGGTCATCGACGGCCCGTTCGCCAGCTTCGACGGCTCGGTCGAGAGCGTCGACGAAGAACAGGCCCGCCTTCGCGTCGCCGTCTCCATCTTCGGCCGCGCCACGCCGGTCGAGCTGGAATACGGCCAGGTGGAGAAGGTCGCCGGCTGAAGCCGCGCACCGGCCGAGATTTGAAGCCGCGTCCGACTGGGCGCGGCTTTTTTCGTTGTGGCGTGTGGATCGTTTCCCGCCGTCATCCTCGGGCTTGATCCGAGGATCGGATCGTCAGTCGCATTGCGCCTCGGACGACGCACAGCCCGATCCGCGTCCGGACTTCGGGTGAAGCCCGAGGATGACGAAGCGGGGGATGGGAGCGCCAGTCGCGTTTGCCTTTCCAGCCCCGCTCTGTTACACGCGCGCCTTCGCTCGGCGGGCCTCGGTTCGTGGAGCGTCAAATCCGTGGGAGGCCGCCATGCCGCACCACGGCTCACCGGCTCGTCGTTCGTTCGTCGGGTCATTCATAGGAGAGACCAATGGCCAAGAAGATTCTCGGCTATATCAAGCTGCAAGTGCCGGCCGGTTCGGCCACGCCTTCGCCCCCGATCGGCCCGGCTCTGGGTCAGCGCGGCGTGAACATCATGGGCTTCTGCAAGGAGTTCAACGCGCGCACCGAGAAGGAAGCCAAGGGCACCCCGCTTCCGACCGTCATCACCGTCTATCAGGACAAGTCGTTCACCTTCGTCACCAAGACGCCGCCGGCGACCTGGTACCTGAAACAGGCCACCGGCCTGAAGTCGGGCTCCAAGCTGGTCGGTCGTGAAGTGGCCGGCAAGATCACCGTGGCCCAGCTGCGCGAGATCGCCGAGAAGAAGATGAAGGATCTGAACGCCAACGACCTGGACGCGGCGACCAAGATCATCGAAGGCTCCGCCCGCGCGATGGGCCTCGAAGTGGTGGAGGGCTAAGCACATGGCCAAGCAAACCAAGGCCCAGAAGGCCCGCACCGGCGTCACCCAAGACCTGCTGCCTTTCTCCGACGCCATCAAGCTGGCCAAGGAAAACGCCAAGGCCAAGTTCGACGAGTCCCTGGAAATCGCCGTCAACCTGGGCGTCGATCCGCGTCACGCCGACCAGCAGGTCCGCGGCGTGGTCAACCTGCCGTCCGGCACCGGTCGTGACGTTCGCGTCGCCGTCTTCGCCAAGGACGCCAAGGCCGCTGAAGCCGTCGCGGCCGGCGCCGAGCACGTCGGCGCCGAAGACCTGTACGAGAAGATCGCCGGCGGCTTCATGGAGTTCGACCGCGTGATCGCCTCGCCGGACATGATGGCCCTGGTCGGCCGTCTGGGTAAGGTGCTGGGCCCGCGCGGCCTGATGCCGAACCCTAAGGTCGGCACCGTGACCCCGAACGTCGCCCAGGCCGTCAAGGACGCCAAGGGCGGCGCGGTCGAGTTCCGCGTCGAGAAGGCGGGCATCGTCCACGCCGGCGTCGGCAAGGTCTCCTTCACCCAGGAAGCTCTGGAGGCCAACGTAAAGGCCATCGTGGACGCCCTGGTCCGCGCCAAGCCGTCGGGCGCCAAGGGCACCTATGTGAAGCGCATCAGCCTGTCGTCAACGATGGGCCCGGGCTTCAAGGTCGATCCGGCCTCGCTGGGCGCCTAAGCCGTCTGCGTCGAAAGACGATCGGTATTGAAGAGCAGATCGGAAGAGCGTCGTGTAGGGA
>OBMK010003195.1_pt1 | contig 11601 bp, 7 predicted proteins | sample 1539081 | NCBI WGS metagenome assembly OBMK01 (sample SAMEA3355528, study PRJEB22509) | marine metagenome | biome: marine; feature: river plume; material: water | place: USA | collected 2010-08-07 | depth 0.5 m | reverse complement strand
GGAACCTCAAGCGCGGTGGACATGATTATCAGAAGCTATTTGCGGCCTATACAGCGGCAACACAAAAGAATGGCCGACCAACAGTTATTTTGGCTAAGACAGTTAAGGGTTGGACTCTCGGCTCACACTTTGAAGGTCGTAACTCAACGCACCAGATGAAGAAGATGACGCTGGAAGATATTCAGAAGTTCCGCGACACCTTGCATCTGGATATTCCTGATGAGAAGTTAGATAAGTACTTACCTCCTTATTACAAGCCTGCAGCAGAATCACCAGAAGCTAAATATCTGGCTGAACGCCGTGCAGAACTTGGCGGATCGATTCCGCGTCGTCGTTCAAAGTCTCGTCCATTGGCAATGCCTGCTGACTCTGTTTACGAATCTGTTAAGCGTGGTTCTGGTCATCAAGAGATCGCAACAACAATGGCATTTGTTCGCATGCTCAAAGATCTTGTTAAGGATCCAGCGTTGGGCAATCGCATTGTTCCGATCATCCCTGATGAAGCCCGCACTTTCGGTATGGATTCATTGTTCCCAACGATGAAGATTTATTCTCCGCATGGTCAGCAGTACACCGCGGTAGACCGTGAATTGATGTTGTCGTACAAGGAATCAACTTCAGGTGTGATCCTGCACGAAGGAATTAATGAGGCCGGATCGGTTGCATCATTTACAGCAGTGGGATCTTCGTATTCAACTCATGATGAACCAATGATCCCTATTTACATCTTCTATTCGATGTTTGGTTTCCAGCGCACCGGAGATGCTTTCTGGGCCGCTTCTGATCAATTAGTTCGTGGTTTTGTGGTCGGTGCAACCGCAGGACGTACAACCCTTAATGGTGAAGGTCTGCAACATGAAGATGGTCATTCACATCTACTTGCGTCAACAAATCCTGCAGTCGTTGCTTACGATCCAGCATTTGCTTACGAACTAGGTCACATTGTTAAAGATGGTCTGCGACGTATGTATGGTGAAAATAGCGAGAATGTTTATTACTACCTCACTGTTTATAACGAGCCTTATATTCATCCTGCAGAGCCAGAAAATCTAGATGTTGATGGTTTGCTCAAGGGAATTTACTTGTACTCACCTACCAAGAAAGCTCGCAAAAAGAATGCACAAATTTTGGCTTCAGGAGTTGGAGTTAACTGGGCAGTTAAGGCGCAGCAACTTCTTGCAGATGACTGGGGCGTTAACGCTGCAGTGTGGTCGGTAACTTCCTGGAACGAGCTACGTCGTGATGGTCTTGAAACTGATCGTCACAATCTGCTCAATCCAACAGATCGTCGCAGCGCTTACATCACTAAGAAGTTGGCCCACACAAAGGGTCCAGTAATTGCAGTCAGCGATTTCATGCGCGCCGTACAAGATCAAGTTTCGCCTTGGGTTGAAAAGCCGTTCTATTCATTGGGAACAGATGGCTTTGGTTTATCCGATACCCGTGGCGCACTTCGTCGCCACTTCAAGGTTGATGCTGAATCAATCGCAGTCGCCGTGTTGCAGCAACTCTGTAACCAAGGTGAAATCAAGCAAAGCATTGTCACGCAGGCAATGGATAAGTATCGTATCCATGATGTCTCAGCTGCAGATGCTGGCAATACAGAAGGATCGGGTTGATCTCTAGAATTCCAATCACAGATATCTCCCCCGCGGTTTTCTTCGGGGGAGAATTTGTTGCGGTAAAGGCGATCGCAAAAGAGACGATTTCAGTCTCTGCAACAATCATTATTGAAGGACATGAAACCCTTACTGCCGAAGTTTGCCTGTACAACGCCAAAGACAAGATGGTTGATTGTCAGCCACTAGTCCAGCGCTGGCCCGGAACAGATCGATATGAAGGTCAATTCACTGTTCCTGCCGAAGGTGATTTCTACTTTGTGATCAAAGCATCCAGCACTTCGCAATATCGAACCGTAACTGGGGAGTCAGAAAAGTATCCGGTTCGAGCAGATCGCGATCGTGCATTAGTTGGATCTTGGTATGAGTTTTTCCCACGTAGTGAAGGCGCAATTAGAAATGCAGATGGAACAGTAGTTAGCGGAACATTTGCAACAGCTACAAAACGTCTTGCAGGCGTTGCCGCTATGGGTTTTGATGTTCTATACCTTCCACCAGTTCATCCAATTGGAAATTCGCACCGAAAGGGTAAGAACAACACCCTTGATGCGAAACCAGATGATTGTGGTGTTCCATGGGCAATTGGTAACTCTGATGGCGGACATGATGCGATTAATCCCGCACTTGGCACCATGAAAGATTTTGAGGATTTCGTTAAAGCTGCAGGTAAGCAAGGTTTAGAAATTGCCATGGATTTAGCGCTGCAGACTTCACCTGATCATCCGTGGGTAAAGAGCAATCCAGAATGGTTTAACAAGCGCGCAGACGGAACGATTGCATACGCAGAGAATCCACCAAAGAAGTACCAAGACATCTACCCCATCAACTTTGATGATGATTATGAAGGTATCCGCAATGAGGTTCTTCGAATCATTCGTTTGTGGGTTTCAAAGGGCGTAAAGATCTTCCGCGTAGATAACCCGCACACAAAGCCAGTTCATTTCTGGCAGGACGTGCTTGCAATTGTGCATAAAGAAAGCCCAGAAGTAGTTTTCTTGGCTGAAGCTTTTACCCGCCCTGCGATGATGCACGCACTTGGCAAAGCTGGATTTCATCAGTCCTATACCTACTTCACCTGGCGAACAAGTAAGGGCGAATTAGTCGACTACGGCCGCGAAGTTGCGCAAGGAACAAGTGCATTCTTTAGGCCAAACTTTTGGGTCAATACCCCTGACATCAATCCTTTTCACTTACAAAGCGGCAATCCCGCAATGTTTGCTTTGCGAGCTGTACTTGCTTCAACTCTGACTCCATCGTGGGGAATGTATGCAGGATATGAATTGTACGAACACCGCGCCTTTAAAGAAGGCGGCGAAGAGTACATGGACTCTGAAAAGTATGAGATCAAGGTTCGTGATTGGGAAGGTGCTGGTAAGAAAGGTTTAACTCTTGCGCCATTTATTACCCAGCTCAATGCGATCCGTAAGGCTCATCCAGCGCTACAACGTCTTCGCAATTTAACTTTTCACGATACAGACTCTGATGCAATTGTTGCGTACTCAAAACGTGATGGTAAAGATTTGATTCTTGTAGTTGTTAATTTAGATCCAAGCTTTGCTCAGGGAACAACGGTTCATTGGAATATGGAAGCTCTCGGGTTTTCGAGCAATGAATTTGAGGTAAAAGACTTGCTCGATGGATCTGCCATGACCTGGAGCCCGCACACCTATGTTTCACTTAACCCAACGCGACCGGTTGGAAAAGTTGCTCATATTGTTTCGGTAAAGATCTAACGTGGGCGTTTTCTCGAAGTTCTTCAAAGGCCAAGGTGTTCAAGGTCATCAACCTGCTTCATATCTGAATCCGCATTCATCTTTAGGTGAACTGGATCTGTATCTCATCGCAGAAGGCCGACACGAGCAATTGTGGAAAGCCCTTGGTGCCCAAGTAAAACGTGATGATTCTGGAGCATTACTAGGCACAGTTTTTTCAGTCTGGGCTCCTAACGCCCAAGCGGTTTCTTTAATAGGCGATCACAATTTTTGGGATCGTAATTCACATCAAATGCATCGCATTGGATCATCTGGGATTTGGGAAATCTTTGTTGCAGATATCAGCGCCGGCACTAAGTACAAATTTGCCGTGTGTGGAATCGATGGTCGATGGGTTGATCACGCAGATCCCATGGCACGTGCTACCGAGATTCCTCCACTTACAGCATCTGTTGTCGAAGAATCCACTTATCAGTGGAAAGATGATTCATGGATTACTCAACGATCACAATTTCAATCATGGCGCTCTGCAGTCTCTGTTTATGAAGTACACCTTGGTTCTTGGAAGATCGGTCTTAGTTATACAGAGCTAGCTGTTGAACTAGTTGAGTACATCCAACAGCAAGGCTTTACACATGTTGAGTTCTTGCCAGTTACTGAACACCCTTACGGGCCTTCATGGGGTTACCAAGTAACCTCTTTCTTTGCGCCAACCTCTCGCTTTGGTTCACCTGATGAATTTAAGTTCTTAGTTGATGCGCTACACAATGCAGGTATCGGAGTTATTTTGGATTGGGTACCTGCTCACTTTCCAAAAGATGAGTGGGCGTTAGCAAAGTTTGATGGAACCGCTTTGTATGAACATGCTGATCCACGTCTAGGTGAACACCCTGACTGGGGAACGCTTATCTTTAACTTTGGCCGAAATGAAGTAAGAAATTTTCTAGTAGCAAGTGCTCTGTATTGGCTTACTGAATACCACATCGATGGTTTACGTGTTGATGCAGTAGCTTCGATGCTTTATCTAGATTACTCACGTGAAGAAGGTCAGTGGTTACCAAACGTCAATGGCGGTCGGGAAAATCTAGAAGCAGTTCAGTTGTTACAAGAAGCTACCTCTACAGCCTATAAAACCCACCCCGGCATCATGATGATCGCCGAGGAATCAACGGCTTGGTCTGGTGTGACTGCAAATACGACAGGTGGCGGACTTGGCTTTGGTTTCAAATGGAACATGGGCTGGATGCATGACACTTTGCAGTATCTATCGCATGAACCAATTCATCGCGTTTACCATCACAATGACATTACTTTTTCAATTCTGTATGCCTGGAGCGAGAACTTCATGCTGCCGCTATCGCATGATGAGGTTGTCCATGGAAAAGGTCAGTTAGTAAATAAGTTTCCGGGAGATCGTTGGCAAAAGCTTGCGACATTAAGGGCGCTCTACGGATTTATGTGGGCACACCCAGGTAAGAAGTTGTTGTTTATGGGTAGCGAATTTGCTCAAAATGATGAGTGGAATGAGAGCGCCGGTTTGCAATGGTACTTAACTGAATACGCTGAACATCAAGGCATTCAAAAGACGGTGGCCGAGCTCAATTCGATTTACAAATCAACCGCGGCTTTGTGGGAGAAAGATACAAACCCTGAAGGTTTTACTTGGTTAGTTGGAAATGATGGTGCAGCAAATGTGGTGGCCTTTGCTCGATGGGATGATTACGCATCGGCACTAGTCAGTGTTACCAATTTTTCACCTGTCCCCCATGAAAATTACCAACTTCCATTTCCAAATGCAGGAATTTGGCGTGAAGTGCTAAACACTGACGATCCTAGCTTTGGTGGAAGCGGCGTCAGTAATGAGCCTGTAATTGTGGGAGCATCGCAGATTGCATCTGTGAGGATTCCCCCACTAGCAACGGTGTGGTTTAAGCGTTCTTAAAGATCTTTGCAAAGTAAGGAACGGTTAACAACATTACTGCTGGGATCAAAAGCGCAATCGATAGATTGGTTGCTTGAGCGGTCCACGCAACTATCCAGCGGAGAATAAAGATTAAGGAAATATTGATAACGCCTATCTGGCCAATAACCACGCTGGAAGGGAACTTTGAGCGGGTATTTGCTGCGTTCATGACCGATGGGCCTAAGAATGAGGAACCAAGACCTGCGATTGTGAAACTAATTGAAAGAATCGCAATGACTAAAGTTTGGTTAGAAGTTCCAACCAAAGTTACGCCAATGATTCCGGCGATAAAGGACAGCCCTGAAAGTAGAGAGGCTCTCACAACCAGAAAATCAATTGTGTAACGTGGCAATAGTTTGTGAAGATTTAAGCGACCGATAATCATCGCTAATGTGAACAGAATGTATGGCAGAGTATGAATTCCACCCACAATCTTCATATCTTCCTTAACAAAAATTGCAGCCCAGTCACTAACGGCGTATTCGAGCATGAGCACCAATAAGAGCGCTGCAGAAACTTGTTTGTCGATTCTAAATCCCTTGAACATGTCTCGTGCTCGATGATCTGAATCAGGATTGCTATCTGCCTTCACCAAATTAGGAGTTATTCGGTGAATCATGAAAGTCATTAGGCCAAAACAGATCAGTGCTAGAAAATTTGAATACGTTCCTAAAGCAACTCGATCAACAAGCAATCCAGCAATTACAGATGTAATCAGTGCGCCACTGCTCCAAAAACCGCTCATCAGGGTAATGATTTGTCTCTTAGTTCTATCTTGGAAAAAGAAGCCTTGCGAATTTATGGAAATATGAAAAGCAGAAATTGCCCCACCTTGAATGATGATGAACACCAGAAAGAGCAAAGTTGAAGTGCTATGAGTTAAGAAAACCAGACTGATTCCCAGAGCGAAGGCTGCAATATGAAGTATCCAACGAGCACCATACTTGTGGACTAGGTGACCAATAGTCAGAAGAGCAACCAGGTTGCCAATTGCACCCATGCTGACCAGAGAGCCGAACTCGCCATTAGTGAGCCTCAGATTGGCTTTGACTTCTGGAAAGCGCGGAACCCAGGACATAATCAAGAGCCCAAAGAGAAAGAAAAGCGCCTTGAGTAGGTTTAATTCTTGCTCTACGCCTACGGTCTTTTTCAAAACAGTGCACTGGCAAGCTCTTTACGAGCTGCCACCAATCGTGGGTCACTTTGATCAACCAAGGCAAAAAGATTAAGCAGGTGGTCCTTTACTTTAGTTCGCTCATCACCTGATGTGGCGCGCACGGCATGGATCAATCGCGCAAAGGCTGCTTCTACTCCACCGTTTACTATTTCAACATCAGCGGCCTTTAACTGCAAGGCAATATCACTTGGGTTAAGTGCGGATTGATCAATCACTTCACTGAGCTCTAAGCCTTCTGTGCGCATTAACAATTGCGTTTGCGCTAAACCTAATTTTGCAAGATTTTCTGAAGGCTTACGGGATAACCACTTTTTGTATGCCGCTTCTGCTGCAACATAATTGCCAGCCTCTAGCGCATCCATAGCTTCGATTTCTTCGGCTTCCATCTGCTCTACAGGTGCCTGACCAATACCTTGTTCTGAAGCAAGTGTTAAGACTTTATCCATCACCATGCGCACTTGTGCTTCAGGATAAGATTGCTCGAATAATGGAACCATTTGCTCGGCAATAATCGCAACTGCATAAGGAACAGCTTTGGTTTGAAAAGCTTGTGCAACCTGAGGATGCGCTTCAATATCTACTCGCGCTAAAGCAAATGCGCCTTTGTAATCAACTTCTAACTTTCCCAAAACTTTGATCATCTCGACAGATTCTGCAGATCGTGGTGACCACATCAAGACAATTACTGGGCGCACAAGCGACAAAGGAAGAATGTCACTGCTGAGGTTTTCTACAGATACTTCGATACCTGGCAAAGGTGTAGTTGGATCTACCTTTGGCTTAGTGAGAGAACTTAAATCAAAGGCTTGACCGAAGTTGGGTGGCAAGCTCATGGTGTAATCCTACCTATTGAACAACTATGTCTACACCCGAGTCACGACGCATTGGCAAGATTTCGGCACAGTAGTTATCAGTTGCTTCATCTAACCCAACGTCATAACCTGCTTTTTCACTTAAATACCAGCGATTTTCAAGGATTTCATGGAACATTTGTGCGCGCTCCACGCGACCTCTCATGTCATCAGGAACTCTGCTGATTACAGGCTCGAAAACTTCAGCGATCCACTTCTTGGCCATTTCATTGATAGAAAGTCCTAGTTTGTTTTCTCGTGCGTTGTATCGATCAAATGAAGCGAGCAGACGTTTAGCTTGCAGCTCTTCGGTTTCTAGGCCCGTCAAATCGCGCAAACGTTGACTGTGGTATCCAGCTGCAACAAGTTTTGGCTGAAAAGAAATCATCTGAGTATCACCGTCAATTGTGATTGCGACTTCTTCAACTGCAAACCCAAGATCGTGTAGCTGACGCATTGCGCGTTCAACTGCATGTCGGTCCTTAGGATCCAATAACTGTCTTTCTTTCAGCGTCGCCCATATTCTTCGGTAACGTCGAATTACAGCATCAGAAGCGCGCACTGGCTCCATGCCTGGATACAAAACCCCCGATAGAGCTAAATCTTCAAGTTCTGCAGCAACATTGAAATGGACGATATCTAAATCATGTTCGCGTTGACCATCGCTTAAAGTTTTTTGGAACTCACCGGTTTCTGCATCAACTAGATAAGCAGCAAAGCCTTCGGCATCACGACGGAACAAGGTGTTTGACAGTGAACAATCGCCCCACCAGAAACCTAATAAATGTAAACGTACTAACAGCAACGCTAGAGCACTAGCCATCGTTGTAATCTCTTGGGCCGTTACTGCGCCAGATAGAAGCACTCGATATGGCAAGGAATACGGCAAAAATCGCGTAACGATTGCGCAAGGAAGTTCTTCGCCATTTGCATCGACTCGACCTTCAACAACTGCCACTTGTTCGACACACGGTGCATTCAGATGCGAAAGCTCTCGCAGAATCTTGTACTCACGATTTGCAAACTCTGAAACCGTCTCTTTGACGGCATAGACCTCTGCATCAGGATCATTACTAGCCCGCACTAACCGCACGACATGTCGCGAAATACCGCGCTTTTCCGCTAAGGCTGGATCTTCAGGCCACTGCTCAAGGGGCAAGTGCCACGGTAGGCCAGTAACCGCAGCGATCTCCTCGCCCAAGCCCGTAATGCGCAATGCCATGTCCTTATTCTCTCGTATAAATGTGTCTGGAACATGAACACCACGTCTCTATAAGAGTGATCTACACACTTTAGAATGTCCACATGGCTATTTCAACGCGCATTAAGAAGGCAGCAACTCGAGCACCAAAGGCAGAAAAGGTTGCCGCCGATTACGGGACTTTGGGTGCGCCAATCAATCGATCTCATCCCTTTTACTTTGGCTTCATAGCAACCCTTGGTGCACTTACTGCGATTGTATTGATGCGTGCTTTAGCAAGTGTTAGTCAGATTTTCGTACTGATTTTGATTGCCCTATTTTTAGCGACAGGATTAAATCCAGCGGTTGAAGCGTTACGTAAGCGAAACTTATCGCGTAATGCAGCGGTCACCGTGATTTTTTCTTCAGTAATTCTATTTGTTATTTTCTTCTCACTCGTAGTTATCCCACCAGTTATCAGTCAAGGTACTAATCTGATCGATTCTGCGCCTCAACTACTGCAAGATTTAATGAAGAATGAAACTATTAATCAGCTCAATACTCAGTATGGTCTGATTGACACCTTGCAAGAAAGATTGAAATCAGTCACCTCTGATGGAACTTTGCTGATCTCTACATTTGGTGGAGTCATCGGTGTAGGAAAATCTGTTCTTTCGGGATTCTTTACCGCGCTAACGATTTTAGTTCTCACACTGTATTTCATTACCTCACTTCCTCAAGCAGTAAATCTTGGGCTCTCATTGGTACCTGCTAGCCGCCGTGATCGAGTTGGCTTACTAACAAATGCGATTATTGCGCGAGTAGGATCTTTCGTTGGAAGCCAGATTCTGATTGCAGCCATGGCGGCGGTATTTGTCACTATTCTTTCAACGATTCTTGGGCTGCCTTCACCTATCGCGATCGGTATGTTTGTATTAGTTGCAGCTCTTATTCCATTGATTGGACACTTCATTGGGGCAGGAATCTTTACTTTGATTGCGCTGTCGCAATCATTGGTAATCGGAATTGTCGCTTTTGTTGCCTATGTTGTTTATGTACAAATTGAAAACTACGTAGTCACACCTCGCATCATGAAGCGCACACTTTCTGTACCTGGTGCTGTAACAATTATCGCGGCACTGATTGGTTCATCTTTGCTTGGTCTAGTGGGTGGACTACTTGCAGTTCCGGTAGCAGCTTCAATCATTCTTATTCTGGATGAAGTTGTAATCCCACGAGCAAATAAGGCTTAAAACTCCAGCGGAAGCGTTGTTGGAACACCAATGACGATAGAGGCGATTTCAGAGAGAACTCGGTGAACTGCAGGTTCTCCAAGCCACAAATGTTTAGCTTCATCGACTGCAATGATTTTTAATGTAGGGACAACTGCAAATCTCTCTCGAGCTTGTGCTGGCTGTAGATAATCATCTAACTCTGGAACAAGTGCAGTTATTGGCCGAGGATCCGTGTTCCAGTATTCAAGTTGTGCATCAGTTGTCGTGCGAAGTGGCGGACTTAGCAAAATCAAACCTTTATGTCGTGGGTCTTTCGCATGTTGTAAAGCCAAATCAGTTCCAAAAGACCAACCAGTTACCCAGAGATTTTCTAACTTCAAAGTGTCAAAGCAGTAGCGCAACATTGCCTCGACATCAAAACGCTCCGATACTCCGTTATCAAATTGACCTGTGCTACTTCCTGCTTCACTTGCTGTACCTCGTGTATTGAAACGAACAACCGTGATGCCTGCCATTGCCGGCAGGCGGTTAGCAGCTTTTTTGTAGACGTGACTATCCATCATTCCGCCCGCAGTTGGCAAAGGATGCAAGCACAAAATCGCACCCTTTGAGGTACCCAACGGAGCAGCAACTTCGCCAATTAAGTCAATGCCATCTTCGGTAATTACGTGAAATGGGGTTCGCTTCGCATCGAAAATACTGCTCGGGCGTACCGTCTGGCTCATGCTGTAAATCCTACCGATACACGACTAGGCTTTACGACATGGCAAAAACCTTTACTTCATTCAACCCTTCTGATGGTCAGGTCGTGGGTCGGTATCCGATCTTTACTGCAAAAGAAGTAGCACACACAGTTGAACAGGCACGTGCTGCATCAGATGAATGGGTCAAATTAGGGTTTAGTGGTCGTAAGAAAGTGTTGCTCAACTGGAGCACATTCATCATTAACAATGTGGAACAGATTGCACAGTTGATTTCCTTAGAAACTGGCAAGCCGCTTAGTGATTCTCGATTAGAGGTTTCAAACACCGTTAATCACATTGGTTGGGCCGCACGTCATGCAGAAGAAATCATGCGCACTTCACATCGTGCGCCAGGTGCCTTAATGGCCAATATGTCAGCAACAGTTGAGCGCTCACCTCTGGGTGTTGTGGGAGTAATCGGACCTTGGAATTACCCGATCTTTACTCCTATGGGATCTATCGCTTACGCACTAGCCGCTGGAAATACCGTTGTTTTCAAGCCAAGTGAATACACCCCAGGTGTTGGAATGTGGATTCATGAGAGCTTTAACTCGATTGCTCCATTTTCTGGTGTTTTTACAACAATCACAGGTTTAGCAGATACAGGAAATGCACTGTGCACATCGGCAATCAACAAACTTTCCTTTACCGGTTCTACTAGGACTGCAAAATTAGTTGCTGCAGCCTGTGCGACTCAAATGACACCAGTCGTTTTGGAATGTGGCGGAAAAGATCCTGTAATCGTTGCATCTGATGCCAACATTGAACGCGCAGTAGATGCAACCATCTGGTCGGCTATGGCAAATGCCGGTCAATCCTGTATTGGTGCAGAACGAGTCTACGTCGATGAAAAAATTGCAGATATCTTTATTGAAAAAGCTATCGCATTAGCGTCAACACTTAAGGCTGGAGCTCCAGGTGAGGGAAACTATGGAGCTTCAACTATGCCATCGCAGATTGGTGTCATTACTTCTCATGTGAAGGCCGCTATTAAAGATGGCGGAAAATTCGCATACGGAAGTTTGAAATCTATTCAGGAGCCTTTTGTGCAACCAGTTATTTTGGTTGATGTGCCTGAAAATTCAACGGCGGTTCGTGAAGAAACTTTTGGACCGATCATC
>OBMK010003192.1_pt1 | contig 11604 bp, 9 predicted proteins | sample 1539081 | NCBI WGS metagenome assembly OBMK01 (sample SAMEA3355528, study PRJEB22509) | marine metagenome | biome: marine; feature: river plume; material: water | place: USA | collected 2010-08-07 | depth 0.5 m | reverse complement strand
TAAGTTTGTGTGTTTGTATTGCAGTGAGAGTAGGAGTAAACCTTCTTTGCATTTTGATTTCTTGTCGTGAAGACAACACCGCAGGACTTGTATCATCAACAAGTGATAGTAGGTTTGACCTTCTGAAGGACTGATTAAACTTACCTGTATTAACACTAAAATAGTTTTCAACCGCAACTGCTACATTATTTTGTATTGTATTTTTTGATAGGGTTGTAAGATTATTACTAAATTGGAAGAAGGTATTGACTTCTATAAAGGTGGTTATAGGGTCATCAAACTTGACATCGAATGATGCAACCGACAACTCATCTGAGAGTTGTAGTATCTCATCTTTTATTCTTGTTTGAGTTTCAATCTCAAGTTCTGTGTCATCATCATTTTTCTTAAATAATATTGATACAAAGACCACACCATATTCTGGTTCGAGTGCATCTTCTCCTCCAAAGGATTGTATGTCATCAATGAATGATGAATAGTTTTTGAGTATCAATGAAGAGTAATCTGAGGCGGTTACCATTCTGTTCTGTGATGCATACTGGAAAGGTGCATTCTTACGAATACTTTCTATACTCTCTTTTGAACTACCACCAACAGCACTTGTTTGTGTAGCTACTGTGACAGGATATCCTGTTCCATTCACAACAATAGTGTTTAGTGGAGAAAATACATTTGCGGTATTAGACAATGTACCCGAAACAGAAAGATATTCTATTTCTATTTTTCCACCTATCAGTGGAGCCCTACCTAAAGTCGTTCCATTACCGAATGATAATTCGAAGAAACCGTTAGGTGATTCCCTGAGTATATACAACGTGGAGTTCTCGTTTATAACTCTTGCATTCACAAGATTTGAATATGTTGTAAATGCTGTTGTTGAAGTATTGTCATAAACCCTTACTGTCGCACTTGATATATCAATATTTTTATCTGGTATAACATATATCGGATTGTCTTCTGATTTTAATGTGACAAAAGTTTTTGTTCTACTTTTTCCCTCTACTATTTTAATTTCAGGTTTTCCAGCGGCATCTTTAAAATTGTATATCCCATCACCATCATCAGTCGCACTTAGAGATTCGCGTGTTTGGAATGTGTAGTTTATCTCATCAACTGTTGTATTAAATTTAAAGTTTTCACTTATTTGAATAGTCGTTGGTCTAGGACTCACAGAACTTAGATTGACAGAAAGATTTATTATCGCCTCACTAGAGTTCTTTGAGTTAGGAACATATCCTATACCTTCAGCGAGAGATACAACAGAACCTCTGAGTTGTGCGGTACTCAAGAATGATTCGTTCAACGCAAAGTTTGCGGTAAGACCATTAAAGTGTGTATTATATGCGAGCACATCTAAGATAGTTGATAGACCCGAAGAACTAAAATTGTAGTCGTTAAACTCTCCAGAGTTTTCTAGACTCAATTTTAAGTTATTCTTTATAGAATTAAAGTCTAAAGATGTTGAGGTGATTGTTGTTACCATTTTATCTAATCCTTGTTAGATTTGTATTGACTTCTAGAACTTCTCTTGTGTTCCTTACTGAAAATGTTACTGTAACACTGATTGAATTTTTATAACCATTTACTCGGTATACAGAAACATCTCTTACGTGAGCTCTTGGTTCATGTCTTCTTATTGTGTTAATTATTTTATCTTTTATTATTTCGTCTGAATTTCTATCTACAAACTGAAACAACATACTTCTAAGATTACCACCGAAGTTTTCATTAAAAGGTTTTTCAAGTCTGTTAGTCATGATTAAATTTTTTACAGACTGTCTTACCGCTGCAGCGTCTAACTTTTTATATATATCACCCGTAGGTTTTACACCCAAGGTCAAGTCTATATCAGAATATTGAATCTGACGACTTACACCAACAGTGTTGGTTCCTAAATTAGTAGTTTCTTGTGCAAACGCTCTTCTGGTCATATCTTTATTTATATGTTTTTTATGAGTATTATTGAAATTTTATTCATCATCTTCAACAATCTCTACGAGTTCTCCGTCTTTCATTAATGAATTATTAAACCATGTAGATATTTTTCTACTAAAGTTAACTTCATAGTCTTCTCCAACGGTAGGCATAAGTAAACCTATTTGTGCGGTAAGACTTTGGTTTGGATTGTAGTCATCATAATCTAAATATAATTCATCAAAATCTATATGGTCTTTCCAGTATTCTGCGATATCAAATGTTTTCTCAAAGTCAATATCACCATTAGTTCCTATGACTTGATAGTATACGAGATTTCCGAACGCCTTCTTTTTCATTACTTCACTTTCATTCTCAAATAATTTCCTTTTGTATATCCCTTCACTCACAATAAGACGAACATCATTAAACCTATGTGTGTTTCCATTAATTAAATTCATAGCTCTAGCGTGAAGAGTGAGATTACGTGCCATAATTCTTCGTATAGATTCAACACCAATATATTTTAAAGATGTTTTGTCTCCATATGCACCTAAGAATTTTGCCATTGTTATACCACGTTCGAGTCTTGTTTTCGAAGTAATATAACCCTGCAAATCTGGATTGTATTTTGGGTCGGGAACTATTCTCATTTTCTAAACCTTTTTCCTCTATTATCTAGTGAGTTTCCTATAGGTGTATATCCATATTTAGAACCCGCCTCTTTACCAACAACTCTACCAGACAGTTTTGGCGGTAAGATGTTTTGGTAACTACTACTGATTTTTCCCTCTAATATTAACATAGGACCAATATCATTTCTTGCAGAAGAATTTCGGAAGGTAGACCTTATCTCTTGAATTGTGGGTTCTCTTTCAAAGTATCCTTCATAGTGGTCTAAACCTTTTATTTGTTCCCTCATATAACCACCAGCGTCAACTATACACTGTTGAATAGGTTGACCAAATTTATTAATAGGAGTCAACATATCAAATGTTCCGTCATCATTTCTAACTGCGGGTGGAGAATATTGTTCGACAGTACCGAGTTTTATATCTACCAAATCGTTAGTTTGAATTGTTATATGACCACTTTCCGTTTCTTGTGGGAAGGACGCCAACATATCCTGAACCGCCAAAACTCCTTGCACTGCTGCTGCCGCTGTTGCTAATGCTGTTGATGTGACAACAACAGGAACAGGTGTTGCGTGAGGCGTAGTGAAAGTGACAGGACCACCCGCAGATGCTCCTAGTATAGTAGAACTAATAGTTGCTGACCAACCAGCACGTTCAGCAAAAACCGCATTAGTTGCTATCAAAGAACTAACCGAAGTGTTTGCCTTTTGAGCATGAATCGCCTTATCCGCAGTACCTTTAAAGGTTCCGTGGAATATTGCGGTATCAAAATCATCACCAGTGTCTTTAGCGCCCGAATAAGTTTGACCCGTGTATCTAACTTCAGGTCCACCAATAAGTCCTTCTTGACCCTTGACATTAACAAGTGAAACTCCTGTAACATTGGTATATTCAGAAATTAAATCGAGTATACTTTTAGAGGATATAAAAAGGTCTTTACCAGATGCAATGTGTGTACTACCTTCACTGACAGTACTAAAAGTACCCTTGTTAGCAACAATCAAATCACTTAAATTTATTTCATTGTTATTTCCAATAGTTTTTGTAGTTTTTGAACCTAAGTATTTCTCTACAAGGTCTCCTGTAACTTCTTGTTTATGGTTTCTTTTAGTTGTATCTGACCTATCTCCCGCGACATCTATATTATAATTACCACCAACTTCTACATTATAGTCACCACTTACTTTAAGATTGAGATTGCCGTTATATACAAGATTTCCATGACCTTCAATAATAACAGTTTGGTCTCCCCCTGTCACCTCAACCTTATTATTCAATGCAGATATCACAACCGTACCGTCGGCACGTAACTCTACACCCGAACCTTTACGATGACGAATAAGAACTCTTTCTCCTCCTGGAGTATCGTCCATCTCAATGACATGTCCACTTGGAGTTTCATCTACTTGATTGAATGGATATTGAGAAGGCATCTGTTCTGGTATGTTCAATGGAACACCAACCTCACCACCACCTGTATAGAGTTTGTTTACCTTAGTACCAAGTGCCGCTTTGTTTATAGAAGAACCAAAGTTATATTCTCTCTTTGGATAATCACCTGAAGCGTTTTGCATTCCATCATCTGGAATACCCACGCCAAGTTCATATGCGAGTCCTATATTATCTTTATCTACTCTGAGTTTATAATTGTCTTTTTGTGTTGTCATGATTAATACCTATCCTAAAGGATGTCCCTTAGCAATTACTGCAGCTTTTTCTAGTTTTGGATTCTTATTTTTAAAATAAGCACCTTTTTGTGGTCCCATATCCATATGAACAAAGGTTTCATAAACACCAATCCTTCTGAAACCATTATCTATTCCTACCTTTATTATCTCTGCTACAAGAGACCTATCATTCTTAAAATTATTTACCGATATATCAACTGCATGAGCGTACATATGTTCACTACCTCTTGAAAGGTCTGTTCTAGGACTATCTGGGCCTAAAGGAAATGATGGATATCTTTTAGGTCTTGTTATACTTCCATTTGGTTCTAATAGAGCTCTTTGGGCTCCATTAGCTCTCATATTCTGTTCTGGATTTCTGTAACCACTGTTTATAGATATGTCCTTTTCAATTGTGTCTGCCATCTTCTGTAAAATACTTGGTATATTCGAACCCACTTTAAATAGGTTTGGATTAACAGGTTTCCAATTCAAACTTCTTTGTGGTGTGTAAATAACTTTATATTTTTCATTAGGGTCTTTTATGAAACCCTCCGCAGTAAGTTTTCCACCTTCAGGATATGTATCATCGGTGTTAACATCTGTAGCATTATATGCTGCTGTTTCTTCTATCTCCCTTTCGGTTGTATCAGTGTCTATCGAAGATGACACATTTACTTTATTGAATAAGGATAGTATATATTCTTGAACATCAAAATATGGGTCAAGTTCTTCTGTGTCTAAATCATTATGACCAAAAACTTCGCCCCCAGAAAAGTTATTATAAAACACTTGAATAAATTGTTCTAATGTGTTATATTGGACACGAGTGAATGATGAACTGGAAGTTTCAAATTGTTGTTGAGTTGATGGAGAATTTATACCACCGACCATAGCAATACCTATAGATGTTTCGTCGTAGGTTCCTATAGAACAGTGTTCTCCCTTTTCTTCTACAGGTCTACCTCTCTGTAATCTACCATCACGTCTAATAATATAATGATATCCTATTTTAGAATGTCCTAACTTTTTATGTATATCATCTATTTCTTCAGCACCTATATTTTTATTTGTGAATGTTTCTGTCCCATGTATAACAACAGAGTTCACTTCTCTAGAACCTGATGGTGTGAGCTTACTTGATATCTCAAGTTCGAGTTCTTCAAGGGAGGACACGTATGTGAATGGAACTGATAGGTCTTGTTCGTAGTTGAATGTTGTAGCTCTACTCACCTTATCAGCTATAACACTTTTTAAAGTTCCCGTAGCATCTCTGATATCCGCAAGTTTTTGAGCGTTTTCTGATACCTCTTCTACAATGGTTTCTATCTCGCCAGGAGTAAGACCATTCTTTTCACCTGTAGTTTTTATTTCTTCAATAATATCACTAACGTTACCAGTACCTTCTCCAATAGATTTAATTTTTTCTAAATCTATTTTACCTGAAACAACCGCTTTTAGTGTACTACCATCAGTAAATGGTAAGGTATCTGAAATCGCGCCACTTATGTTCCCTTGTGCAACGTTTTTAACAACACTAGGGATTGTTCCTGTAGGTATTTTCCCTGCAAATGCACCTTGGACTCTAGCACCAATTTGACCTGTAAGGTTCTCTGTTAACTGACCGAGAAAATCTCCCATAGAAAATGACACATCACCCAGAAAGTCTGAGGACACATCACTAATAGCTTTTTGATAATCAGCGTCTGACATAACTTCTTTTATTATATCTTTATTAATACCATCCAAACTTTTTTTAAGACTTTTACTGATACTACCAACCGTATCATCGAAAACACCTTCAACAGTTTCTATAGTATCATTAACAAATCCTTTAACAGACTTTATCGCCTGACCAATAGGGCCCTTCTTAATATCCTCTAAGAATTTTGTTATACCAGTATCATTGAGAACTCTATCAATAAATCCGTTGAAATCATCTGCTATACCTTGAAGAGGACTGAATGCTCCCGCAAGTCTACCGAATGTACCAGCAATACCCGCAACCTTTAAGATTTTTCCTAAGAAACCTCCAGAGGGCGCCCCCAAAACTTCAGGTACAGCGTCAGCCCACTTTTCGGTTTCTTCAATTGCGGCATTATTTAAAGTGATAAGTTCATCCTGAGTAGCTTTTATTGCACCGATACTTCCACTACCTATCGCAAAGAAGTTCTTTACCTTTTGGTCACCCTCTAAACCACCCAAACCATCTAACATCATAATACCTTCTCCGTCTTCATCTCCACCTAAAGATGTAACAAATCCTTCGAAGGTTTGTCCTGACTTTTTACCCAAATTAGTTTTGGTCAATAAATTAAATCTGTCAACCTTTTCTTTAATTGTGTTTTGACTATTTTTTACAGTATCAAAATTTATTGACTGTGTAGATATGCTAATGTTACCAACATCTGGAAACGTGAACCCTTTAGGTAAGTTGGCGGTTTCGGTTGAACCCGAAGTGAGACTGTCATGTTTTATCTGTAACTCAGGTAACTTTGTGTGTTTAATACGCTTTAGTTTTAAAGCATTGTTTATTACGTCTCTTCTAGACTTACCCATTTTCGTATTCTCCAACTAATTTCAAATTGTCTAGTTCTTCAGATGATAATTGCATGTAGTATTTAGAGAATACATAAAGAGAACCTTTGAGACCTTTAATACGTTCTGATTCCAATAAACGAATATTAGCAGACCTATACTCACCATTTAATTCATATGCAATGAATTTTAATTGTGTTGTGAACTTTGTATATGTGGTAGAGAACGCCTTTAATTTTCTAAGTCTCATCCCCTTAAACTTTATAAGTCCAAAGGAACCTATTCCAACATTATCACCTTCTCCTTCTCTATTACCCGAATACATTCCTTGTTGTAATAGGTTATCAGTAATTCCCACAGATTGTGGATATGTGTATCCTAAATTCAAAAAGAATTGTAGAGAATATTCAACCCTATTTTCTATTGTTTCGGGTAATGTAGGAAACCCCACATCATCTTCTATGTTTAAAAGGTTTCCAATTAAAACATCTTCGCCAATAATATTTTGTCTTTTATCTAATTGTATTTGTGAAGGTCTTTCTGTCTTGGGTAATGAACCTAGTACAATAGGTGTCTGCGAACTCTTTCCGTCCATAAACATTCCAAACACCAACGCACTTGGCAAGATACGTGGTATCTTTCCTATACCCGAAACTCCACCTTCTGTTGTGGGGAGAACACATTGAGCCCAAGGTAAATCTTCTTCTGGTATATCAGATGTTCTTTCTGTATGTAGTCCATGCACACGTATCTTCACTCTTCCTTCATATCCTGCAGGAGGAGTTGAGTTTACAACAGTCGCAATAAACCAACGAGTTTTATCACCATAATATTCTGACATTATATCTCCGAGTCTAATTTACAAAGCGTGATAGTTGCATCGTGCATTTCACCCGTGAAAGAGTGTTTTATGTCATACATAAGATATCTACCAGAAAGTCTTTTATCATAAAGACCAGATTCAGAAGTGTCATTATCAGATGAAATAAGAACTTTCATTATATCCCCTACTTTAGCACCAGCAACTAAAATAGTGGCACCTTCTGTTACAACGGTTATTGTACTTTTATGTAAAACATTCTTCATTCCTGTAGAGGAAATCTTTGTCTTAAATTTAGAATTATCTTCTTCGTCATGATAACTTTTAAAGTTTCCGTATGTGCCAGAAGATGTTACCCCATGATATTTAACAGAGTCGTAATCTAACAGTCGTTTCCCATTTAAGTTAAATACTCCATCATAAACCTCTTGAGCAAATCCTCTTTCTTCTGATATAATATCATCATTTCTTAGTTTTTCTATAGTATCTTCTATAGTACATCTTGTAGTAAAAATCTCACCTGTATTTAAATCCGTATTAGAGTATTCTGCGGAAAACGCTCCCAACTCCGCCAACCTAAGTGTATTACCAGAAGAACCTGTTTTGACAGACTTTATTGTAAACAGTTGTTGTACGGGGTTACCTTCATGAACACTATCAGTTCTATTAGGATTATATACGAATGGAATCTTGTTAAATTCTTGTTGTCTTAACATCGTATCTAGATTACCAATCCTAATTATGTTCCCTTGGAGAACAGCTTCATCGTCATCCGAGACATCCGAGTTATCAACACCTGAATGTAAATCGGGTAATCTCATTGTAGCGTAAATAAAATATGGTGTGCCGTTTATTGTAGTGAGTCTACTTGTTAACCACTCTATAGCATTTATTACAGTCATGTTTGGAATTATACATTTTATATCTTCTTGTATAGAATTTTGAGATGAACCATCAGTAACTCCAGTATAAGATATTTCTAATTCTCTATTAAGGTCATTCTGTAATATACTCTTTACAGTTTTTTCAATACTTCCACTATACGACCTACTTATTTTTGTTATTCTTCCAAGAAACCCGTGTTCATCTATAAGATTAAACAAAAATACACTTGCGCTTCCGTTACTCATCTTAACCTGATTTTTAGTTTGATACATTATAAATGTTTTTTCAACAAGAATGGGTGTTTGGTTAATATCAGCAGTACTCATGTTGATGGTTATTCTTTCGGTTCCTTGTAAACGCATACTTGAAAATATACTGTCTTTGTCAACTATAGTACAATTTCCTGTAAGATAAGCTCTATCAAGGGATTCAAAAATATTGAGTTCTACTAAGTCTTTCGTAATATCAAAGTCAATAACCCTTTCTGAAGAAACACTACTTTCGTTTATGGAAGTAGTGTACCTATCCGCGTGAATAACAGCAGAGGTTATAGTATACTTTGGTGATTGGTTATTTGAATCCCTTGACATATATTTTTAAAATCTTTGTTTCATAAGTTTCTGGAACTCTAGAGAAATACCCCGTATCATTGACGGTTTAATGATAACAATCTCTTTTAATTCTTCATTCTTTGTAACTATCCTATCAAGATGTGTAACAGGAATCCAAGATGCATCAACACTATTAAATGACTGTGGGTATGAACCTATAGTGAAATCCTGCCATTCTCCGTCAGAATCTTCATAATGGTGTACCGAATCATATTGAGAAGATTCTCGTACAAGTGTTGCAGACTGTGTGTTCCCATCAATGTCTCTATAAGATATGTTTTCGGATTCATTAAATTTATTGGTATTAGGTATTGTTCCTGTGTTAATAATTAACTGACCCATCTCTGGTATCTTACGAACGATTGTCCCTATAGTACTGCTGGAATTTCCTGATACAGTTTGACCAACAGCAAATCTTTCGGCGTCTCCACTAAAAGATGTAACATCATCATTAGTGGTTACTGTTCTATAGGGATACTTACTTTTTGCTTCATCCAGTAAATCATGACTAGGAATAGGCCAACCAGACTCACGTAAGTGTTCGTTTACAATATAAAATGTCCAATAGTAATCTACAGTTCCATAAAGTTTATAAGATAATGTATCAGGTCTTTCTCCTGATATTATTGTATATAAGTTATAAGAGGTTGCATTATTACGTGCAGCTTCTAGTACAGTAACGTTCTGTGTTATGTTTTTGAAAAATGAAATGGTCTCACCGTCACCAAAACGATAACCCACTGTTCCAAAATTTCTAAAATAATTAGCGGTCATTAGAAACCATCCTTAATATCTTGTTTGTTGAGAGCGAGAGATTCTTTGAATGATAGAGTTAAATCTACTTTTGTTGGAGCTCCGTCAGCGTGCATTGTATTTTGTTCCGCATTATATTTTACAGAAATTCCAGTTAAATAACAAGGTTTTAACTTTGTGAACACTCTTTTATCATTATACATCATATCTATAATAAACCTATCAGGATATCTGAGTCCCATCTCAACATTTACATCATTAATAGCAGTAGTCAATGCATCAGGATAAGCTTCTGAACGGAAAAATTTAACAATCTTTTTAATATCAATACTTTGTTGAGGTGTCGCGGCAATAAGATTAAAGGAGAATGAAAAACTTCTCATTCCAACACCTTCAAAAAGAACTCTTGAATTAGGTGCATTTATAACTCTAGTCATACTCTGCACCGCTTTCATTCCCGCAGAAGATGAAAGCATTTCTCCAACCATAGGTATCCTTTTTGCGGTTCTTTGTAGTGCTAATGATGCAGCTGCATCAGCAGCTTCACCACCACCACTCATCATACTCGCGGTTGAAATCCCCAAACCCGCTATACCTTTAAGTGCTCCCATCGCATCAAGTCTACCCTCCGAAACAGCACTTTCAACCATTGCACCAGTAACACCAAATTGGTCATCACCATAACTTATATTATCTGAAAAGTCTATACCTTCTGGCATATACAATTCACAAACTCTTCCTGTACCTTCTGGCATTTTATAACTGTTATCTAATCCCAAAGTACCTTCGAGGTCTTTTATAGAATTCTCAACATCTTTCATATCAGTTTTTGCTAGACCTTTGAGATACCCTAATATCGCTCCACCGAGACCACCTGAGCTCAAATCTATTAGATTAACACTTCCTAAAGCATTGTTTATTGTTTCTTGAGCAGCTGCTTTATCATCAGCTGATGCATTCCCATCGAACATTGTTTTAGCAGCTTTAGCAACCCCTACAAGGTTATCTTTAATCCCATTTACCGCTTCTAATAAACCTGTTATATTTACAACCGATTCCTTAACAGTTTCAAATCTTATATAACTTTTGAGTCCGTTTGTTGTACCCAATCCAGGCGGATATTCAAGTTCAAATTTATCTTTTAAATCATCATTTGGAATCCAAGGTTCAAACTTACCTGCGGTTTGATTTTCTAATGTTTCTACCATCTATATTTCTCTACTAAATAGTTTATAGTCAAGTCTATTTATAAGGTTTTTATGGCATATTCTGGAAGATATTCAGTAAAAAATCCATCTAAGTATGAAGGTGACCCAACCAAGGTTATCTATCGTTCTCTATGGGAACGACATGCCTTCAAATGGTGTGACGACAACCCCAATATAATCAAGTGGTCATCCGAAGAAGTTGTTATACCTTATCTATACGAAGTAGATAGGAAGTATCACCGATACTTTATGGACTTGAAACTTTCAACTAAACAGGGTAAGACATTCCTTGTGGAGATAAAACCCGACGGACAGACAAGACCTCCCAAGGGTGCAAGGAAAACAAAGAGATATCTTACCGAGAGTTTGACCTACATCAAGAATGTGAACAAATGGGAAGCGGCAGAAGAATATGCCAAGGACAGGGGTTGGGAGTTTGTGATATGGACTGAGAAGAACGAACCTCTGAAGTCTATTATACCTAAGTCAACCAAACCATTAAAACCAATAAAACCTTACAAACGTCGTAAAAAATAGTATAAATAGACGTATGAGTAAGTTATTCGATACCCT
>OBMK010003188.1_pt1 | contig 11616 bp, 17 predicted proteins | sample 1539081 | NCBI WGS metagenome assembly OBMK01 (sample SAMEA3355528, study PRJEB22509) | marine metagenome | biome: marine; feature: river plume; material: water | place: USA | collected 2010-08-07 | depth 0.5 m | reverse complement strand
CTCTGCATATCTTTTATATACTTCTTTAAATCGGCATAGTCTGATGCCATGGGTTTCTGTATGCTCATTGTGATCTCCTGTGAAATTGTGTGCAAATCTGTCTGTGTTCTGACTTGGTTAAATGGTTTATGCTGTCGTTTTTGGGGGTTCTGTTAGGGCTGGTGCTGATGTCATGCTGTATTTCAAATATATCAGAGTCAGGGAAGTTGTCAGCACACACCACAATGCCAGGCCATAATACTAATGTGAGTTGTGTGTCTGACTGTTTACATCTGTTTATCAGTGTGTCACATGCAAACATATTAGCACGAGCTAACCAGGGTATGTAAATACTATTATAAAACTGATCTGTATCTGAATTTTGTCTGTTTGTGCTGGCCGTGTGTCTGTTTTCTGCATCTAAATACAGTTTTTCCATGCTGATGTGTTCAGATTTATTATAAAACTCCAGTATGTTGTCTGTGTTGTCTGACTGTGTCGTGATGTCTGCTCTCAGGAAGTCTGTTACATGATATATAATATGCTTTGCAATGGGTAATCCTGCTGATAAAAAACTGTTAATTATATGTACATGACTGGCACCAGGATAACCCTGATGTTCCACAGTTAAGTCCTGGCTTTGTGCCCACATTGTAGCCCAATGGCTGTGGGTATCGTCCAGGCAGGCATAACTATCGCCCAGCACTAACACATCAGTACTCATGTTTACAATAATATAGTTTCTTCTCTGCCTCTGGTACGTCTGTAGTACTTCTCCTGAGCGGCAATCTGTCTGATTATTTTTTGCTTGTGAACCTTTCTGGCTTTCTGCTTGTCTGGTCCAGCATTTGCCTTCTTGGTGTTAAATGCTTTGGCTTTTGTAGTCATCTTTTTCATAATGTTCCCTTGGTTATTACAAGACCCTCTTCAGGATCTTCTAGTGTTAATGGCTCTCTTAGTGCCTCATCTTCTTCTTCTTCACGCCACATAGCTCTGTCTTCTGCTATGCCGAATGCTTCGTCCAATGCTTCTCCTACGTCGTCTTGCGTTAGAAAGTCATCTGTTAGTGCTGAGCACTCGTATTGATATAGTTCTCCGCTCAGTAAAGCACCACAAAAATCGTTAGCAGGCTCATACCAAAGTAAATCTGCTTCATGTTCATCACTTTTATGTAACCATTTTTCGACTGCTTCTGAGGGCGGTCCCCATGCTGACTCAAAGTATCCTTCTAATATACCTCTTACTGAACCGTTGTGTTCGTATTCTTCCTGCTCCAGTCCATGATCTGTGATATCCCATTTGGTACCCCAATTATTAATTGCTGAGTTATAATCCCATTCACCTTCCAGTGGTGCCAGGGCAGTTAGTAGCCCATTATCTGTGTCGTCAGCCAGAATATCAGTTATTCTGTCTATTTCTGCTTTAGGACCTTCTATCCTGATATGATTACTGCACCAGTTAGGCATTAGTCGTCTAACCCATAAACGTAACTATCGTTCTTTTCGTTATAACCATAGAAACTGCCTTCCTTTGCTTCTTCTTTGCTTTTTTTAAGGCTTTTGTTACTTGCACCAAGTGGGTCGAGTAAGACTCTTTCCCGTCTAGATAATTGTTTGTTTTCTATCTTGTCGTACATTATCTCTCCCAGCACTTATATCCTGTGCAATCTTCTACAGTATCTCCACAGTTCCATTCGCAATATACATCTGAGTCTGTTAGTTTAGATATCTGTAACAATATGCTGTCCACTTCTGGATCATTCAGGTGTCCTATAACGTCTTCTGTTACATTTGTGTTGTAACATAGCTCACCGTCGCCATCTAATACTGCGACTTCCCATTTGCCTTGAGGACCACCATAACTTCCGCTGTGTTTAACAACACTAGCACCATAACCATTAGGAAATGCATAGAGTTTCTGCACTCCATCTCCATGAATAGTTTTAGTTTCCTTTAAATAGATTGTATCAACTGCCATTATGCCACCTCAATCATGCTCAAAGGAACATTGTAATTACTGCCTTGCATATTAACAATAGCACGTTTGATGTTTACCTTTTCAATAACACCAGCAGTTCTTTTTGTTTTTTGTACTACCCAAACGTTATCGCCAACATTTAATGTTGCTTTTGTTTGTGTTTCCTGCACGGTTCTGGTGTAAGACATTAATGATTGCAATTCTGTTGTAGAAAAGTTGCCTCTCATTACTGCTTGTTTAATTTCTGACATATTCATAAATTACTCCTAAATTTAAATATACTACTAGTATAGCAAATAATTAGGATATGTCAAGTGTTTTTTGGTAAAAAAGTTAGTAGGTATTCCGCCCATTGTTTATTTAAATTCATTTCAGTCTCATTATTACCAAAATGATTAGGTGTTTGTAATATTGGTTCATAATCTACACCATTTTGACTTGCATTTTGTATAACGAAATGGTCGGCAACAGGTAATTCTTTTAATTTATCTATAAGTTTTTCTTTAAAATCTTTTTTATTTAGAATATCTCGTTGGAAAATATTATCATGCTTTCCATATGACTTGGGTAATAGATCTTCTTTAAGCTCTGGTATTGTATTAAAACTATAAAACTCTACAATTCTTACACCTTTAGAATAAATTTGTGGTATTAAATTGTTTTGTATATAAAGTACATGGGAAATCCATAATCTTTGTTGTTTTTCCCTATCAAACACATGCAACATAAAACTTTTTGCTGTATCTATTACACCTTGAGTGAAATGATCAGGATTAGTTACTAAAAAATCTTCAGATATATTAGTTGAACATATATTTTGCCCATTAAAAAATAGCCTATATGGGTTAGTGTAACATACCACAACGGTATCACCAGTTTGTATGTTATCAATTTGATCTTCAATTTGTAGCATTGTGTATTCTATAGAGCTACCACCCAGACTTTGTATGTTTATTTCTTTGCCTAAACTATTTGCAAATTCAACTCCCCACCAATAGTCAGGAATTGACTGGCAACCTACACCTTTTTGTGGTACATCGCCTACTTCACAGGGACTACAACAAAAACTATCACCAAAAAACCACACACTATTCATTAATTAATCTCTAATTTATTACGAGCTTTATCTAAATCTCCTGCAAACCATATGTCTGCAACTGCTTTTAGACCTATTTCAGGATCTAAATAACTATTAAGTAAGTCTCTGGGCTCATTTATTATAAACTCAGGTAAATTTTCCCAAGTTAATTTAGGTGTTTGTGCAATCCTACACATTAATCTTTGATTGTGTTCTAGTATAGGCTTTAATTTACGGTTAATTACTTTCCATTCTTCATCATTTTTGTTACATAAGTCAGTTAATATTGTAATTACTCTGCTAATTCTCTGTCTGGGATTGATCATCTCATCATAATCTTCCATCCAAACAGTATCAAATGTTTTAAAACCTAAATATTTAAGTAATTTAATTGTGAATGGTGGAGCAATCCATAACATAGGATGTCCATGTAGGAATTGTCTGAATGTTTTTTCAGTAATAAAGCCAACATGGAAATATTTAACCCACTCAGGTACATTTACTTTCTGACTCTCACAAATAGGACATATCATTCTGTGCGAAACTATATCATATTCCATTAATGCTACACAATTATTATGATTAGGTATTCGTGAACTACAGTCGTTATAACTATTGTTCATATTACCTAATAATGTTTCTGTAACTAATGTTAAATGGCTTTTATTATAAAATTGTGCAAAGTTATTGGATATCTCAGTACTGTCGCTTAATGAAACTGCTTCAGTAAACTCTATATCACCATAACTCATTACTGCGTCTTTAGATTCTTCTGCTACATCATATGTTATTGGTAATTGTTTAATCAGATGCTCAGGTAATTGGCCAGTTAATGTATTATGTCCTACCTTATTAAATGTAACAATACCTTTATGCATTAATTGTTTTTCCATTAAATGCTGATAAATTGTCATTCTGTGCCTGTTTGGTATTTTATTTAAACAATTAAATACAAATTCCTTGTCTTGTGGTTCACCTGGTATAGGTTGATAGTTTATTTTAGGCACTATACCATCCTTATTCGGTATGTCAAACAGTTTAGGTGCATATAATTTACTTAATAAAAACTCGCATATAAAATTTACTCTGCCTTCTTTGGAGTAATTATGCTTCTTCCAGTAATAATATTGTTTAAATATTTGCCAATTACTGGTAATTACTGTAAATTGTTCTGGTTTAAAATTATATTCCTTACAGAGTGTGTGAATATAATAAAATATATACTGCCCATCTATAATCATTGCATTACCTTCGTATGGATGATTAATAATTACCTTTAATTCATCTTGTGGTACATGCTTTTCTCTGGTAATAAAACGAATAATATCTGTCTTTAGTTTACCTTCCCAAAAATTATCAGATAAATCTGTTAAATTGTCTACATAGTCAATTAAATCAAATGTTTTTTTCGTTATTTGTTTCATGATAATATAAAATATATACTGCGCCTAAACAGTCCTGCCTCTACAGGCAAGCCACTGCTGTGTGTAATGTTGGTGCAATCAGTACAAATATAACCTGAGTTAGGTATAAATGGCACATTAATTACATAGTCTCTAAATCCGTTATTGGCATCTCTATAAAATCTGGTGCCGGCACTCTGTTGGCAAGTACTTGGTAAGTATACTTGCATTGCACCACCGTAATCTGTAAAGTCGAATGTGTCTTTATGTATACCCAGTTCATATCCTTCAGCATCTTCCCATAACACTGGCGAAATAATACTAAACTCTGAACCCATTAGCTCATTAATTTTATTTAATAATGCATTATTAAACTGTGTAAACTTTAATACAGGACTGAAGTCTGTAATTTGTTTCCTGCCTAGTTCTTTTTGTGCAGGCATATCTATTATTTTGCATTTATCGTATGCTTCTGCTAATAGTTTTAAATCATTTGATGTAAACATGTCTTTTATTAATGCTATTTTTGTGTGTTTATATTGATCAACAGGCATTATTTGTGCATTATTAAATGTATTATTAAGATTGCTAATACTGAGCTCAGTGATCATATGTTATACTTTAAATAATCGTGATAGTCTGCCCATGTAAGGCGTGGTATTTGTTTTAAATTAAATATTAATTGCTGATTATATTGTAGTGTAGGCACCATTCGTTGCCATAAATCCTGTCTTTCCTGAGTATTTAATTTAGATAAGTCTTTTAATACATCAATTACTGCGTTTATTCTGTCTACAGGGTCTCTGATTGCATCATAACTTTCGTCCCAGAACTCTGAGTATGTTTTAAATCCTAAACGTTGCATTACTTTTGTGGTGCCATGCTCTGCTACCCAGATAACAGGATGTCCGTTTGCTATAGTCCTGAATGTTTTCTCAGTAATAAATCCTTCTTCGTAGTAAAAGTACCAGTTGTTATTAATCCAGTCCTCAGGAATGTTTTCTGGCGTTCCTCCACCTGTTTCTGCAACCACGCTCACTAAACTATCATCTAGTATAGGTGCATACTGATTGTCATGCTTCTTGACGTCATCATAATACTGATGTCTGTTTACTGATTCGTATATCCATTCTGCCGCAGTTTGATCTGCTGGTTTATCTAATATTAATGGTAACTCTGCAAACAAATTGTCCGGCATCATACCTATCAGGTCAGCATAACCTACTTCATTAAAACTACAAAGTCCATGCTGTAACATATTGCTATCTCTTAATGCATGATATAAATGCATTCTGTTTCTGCGTGGCACTCTGTTTAATGTATTAAATGTTTTACCTAACTGTTTAGGTTGTGCAGGGTCACAGTAATCGAACTCCATTTCCTCACCCCAGGTATCAAATACTTCTCCTTCACCTATGCTATCTCCATTGTATATATTTGGAGCATAACACCAAAGCATCTGCATGTGAGCTTCTAAATTAAACATAGGTCTTCTGTTACCTTTTGCTCTGTGCCATTTCTGATAAAGCCAAAAGATCTTCCAGTTACCTGTGATAATTGTTACGTTAGTAGGAGTTATTCCGTATTGTTCTGCTAATCTATGAGCACTTCCGAACCACCAATCATTATCAATTAGTAGCATATTGGCTTCAAACGGATGATTGAATACCAATTGAGTAGTTGTAAAGTCTATATTATTTGCTCTACATTCCTCTAATAAAGGTTGGAAGTAGTACACAAAATCTTCACAATCTCCTTCAGGCAATGGAATGCCAGTCATGTTTATGTGTAATAATATTCTGTCTGTTTCTATATCAAATGACTCTTCAGGTAAGCCTGAACTTGTCATTAGTAATTGTTTTAACTCTTCTGGTGCCATTTAGTTTTGCCAAATCCTTGTCTGCGTCTGAAGTATAACCACTCCAAGTATTGTTCGTCACTATTCCATTGTTTTTCTATATCTACTTCCCATTTATAATGAGCTGGTGTTAGTTCTGCATCAGCATCATTAATAAAGTCTAAATAATTCCATTTTGCTTCAAACTCTTGTGGGTACTCGTGTTTGATATTTGTTACAAATGCCTTTTGTGTTTCAAACAAACCACTACGTTTGTCTCTGGTATCAAATGTATTACCTATAAACTCCATTACTGCGTCATAGTTTCTGTGGAAGTCCTGGTTAGCATACCAAAATAATGTATGTCCGTATGCACCGTCTGTCATTTTACCTGTTGTCATATATGTATCAAGTATTTGTCTGGTTTCGTTATACTTGTTACCTACTATGCCTGTGTCGTTTTGTATTGCTTCAAACAATTGGTCATAACTTTCTTTGTATGTTTGTTTGCCTTGCTTATCCCATACTCTGGTTATTACCTGAGCCCAACCTCCACAATGGAAGTTAATAATCATCCAGGCATACATCCAGTTATCTAAAAATTCATCATAAGGCATTGTGTTAGTTGCTTTGACTATCTCTGTGATCTCTGATATATGTTGGTCATGATCTGGTTCACGATCTCCTGCAACATAGTCAGGTAGTTCAATTGTTTTAAATCCGTATTCGTTTTTGTGTTCGGGTAAATTACTTGTGGCATTTTCCAACACCTGATGGAACCATATTTCTATACTGTTATGCTGTCCTATATCCAGTACACCAGCCAAGCCCTGACGCCACGTGTCTGTTGTTTCTAATGGCAATGGTAGTATTAGTTCTGTATAACTTCCTATACCTTCACGGTTGAGCAAGTCCATCATATCTCCTAAGTGACTGCTTTCCATGTTCTTTCGTTTAATTACTTTTAGTACATCATCGTCCATGCTTTGCACTGATAACGTCATGCCTCTGTTAAATCCATTACTGATAAACTTCTTGACTATCTCTATGACGTTTTGCTTTGCGTTCTTGTGCCAGTTAGCATTAACAGTAGCAGGAAATCCTGTGCGTTTTTGTACATCTAATATGTAATCAGTTATAGGCATGTCTCTGTCAGGGAATATACCAAAGTTTGCATCAGCCATAAAGATGTATTCTATTTTGTTTATACCTAACCATTCTATTTCCTGGTATACCTTCTCCATAGGAAACTTTTTAACTTTGGCATAAGTCAAACTACCCCAATCACAAAATGTGCAACTAAACGGACAACCTCTGTTGGTTTCCAATGTAGTACTCCATTTTATATCAGGATTGTCTGCTATTATTTTATCAAATACTCCAGTAAGATAAGGACTAGGTATGTCTAAGTCCTCAACTCTGTTTGCTGAGTAAAGTTTTCGTGTATTACCTTGTTCAAAGTCTGTTAGGTATTCGTGTACACTTAACTCTCCTTCTGAGATAATAAATGTATCAACGTAAGGTAATTGATCTATCTGCTCTGCGTTTCTAAACTCTGTCACTTGCGGACCGCCGAAAACTATTTTTACATCTGGTGACTTTTCTTTGAGCAGTTTGGCTAATGCCTTGTTGTATTCCCAATTCCACATATAGCAACTAAACAATACAATATCATCCTGTGCCATATCATCACTAGCCCATTCTATTTTCTCTCTGCGGAATACAAGTTTGTTGAGTTCAAGTTTGTCTTTAAACTCAGGAGATTGTGCAGAAAAACTATAGACACAACCAACAGAGTATGGTAGCCAATAGCCACTAAATGCTGATCCTCCTTGACGGAAGTTGGGTTGTACTAGGCTTAATTTCATAGTACTATTTACACGAAAGGCCCACCTAAGTGAGCCTTTAATGATTCTAAACTTATGATTTACGCTTCTTCGTCGTCATCACCGCTATCGTCATTCTCTGCTTTAATTATTGCTTTTGCTAGTTTAATGAAAGAGGCAATCATTTTATCTTTTGTCTCTCTGGCATCTAATTTAATGCCCCATTCGTTCCTAGCAAGATCGTCAATTTCCTTTTTAGTTTTAGCAGAAAGTTGTGCCTTGGTAGGCGCCTTTCTTACTTCAACTACAGGTGCAGGTTTTGGTGCTGGTGCTTTCTTAACAGGCGCCGGTGCTGGTGCACTTTTGTCTGATTTTAAGAAAAAGTTGTATACAACAAATCCTACTATTACGATTCCAATAACTATACCAATTGAATTATCCATGGTTATTCTCCTTTAAATAGTTTATCGTCTAAATTATGTAATGCACTATAAAGTTCATTACCCCTTACAGGATGGTCGAAGTTTACAGGATTTACTCTTTTATAACCTGTAGACCTTATTCTCGCCTTGACTTTTTCTACTATTGCTAAATCATCTTTACTAGGCTGTATTGCAGTCTCTAATTCAGATAATAAACCAAATAGCACTAAGTCAAATTGCAAATAACTAAACCCAAACTGAGCCTCATCACCTGCATCCACACCTAATCCATCCGTTGGTGTTGCCGAAATAATACTTGTTGGTACTTCCATGATCTCTGCCAAGGCAGGGACTTCCCAACTTTTGCTTAGTGATTGAATAGGAGCAACATCTCCTACATCACCATGCAAAGTCCAAAAACCGGCAGATAGTTCACTGAAGTTATCAGTACTTCCTACTATGCCGTTTAATTTGTTTGCTAAATTGTAAAGGGTAAGCATTCTAAGTCTGGCTCTAATATTACCACGTCTAACTTTAATTGCTTTGCTTTCTTTTTTACCTGAAAGCTCTTTGTCTGATTTGTTTTGTTTGCAGTAGAAGTCATACATATCAGATAAATCAACTTGTATATGATCTATCTCTAATGCTTCACAGGCCTCTACTCCTCTGTCTGTTTCTGTTTCGTTCTGATGTATTGGTAATGTTACTCCGGTAACAGTCCAACCTGCTTCTTTAAATAGTGCGGCAGTTAAGGCACTATCTATTCCACCACTCATTCCTATAACAATATTGTCTATGTTATAACTGTCTCGATAGTCAATTAAACTTCTTACAAGACCATCTTTAAGTTGATCTCTATTGTCTTCGTATATGTTTATTCTGATTTGTTCCTGAAGTAAGGATTCAAACCAAGGACTAAGTTCAGGTGTAACACCGTTCCTAGTATTAAATTCTAAAATCTTATCTCTTAATTCCATAGTACTATTTATTAAGTAGTGTTTTAATGATTGTGAATTTATGAGCCATTAAAATGTTAAATGTAGTATTAGCACATACGTCATTAGATGTAGGAACTGGTCTGTTCCGTGTATCATCCAGTATGCATGGTCTTCTGGTGTGTAATCTCTTGACTTCCATATATTAGTTTTAACATAATCTATGTGATAATGTACTACAGAGTCTAACAAACCCATCAGCAATGCCCACCAAAAGTTTATACCTAAAAAGTTTAATACCATCAGAGTTAATATTCCGTGCCAGCCTGAATGAGCTAAACCGCCAAATGCACCATAAGTACCTTTGCCTCTCATCATCCAACTGTATTGCGTGTAGTAATCTGCAACCATGTGTTTTGTTAATAAACCTATTATTAAGGGAATTGCGTCGTGAAACATTGTATTTCCTAGTAGTTGTTGGTCCAGATAAGTGTGTTACTTACTTCTTCTATGTTAGATGAGTTCCTGGTATCTAATCCTATTGCTAGATCCTCAGAGTATTCTTTTTCAAGGTAGTACATCCATGCCTTGCCTTGTGATGTCTGTGTTACTTCTCTGTTATAAAAGTTAGGATAGCCTTCTATTGCATCAAGTTCTTCCATAACTTCTTCGTCTACTTGCCAAACCTCTCCCTGTATATGTTTTTCGCCATTTTTAGTAACACCAGGAAAAGATCCTAAGTCTATCATATTATAATCTGGGTATAGTGTTTTTGCTTTGCCAACAATAGTTGCACCCTCAAATTGGTTTAGGCCTCTGACCGATCCGCCACTTTTAAGTGAACCATATACAAAAACTTTATCTAATCTATCCATTAACCTTCTCTTCTAAATCTTTTATTCTGGCACTCATTGTACTTAAAAGTCTGCTAGTATCAGCATCTAGTACCTTTGCCTGACTGGCAATAGACATTGCTGATAGCTCGTCTATCTTGTCATTAAGCTCAGCAATAATTCTGTTTTTATCGTTTATAACCTCTAGCAATTCTGCCTTAGTCATTTGTGTTGTACTTTTTACGCTCATATTTTTAACCTTTCCACATATTATACATTATTAATTCTATTTGTCAAGTATTTTTGCGACATTTCCTCGTGCCACAAACGTTTTTCGGAAAGCATACCCACTACTACTGTTTGGTGCGTCTGCACTATGCGGCATACTTCCGTCTACTATTATTAATCTGTTTGGCTTGTAATCTATCTCTGCTATCTGATAGTTGTCTACAAGTTCTTGACTAAATCCTCTCAGTCCTTTGTCTAATGTATCTTTCTGATACACTCTGAAACTTCCGCCCCATTTACTATCCCATACTTTATTACAATGCCATAAGAATGTAATGTTCCTGGGTCTAAAACTATCTTTGTGTATTGTGCCTTGCAAGCCTTGTGTTTGTCCATTAATACCTGCGAAGTCAAACTGCTCAAATTCTATACCAAAGTCAGTACACATTTGTTCTATTATAGGCCTAGCAAACTCTACATAATCTCCGTTAGGCTTCATCCATTTCCTAAACAATCTCATTATCCAGGTAATCTCTGTGGTTTCACCATCAGAGTATGTAACGTCATTATCAAAACTCCATCTGTTTGTAACACTTAATACATTATCAAACTTGGTCCATAAATTTTTAGGGCACCAATCGTCTATAACATGTATTGCTTCTAATGGCAATGCATCTAATTTAAATGCCGTATCGTAATACTTAACTTGCATTTAGTTTACCTATTTCGTCTATTATTTTTATACTTGCTAACCTGTGTAATGCCCTGCCGCCATGTCCTAAGTCAGGAAAAAACTCAAAGTTAAAATATTTGTCACATGTTTTCCTTAACTCAACTAGTTCTGCCTTAAACTCCTCTGTTAAATTTAAGTGCTCTATTCTCTCGGTAGCCATCCAATCTATTGTATTGTCCATTGTACCTTTAATTGGACACATTTTGTCACTATCCCAAAAAGGATTGTCAATTAAATTTGTGATTCTGTCTATAAGAAAATACAAATTTGAATACTCAGAACGGTCAATATGTGTAGGAAGACTTACTTGTCCCCCAACTAATATAACTGGTATGCCTATACTGTCTAATTGTTTTAAAAAAATA
>OBMK010003186.1_pt1 | contig 11625 bp, 4 predicted proteins | sample 1539081 | NCBI WGS metagenome assembly OBMK01 (sample SAMEA3355528, study PRJEB22509) | marine metagenome | biome: marine; feature: river plume; material: water | place: USA | collected 2010-08-07 | depth 0.5 m | reverse complement strand
CTAAGTCTGCAGATCCAGCTAATGGTTCAATACAAAAACTATATGCTGAAGACACTAATTTAATTATATTTCAAGAAGATAAAGTAAGTAGAGCTTTAATAGATAAAGATGCTATATATTCAGCTGAAGGTAATGCAGCAATTACTTCATCACCTTTAGTTATAGGTCAAATAATAGCTTATGCTGGTGAATATGGTATATCTAGTGATCCATTTAGTTTTGCAGTATATGGTTATAGAAAATATTTTACAGACAAAAAAAGAGGGTGTGTACTTAGACTATCAGCAGATGGTATAACAGAAATATCATCATATGGTATGCATGATTTTTTCAGAGATGAACTAACTAATGCTAATAAAATTGTTGGTGGTTGGGATGCTCATAATAAAAATTATGTATTATCACTTCAGTTTAACAATGCTTTAATACCTTATAAAACAGTTTCATTTGATGAAAGCGTTTTAGGTTGGACTAGCTTTTTTAAATATGAACCAACTTATATTACAAGCTTGGTTAGTGATTTTTATAGTTTTTATAATGGAAAAATTTACAAACAAAACTCTGGAAGTTACGGTAATTTTTATGGAATAACTTACGCATCAGATGTGACTGTTATTCTAAATGCAAACCCATCTTTAGTTAAAAACTTTAAAACAATTAACTATGAAGGTGGAGCAGGTTGGGAATTAAAAAGTATGACAAGTAGCTCTGGAGACGTTACCTTACCTATAAATAAGTATGAAGCACCTTCTGCAACTACATTAAATAATTTACAAGCGTTACAGACTAATATATTTAGCAATAATTTTAAAAGAAAAGAAAATAAATTTTTTGCTAATTTAATAAATAACTCATCTCCAACTAGTGGGGAGGTTTTATGGGGAGCAAGTTCTTCTGGTATAAAAGGTTTTTATTCAACTGTAAAAATGGAAGTATCTTCTACAACACAGGCGTTTTCAGGAAAAATAGAATTATTTGCAGTGTCATCAGACACAGTAGAATCATCGTATTAAATTAAATTAAATGGAATTAAAAGTAAGATCACTTACTGATGAAGATTTTATTATTTTATCAGAATGGTGGAAAGACTGGGGTTGGCCCGTAATGCCAAAAGACATGTTACCTGATAATGGTGCTGGTGGTATAATGGTAGAACATGAAGGCAAGAATATTGTAGCTGGGTTTTTATATTGGAGTAATTCAAAACTAGTTTGGTTAGATTGGATAATTTCAGATAAAAATGCTAAAAATAAAAATAGAAAAAAAGCTATTGAAAAACTAATAGAAACAGCTGAGCTTATGGTAAAAAAAGCAGGGTGTAAATACATGATGTCTATAAGTAGAAGTAATAGTTTATTAAAAATACATAAACAAATGGGTTGGAACGTTGACAAAACTCCTTCTCATGAAATGATTAAAGTTATAATTTAAAACTAAAATATATGGCAGTAATAACAGCAGGCACAGCGTTAGCGATTGGAGCAGGGACAGCAGCTATAGGAACGGCTGTAGGTGTTGCTGGTGCTAATAAGCAACGTCGAGCAGCTCAAAGAAATAAAAGCAAAGCTGAAAGAGAAATAGCTTCTATTAAAGCTTCACGGCAAAGCATAATTAATCCTTATGCAGGAGCTACAAATTTAAGTGGTTTAGCTACAGACACGAGTGTTGGAATGGGTAATCCATTTGCTAGTTTAGGTGTTGCCACTAGTGCAGCTGAAATACAAATAGAAGAAGCAGATATTGCTCTAGCAAATACTCTAGATACTTTAAGAGCTACAGGTGCCAGTGCTGGTGGTGCTACAGCTTTAGCCCAAGCAGCTTTACAGAGTAAAAAAGGTGTTGCAGCAAATATAGAACAACAAGAGGCTAGAAATGAAGAATTAAAAGCAAGAGGCCAACAGCAGCTTGATCAAATAAAAATGTCAGAACAGCAACGTTTACAAAACGTATCAATTTCAGAAGGGCAAAGACTTCAAGCAACTGATGCCGCTGGCAAGCAGTTTGTTTTTGAACAACAAGAAAATAGAACTAATGCAGATTTAGATAGAGCCTCTGGTCAAGAGCGTCAAGCGCAACAAAACATAGCTAGTGCAAATGCAGCTAAGTCTTCAGCAATAGCTGGTGGGTTTGGTGCTTTAGGAAGCATGGCTGGTGCTGTCGTTGGAGCTGGCGGAATCGAATAATAATAAACAACACATGTCTTATAGAAATCCTGAAATAATTAAAGATACATCTGGCCAAATTTATGGCCAAGCTGTTGCCAATATTGGTAAGTCACTAGCTCAAGGTGTAGCAACTAATGCAGCTAATAGAGAGCGTTTAAGAAAAGAAGCGGAAGCTGAAAGAAAACGAACTCAATCTATTGGTTATAACATACAGAGTCAAGCTTATAAAACTAGAAACGCTAACTATACTCAACTAAAAAAAACCGAACCTGGTTTAGCTGAACAGTTTAAAATACAAACAGAAGCTTTACTTATGGGTAATGATGAAATAGGTATGGGTGCTATTGAAGCTAGAACATTGTTAGCAACGGGTAAGGATTTAAGTGTTGATGAAAAGCAAAATCTTCAAGCAAAAATTAATAGATATGAAGTTTTTCAAAGTGGCTTAATGGGTAATGCTGGTAAAATTATTTCAGAAACAGAACTTTATAACAACACTTCTCCTGGAGATTTTAACAATAAATACCGTTGGGCAGGTTCTAATGAATATGAAAGAACAGCTTCACAATTTGCTGCTGCTGCTTTATCTGATCAAGAGATACCAGGCGCAAGATATGAAAAAAAGTTGTATACTCCAACTGAAAATGGTGAACAAATTGTTGGTGTAAAAATATTTGTAGATCCTAATGATTCAGCAAATAAAGGTAAATATGATAATGAAGAATTATTTCCTAGAAATGAAAATGGTGAAATAGAAATTGAATGGAAAAAAGATTTAAACAAATGGGACGAAGGTTTGTTAGAAGAAATAGAAGCTGTACCAGATAGTATTGAAATATTTAAAACAGCAGGTATAACTAATGAGCAAGGTGGTTTCAACGAAGACCAATTTTTAAATATATCAGGTGATTCTCAAAGAATATCTGGATTAGAGCAGTATAGTCAAGTAAATCTTAGAAAAGACATTAATGTTGCTGGATGGGCTAATAATAGAGTTTTACAAGACGAAATTAAATCTAAAGCCGCAGGTTATCAAGGTATGAGAGATGATGAACTATCTTCTTTTCTTGCTGTAAAATTAAACTACCCAATAGATATAGCAGAATTTAGAAAGCTAGATCAACCTGAGCAATTAAGAATTATTGAAAAAGAATTAAACGAAGAATTTATTATACAGAAAACATCTGGTTTACAATCAAGACCAGCTAAAGAAGGTGATCCTGGTGCTGTTATAGATCCTATAACGCCTGTTAATGGAAATGGTGAACCAAATTATAAAGTATATTTTGAAGGCTCAGAAAGTGTAAAAGGAACTCCTTCTGCACCTGAATTATCAGATAATCCTTCTGTTGCTGCACAAAGTCTTATTGATGATTTCTTTGAAGATCCCGCTCAGTCTTATTCAACTTTTAGAGGTAATGTTGGTGAAACTGCTGTTTATGATGAGGCTCAAGGTGAAATGAGAATAAGTGGATTAACTAACAGTGATGGTTCGCCAATGGAAGATGAAGTATTTAATTTTAATGATAAAAATGATATTGCTATGTTTGCTCAATTGTTATTAGATTCTTCTGGTTACGTAGGTAAAGACGCTGAAGGTAGAAAAATAAGAAAAGAGTTTACAAAAAATATGAGAAAAAATATAGACAAGTATTTAAAACAGTATAAAAGAGTTGATAATGAAACTGTTGCTCAAAATAAAAAATACGATTTTAGTTAATAATTAAATTATATAAAACATGGAATGGACCGAAGCACAAATGTCTATTTTAAACCAAATTGTTTCGACAGGAGAACAACAAGGTTTATCTACAGAAGAAATACAAGCTCAATTAGACATTAAAAAGTCTGAGTTTAAAACAGCAAAGACATCAACCACACAGCAGGACTCGGGTGTGGATGCAGACAAAAACGGGTCCATTATGGAGTCAGACTTGGAAAGTGGTTCATCGGTTTCTACAAAACAGAAAAAACCTGATTGGAAACCTGTATTTTCTAAATCAGGAAATATAGTTAATCTAAAAGATCCAGCTTTAAAAACTAGAGAAGATATATATGTAAAAAAAGTTGAGAATGATTTAATGAAGTTAAACTCTGAGGTTCCAGAGGAAGATGTTGAACAAGCTAGAGCTAATCAATATTTTAAATTAGATGAAAGACCTACAGAGTATATAACAAGTATGAACAGTAGAGGGGCTGGTGTATATCAACCAATTCCTATAGAGCAATATTTAGGTAAAGAAAAATATGAGCAATATTTAGGTTATTTAGAAAACGGAGAAATAAAACCTTTAAATAGTGATAACGCTGAATATTTACTTTCATTAGGACCTGGATCGGTAGAAACAGCTCAACAATTAGCTACTGAAAAATACTATCGAAATAATGGTGTTGGAGAAGAAATAAGAAATAAAGTTGATTTTTTTGGAAATGACAAAGAATTCACTAGTGAAGAAGAAGCTGATAAATTTTTAGAAAAACAATATGAATTTATTCAAGAAAAAAATAAAGAATTAGTTGATCAATATGATGATTATGATAAGCAAACTGCTGTTTATCAAGACCAATTTAATGTCATAAAGACTAAAATGGATGATATTGAAAACAGGTTTAGCGAAGATTTTTTTGGTAACATATCACCTGGTTCATCGGAAGATGCTAGAGCTTATCAAAATTTAATAGCTGAAGCTCAAGTTTTAGAAGATAAATATATTCAAGAAGGTTTTAACGATCTTTATGATTCTTTAGTTAAAACACAAAATGATAACAATTATTTAGTAAACCAATTTAGAAAAAAATCTAAAAAAGTATCTGGTTTAAAAGTTTCTCAGCGAGCAGCTGGTTTAGATTATTCTGTATCAGCTAGAACGGGTATGGCTTTAGAAGAATTTTTTGCAGGTGGAGCTGTCAACACACTTGGTTTAACTGGACAGCTAATAAATAGAGCGGCTTATGTTTTAGCTAATCCAAACAACAAAGAACAGCTAGAAAAATTAGATGAAAGCTTCGACGCTATAAATGAATACACAACTAATTATAACTTAGACTTAGCTAAAAAAAGAGAAGAAACAATTCCACAAAATTTACGTATTGACGATGTACAAAATGGAGAAATTGGTTTTGGAACTTGGTTTATGGAAGCTTTAGCAAATAATTCTCCCTCTATACTTACAACTTTTATACCTGGAGGTCTATATGCTAAAGGTGCTATGGGTGTTAAATCTGCTGGTAAATTATCCACTGTTTTTTCTAAAGCTTACAGAGGAAAAGCAATGCAAAAAGCATTACAAGCTCAAAAGGCTTATGCAATAATGGGTAGAAGAACAGCTCAAGGTATATTTTTTACAGGAGAAACTGGTGGTAAGTTTGGTGAAATACAAGTTAATGCAGCTAATGCAAAAGAATTTTTACCTAGATTATATGAGTTAAGAAATGATACAACTAACGAAGAAATAAAGTCAGACATTAATGACCAAATAGAGGAGCTAGAGTTAATGCAAAACTATAGTTTTACTCAAAAAGCTTTTACATCTTATGGTTACGGTGTTGCAGCTACTGTTGCTGAAACTTTAGGTTCTTTAAAATTTATAGAAGGAGCTAGTAAAATAGCAAGAAATATTGGTGTAAATCAATTTAAAAAAGAAATGTATAGCGTTCCTTTAAATTTTAGAAAAAATATTGTTGGTAAAACATTAAGTGGATTTGGCAAGGTAGCTGGTAAAGGTATATCTATAGAGTTAGCAGAAGAAACTTTAACTCAAATAGCACACAATAGTTTAGATATTCTTGCATTAAAAGAAAACAAAAGCTTTATAGATGGTATTGATAAAGATTTTTTTGCTAATACAATAGTAACTAGTCTTGCTATAATGTCGCCTAAATTATATGGTAATACAGTGAATCTTTTAAAAAATGAATTTAGAATTAAAAATGATGTAGATAATACACAGAAACTAGTTAAAGAGCTTATTGCTTTAGATAATTCTAAACGTGGGTTAAAAGGAAATAAGCAATACAGAGAAAATAGAGCTAGAAGAATTCAAATAATAAAAGAACTAGCTATTCAAGATGGTATGTCTATTAACAAATTAAACTATATGACTAAAGATCAAATAGTTGAAGCTGCTGATTTAAGTAGAAGGATGCGAGAAATTTCAAAAGAAGCTGAAAGCCTTGGTCTTTCTGGTGAAGTTGGATCAGAAACTAACTTAGCAAAAGAAAGACTTGATAAACAATATAAAGAACTGTATGAAAGAAAGCAAGAATTAATAAAGGCTAAACAAAAGGCCTTAACAGGAAAACAAAAAGAATTACACGATGCTTTTCAAGAACCTTCTACTAATCCAAACATACAATATCATTTAGGTTTGTCTCAGTTTTATCAAAATGTTGCAATGACATTACAACCTAAAGATGGTGAATTTATAGTTATTCAAGATTTAAGTGAATTAGATGATGCTTTAAGCAAATATGACCCTGTAACAAGAGAAAAAATTAAGAATGGTTTTCAAAATAAATGGGGTGCAAATACTGGTAACGATATTATATTGAATCAAACAGCTATAAATAGAGCTATTTATTTTTCTGGAGCATTTAATGAAGGAAAATATGCTGCTACAGCTGCGTTAGAAGAATTATTTCATATTCAAAATAAAGGTAAAAGCATTGTCAATAAAGAAGGTAATTTAATTCCTGAAGCAGAAAAAGCTGTAGGTGAGGCTCTTCAGATGCTAGAAACAAAAAGAGCTTTAGATCAAATAAGTGAAAAAGATTATAATACTTTACTGAAACGATTTGAAAGATATAATCAAAATGGTCAATACGATGCTGAAGAGTTATTAGCTCAAATGAACAACGCGGTTGCTTTAGGTGCACTTAGTCAAGAAGATGTTAGTAGCATGGGATCATTAAAAAGTTTTATAAATTATCTTTCAAGAGATACCTTTGGAGACTCTAGTTGGTTATTTAATTTACAAACTGGTAAAGATGTTTTTGAATATATTAAAAACTATAATGAAAACATACAAGCTAAAACAACTTTAGCTCTTCCTGATGAAAAAGAAACTAATAAAATAGTTAAAGATTCTGTAGGTATGGCTCAAGACTTTGATCAATATACTACTGGCCAAAACTTTAAAACAAATGAAGAATTTAAAAATAGTAATGCTGCTGTTGGTGTTTTTAATGAAATAGAAAATAATCAACAATTTGATAGTTATATAAAACAATTAATAAGAATAGACAAGAATTTAGGATCATTACCTGATAACGTTAAAAGCAAAGCTAAAGATCAAATAAAGGAAAGAATACAAGAAAGAGTATTAAAAAACTATAATCCTCTTTTAAATGGTCAACCACGTAGTGTATTCAGCTATATATTCGGTGCTGCCGCGCAAAGAGGTTTAGGCGGTATAGCTCAAAAATCTTTATTAGACGTAAAGAAAGATTATGCTACGGCTCCTAGCACGGTTTCTACAACAACATCAGAAGGTAAAACTATAGATGTTGCAGATGAAACTACTACAGTTGAAGAATCAATAGACGAATCAGCTACTATTCCTGAATCTAAACTAAAACAAGAAAGTCCTGAATTAGTTGATCAAAACATAGAGGATGCTGTTGAAACAGCTGTAAGAGAAATTGCTGCAGGAGTTTATCCAGATATTGATAGCAAAGATTTTTTACCATTTATACAAGAAGTTTTAGAAGGTAAATTAACACAAAAATTTAAAAATAAATTTGGTACAAGAGAGCAATACGATGAGTTTATTAAAAAACTAGCTCCTGTATTAAAAAGAGTAATGCCTGTTTCTTTCTTTGTTAAACTTGAATCTAATATAAAACCTGAGAAAAGAAAATTTACTGAACCACCAGTTAGATTAACAAAACAAAAAGATATTGACAAAGCACGAGAAAATGAACAGATTAACTATTTAGAAAATGATGCTCAAGGTGTTAACTTATATAAGCTTAAAAAATTTACAGATGCTGAATTAAGCAGTTTTTTAAATCCTTCAACTATAAACCCTAAAACAGGTAAAAAAAGTGGTTTAAAAGGAAACAGAAAAACAACAGTTGCTAAATCTACTTTACTAGAATTAGGTAGAGATATGATACCATCTATATTTCAAGGTAAGGTATCAGACGCTGATTTAGCTAAAATAGGTTTAAAAATATCAAGAGATCCAAGAACTAAATTTAGTGAAGGTATTGAAAACGAAATCAATGCTTTTATGATCAATCAGATGTTTGAATCTACTGAGTTTGATTTTGCTACTAATGCTAAAAATTGGAAAAAATTAATAGGTATAAGTTTAAAAAGTTTTGAAAACACTGTATCTCAAATAGATAATTCTACGCCAGAAGGTAGGGAAAGATATAAAAAAGCTTTAGCTAAGTATTTAGCACCACGGTTACCTAAAGAATTTTTTAGAACTTTAACTGGAACTACACAAAAAATGGTAACAGATGAAGGCATTGTAATAACAGATGGATTTGAAGCTTTAAGAGATTATACTAGACAACTGGCGTTTAAAGATGTAGCTGAAATAGATGATTGGATTACAGAAACCGAAAAAACAATTACTTTTCCTAGTATAGATAAATTTCCAAACTATAAAGCTATGCTCAATAAAGAAGCATATACTTATACAAAAAACAAAAAGAAAAAAGAAAAACTTCCTGATTTATTTAAAAATCAAAAATGGAAACAGTCTCAAGAAGATTCTTTAAAAGGATTAGAAGAGGTGTTTTTAGTTTTTCAAGATATAATGGAAGACGCAGAAGGAGTTGCTATGGTTGGAGCATTGCTAGAATCAACTAGCGCATATCAAGGTCATTTTATAAGAAGATCCTCACCTGTTAGGTTTTTTGAAAAAAATTATTTAGAAAATGGATTTGTAGAAGAGCATACGCTTCCAGCTAGTTTAGTTGCTAAATTTTTATTTATTCAAGCTTTAAATGGAAAAGTAAAAACTAACTTTGGCGTAATTAGGAACAATTATTTTCAAGGCGCATTATCAAAAGCATCGGATAATAAATTAGCAGGGATTGGTGTTAATGGTAAAAAGTTTAACTATAAAGATAAAACTCCAGAAGGATGGCTGCTAAGTGATAACATATGGGCTAGATATTTTAATGCTAATGTTTCTAATAATAAGTTTGGAATAGCTCCTGATCAAATAGTTCAATCAAATGGCAAAAGTGTTTATCAAGAGTTTAATGTTAATTCTTCAGGTTATAAAATACCTAGTGAAGCTCAAAAACAAAGTAATCAAGCTGCTACTAAAAACAATAGTTTACTACCTAATGTAATTAAAGAAGCTAAAAACTCACCTAACGAAGTTGTTTTAGATAAAATGAAAACAATTGATGAAGCACAGACAGAAGCTATTGTTAAAAACAGTCAAGGTATAGATTTAAATAAAGAGTTTAATGACATTATAGCTAGTAAAACAGGTATTGCGTCTGAAAAAGTGTATGGAGCTGCTAAAGCCGCTGTGTCTGGTAGAAAAAAAGGTAAATTTGATTTTGCAGGCATACCACCTTCTGCTCAAGATTTTGTTGGTTTGTTGTACTATACTTTAGGTAAAGGTAAAGAAGGTAATAAACAAGCTGCTTGGTATAAAGAAAACTTATTAGATCCATTCGCTAGAGCTATGGTAAATATATCTAACGATAGAGTTGCTTTAACTAATGATTTTAAAGCTCTTAAAGAAGTTCTTAAAATATCCCCTAAAAACTTAAAAAAAGATATACCTGGAGAACCTTTTACGGTTCAAGACGCTGTTAGAGTTTATATATGGACGCAGCAAGGAATGGCTGTCCCTGATTTGTCTAAAACTGATTTAAAAGAATTAAATGAATTTGTTGCTAAAGACGAAAATCTTTCTAATTTTGCTAATCAACTAATAACTATAAATAAAGGTGATGGATATGTAAAACCAGATAATGGTTGGCTTGCTGGAAGTATAGATACAGATTTACTAAAAGGTTTAACTACCATTAAAAGAGCTAAATATTTAGAACAATGGCAGAACAATGTTAATACTATATTTTCTGAAGCAAATTTAAATAAACTAGAGGCTGCATTTGGAAAAGGATATAGAAAAGCCTTAGAAAACATGCTTCAACGTATGAAAACTGGTAGTAATAGAGGCGCAGACTTTGATAGTTTAACCGGTAGATTTATAGACTGGATTAATGGATCTGTTGGAGCTATTATGTTTTTTAACACTAGATCAGCTATACTGCAGACTATCTCATCGGTTAACTTTGTTAATTGGTCTGATAACAACATGCTTGCAGCTGCCAAAGCTTTTGCAAACCAACCTCAATACTGGAAAGATGTAATTCAACTTATGAATTCAGATTTTTTAGTTGAAAGACGTAATGGTTTAAAAATAAATGTAAATGAAGCTGATATTGCTCAAATAGCTGCAGAATCAAATAATAAAGCTAAAGCTTTTATAAGTAAATTATTAAAACTAGGTTTTTTACCTACACAAATTGCTGATAGTTTTGCTATTGCTTCAGGTGGTGCTACATTTTTTAGAAATAGAGTTAAAACATATACTAAAGATGGTATGACTCAGAAAGAAGCTGAAGCACAAGCATTTTTAGATTTTAGAGAAATAGCTGAAGAATCACAACAATCAAGTAGACCTGATAGAATTAGCCAACAACAAGCTGGGCCTTTAGGGCGTATTATATTAGCTTTTGCAAACACGCCAGCTCAGTATGCGAGATTAATACAAAAAGCTTCTAGCGATCTCTATAACAGACGAGGAGATGATAAAACAAATATATCTAAAATAATTTATTACGGAGCTATACAAAATATAATATTTAATGCTTTACAGCAAGCCTTATTTGCATTAGCTTTTGGAGCTGATCCTGAAGATGAAAAAGAACAAAAGAAAATGATAGGAATTGCTAACGGTATGGCTGATTCGTTGTTAAGAGGTTTAGGTTTTGCAGGAGCAGCTGTTGCAACTTTTAAAAATGTTATATTGAAGTTAGCTGAAGGAGCTGAAGCTCAAGATGCTGCGTTAGAAATATTAGATATTTCACCGCCTATATCTTCTAAAATAGGTAAACTAAAATCTGCAGGTAGAACTTGGGATTGGAATAAAAAAGAAATATATGAAAAAGGTTGGTCATTAGATAACCCTGCTTATTTAGCAGCTGGTCAAGTTGTTAGCGCGGCTACAAATATACCGCTTGATAGAGTTATAAGAAAAGTTAATAACGTTAAAGACGCGGCTGATAATAATAATGAAGAATGGAAAAGAGTTGCTAACGCATTAGGCTGGAGTAAATGGGAATTGGAATGGGCTGACAAAAAAAAGCAAACGTATTTTAAAAAAAGAAAATCATCTAGATCGTCTAGATCAAGAACATCAAGAAGCAAAAGAAGATAATTATGTTAAAATCACCATTATTAAAAAAGTACTGCAGT
>OBMK010003177.1_pt1 | contig 11634 bp, 10 predicted proteins | sample 1539081 | NCBI WGS metagenome assembly OBMK01 (sample SAMEA3355528, study PRJEB22509) | marine metagenome | biome: marine; feature: river plume; material: water | place: USA | collected 2010-08-07 | depth 0.5 m | reverse complement strand
GCAATCCCGGCATGGTCATGATTTCACCACAGACCGCCACAACAAAGCCAGCGCCGGCGGACAAGCGCACTTCGCGCACCGGCACAGAGTGGCCCACAGGCGCGCCCCGCAGATTGGGATCCGTGCTGAAGCTATATTGTGTCTTGGCCATACAGACAGGCAAATGCCCATAGCCCTGCGCTTCCCAATCTTTCAGCTGATTGCGGATCTTTTGGTCCATCAAGGCCTCATCGGCGCGGTAGATCCGTTTGCAGATGGTTTGGATTTTTTCGGCCAATGGCATCTCATCTGCATAGATCGGCGCGAAATTGGCCATCTGCGCATCAGCAATTTCAGCCACGCGTGTGGCCAAAGCCTCAGCGCCCTGACCGCCAAATTCCCAATGCTGCGAAACAATGGCTTCAGAGCCCTGCCCGGCAACAAAGTCTTTCACCGCTTGCACTTCAGCCTCAGTATCGGTGACAAAATGGTTAATCGCGACCACCACGGGCACACCAAAACTCTTGAGGTTTTCAATGTGACGGCCCAAGTTCGGACAACCGGCTTTCACCGCCTCCACATTCTCGGCGCCGAGATCTGCCTTCGCGACACCACCATTCATTTTCATCGCCCGCACCGTGGCCACCAGCACGACAGCTGATGGTGCGAGTCCCGCTTTGCGGCACTTAATGTTAAGGAATTTCTCTGCGCCCAAGTCGGCGCCAAACCCGGCCTCTGTTACCACATAGTCACAAAGTTTCAGCGCAGTTGTGGTGGCGATCACCGAGTTACACCCATGGGCGATATTGGCAAATGGGCCACCGTGCACGAAGGCTGGGTTGTTTTCCAAAGTCTGAACCAGGTTGGGCTGCATCGCATCTTTCAGCAAGACAGTCATCGCGCCATCCGCCTTGATGTCGCGGGCAAAAACCGGGCTACGGTCGCGGCGGTAGGCGACGATCATATCGCCAAGGCGTTTTTGTAGATCCGTCAGATCTTTGGCCAAACACAAAATGGCCATGACCTCCGAAGCAACGGTAATGTCAAAACCCGCTTCGCGTGGGAAACCGTTGGACACGCCGCCCAAAGAGGTGGTGATCTGCCGCAACGCGCGGTCATTCATATCCACAACCCGGCGCCACACCACGCGGCGCGTGTCGATGTCGAGCTCATTGCCCCAATAAATGTGGTTGTCGATCATCGCTGACAAAAGACTGTGCGCCGAGGTAATGGCATGGAAATCGCCTGTGAAATGCAGGTTCATATCTTCCATCGGCACGATTTGCGCATAGCCGCCCCCGGCAGCGCCACCCTTCATCCCAAAATTAGGGCCTAAAGAGGCTTCACGAATACAGACCATTGCCTTCTTGCCGATGCGGTTCAATCCATCGCCCAGACCAACGGTGGTCGTGGTCTTGCCTTCACCCGCTGGCGTTGGGTTGATGGCAGTGACCAAGATCAACTTGCCATTCTTACGGTCTTGAACAGAATTGATGAAAGACTGGCTCACTTTGGCCTTATCATGGCCGTAGGGCAGAAGGTCTTTGCTCTCGATTCCAATCTTAGCGCCAATGTCCTGAATCAGGGCTTTTGAAGCACCGCGTGCAATTTCAATATCCGATTTGTAGCTCACTTTAAGTCTCCAATGTGACCGCTTGATCAAAGTATACCGTTGCATGTACCGCCATCTGCGACAAAGTAGCAGAGTGAATCCGACATTTGCACTCGCGTGTGCGGCAAGCGATTGACCTCTATGGGGTTGATTGGAAACCCCTGCTGCAACTTTGAAACTTATTTGCTAACATCATAGGATATTTGTTGGAGCCGCTATTGAACCGATTCATTTTCATTTTGCACATCACCATGCTCATTGGTGCCGCCTATCTAATTCTTTGGATCACCTAGGCCAAAACGGCCATTTAGGCCCATGAAAACCGCTGTTGACCATCTGGCTGCCAGGCGCGTTGCTCGGGGCAATGCAAACGCAGCACATCACCCAAGGCCAGCTCACCTGGTCGCTCGACCCAGGCGGTCACACCGCGCTTGCCCTTGGCATGGGCTTTAAACGATTTCCCCTGCCCCGGCAGATCGCGTTCAATGGTCATGCCGACTTGGTGGCACGGGTAATTTTGCATATCCACAACCAGAGTCGTGCCTTGCGGTGCCTGGAGCCGAGAAGACGGCGGGAGATGGGAAAAATCTGGGCATCCTGACACCACCATCGTCGCCCCCAGCCACTGGGGATTGAAATGCGCAAGCCCCATGTCGCGCGCAATCTCATCAATTTCTTCCTGACTGACGATGCTGAGCTGCCGCACATTGGTGATCTGCGTGCCACGCGGATGCTGTTGCAAGACACGGCTGTCCGAAGCGCGGGTCCGCCCGCGATACGCAGCACCGGTCACCCCGTCCCAATCCAAGTCCAGCTTTTTGCGCGGCTCTGTTTCGATTTCAATGTCGCGCCGATGGGTGACCACGCCCAGCCAAGTAATGGTGAGATAAATATTGGTTGCGCGCAAAGCAGGCATAGCTGCACCTCATTCAAAAAAGCCCCCGCCTTTGGTATCAGGCAGGGGCTCAAAGTCTTAGGCCGTGGGCTCAGGCTCCATCCCGCCGCCGCCGCTGCTCGGCTTGGGCTTGGTTTTGGGCACTGCCGTCACCGATGGTGTGCCGCCAGATGTCGCGCTGTCATCCTCATCGCCATCACGGTCAAGGCTCTCGCCCTCCATCACCTTTTTGATTTCCGCTCCGGTGAGGGTCTCATATTCCAAAAGACCCTGCGCCAAATTCTCAAAGCGCTCTTTATTGTCAAGGATGGTCTTCATGGCCAAATCGTAACCATTTTGCACAAAGCTGCGCACCTCGGTTTCAATCAATTCCTTGGTAGCCGCAGAGGTCGACAAGCCAGATGTCCGGCCAGAATAGCCCTCTGCCGCTTCGGAATAGTCAATATTACCAACTTTGTCGGACATGCCCCAACGCATGACCATGGCCCGCGCCAGATTAGAGGCCTGTTGAATATCGCCTGACGGGCCGTTGGACACCTGATCTTCGCCATATTTGAAGATCTCAGCTGCTTTACCCGCCATGGTCATCGCCAACTCGTCGTGGCACTCGTCACGGTGGAAGTTGAGACGATCCATTTCTGGTAAGCTCATCACCATACCGCCGGCGCCGCCCCGAGCAATGATTGTGGCTTTATAGACAGGTTGGCATTTTGGCAAAAGCGAACCGACCAGAGCATGACCAGCCTCGTGATAGGCGGTTTTCTCCAATTGTTCCTTGGTGCGCACCATGGAGCGCCGCTCCGCGCCCATGAGGATCTTATCCTTGGCTTTTTCAAAATCTTCCATCGTCACCAAACGGCGCCCAATACGCGCAGCGGCTAGGGCCGATTCATTTACCAAATTGGCGAGATCCGCACCCGAGAACCCAGGGGTGCCGCGGGCAATGATCCGCAAATCCACATCAGGGCCCGTCGGCAATTTGCGCGCATGCACGCCCAAAATTTTCTCGCGCCCTCTCAGATCCGGACTGGGAACAGTGACCTGCCGGTCAAACCGCCCAGGACGCAGCAAAGCGGGATCAAGCACGTCTTTGCGGTTTGTCGCCGCCACGATAATGATGCCCTCATTGGCTTCAAAACCATCCATTTCAACCAAAAGCTGATTGAGGGTTTGCTCACGCTCGTCATTTCCACCGCCGTAGCCCGCGCCTCGCGCCCGGCCAACCGCGTCGATTTCATCAATGAACAAAATGCAGGGCGCATTCTTTTTCGCCTGCTCAAACATATCGCGGACGCGGCTCGCACCGACACCCACAAACATCTCCACAAAATCCGAACCAGAGATCGAGAAGAAAGGCACACCCGCTTCCCCCGCAATGGCCCGCGCAAGAAGGGTCTTACCCGTGCCCGGCGAGCCTTCCAGCAAGGCCCCTTTGGGAATTTTACCGCCCAATCGGCTAAATTTCTGCGGATTCTTCAGAAAATCAACAATTTCTTCCAGCTCTTCTTTGGCTTCATCAATGCCCGCGACATCGTCAAATGTGACATTGCCCTGCTTTTCCGTCAGCATCTTCGCGCGGCTCTTGCCAAAGCCCATAGCGCCGCCTTTGCCACCGCCCTGCATCCGGTTCATGAAATAGATCCACACTCCAACCAAAAGCATGATTGGCAGGAGAGACAACAGAATCGATTGGAACATTGACGTTTCTTGCGACGTGGCCGCAACGCTCACACCTTTAGACACCAACAACTCGCTGATCTGCGCATCACCGGGGACGATTGTGACGTATTCTGTGCCATTTGGCCCTGTGTAAGTGACCGTCTCACCATCCAGCGTTGCGCGGCTGACCTGCCCATTTTCAACCGCCTGAACAAAGTCAGAATAGGTCGTACTGCGGCTAGAGGCTGTACCTGCATCCCCAGAAAACAAACGAAACAACATCAATAGCAAGATGAACAATACAAACCAAAAGGCGAGGTTGCGTAGATTACCCAAGGGAAACTCCTATTAGAACCGCAATGCGTCGACACGATATAGCGTCGGTCTTTCATATAAGATAGACATCACACCGCTTTATTCAACGGGTTACTATCATTCCCAGGGCGGTGAAACCACTTTGAGCAGATCTTTTGGGCCAAAATGTGCCATCGGTGCGGCCAAAAGAGTTTCCCCTTGCCACAATGACGGGCTGGCCAGAAGCGCCAAACGCGGGCGACCACTCTCGCGCCACTGCGGGCATTGCGCGAGACCAGAGGGGCCAAGCGCCCGAATTTCATAAGATTTTTGATATTTTGTAATAGATATCCGTCCATCCCAGGTCGTGCCGGCTTGGGCCACCACACCCTCAACAGCAGAAAACTCCCGAGAAATGCGCAGTAGATTCTCGGACTGCGGTATTAGGACACATCCGTGCAGAGTCGCAGTTTTTTTTGCGGCAATAGCCCTAAGCAGCGCAGAATTTCGGGGCCGATAGGGCTGGCCGCTGATCCAATTAAGGGCATCCGACACCATGCGCTCAACATATTCGCGCGGTAAGCGGCTCAATGCCTCCCGATCAAACAGCACATCAGTGACATCAATCTGCGCGACCTGGGGCCAGAGGCCCCGCATAGAATACTCCAGAGCCTCTTGAACATAGCCCATGCGTGTTGCGGTTTTGGCCAGCCGAAGGCTGGTCAAACCAAGCGCATCTAAGTCCGGCGCCGCCTGGCGCATGCGCACGCGCATGAAGGCTGGATCTTCATTGCTTGGATCATCGCACCAGCCCTGTCCCTGAGCACGCAGGAAGGCCTGCAACTCCGCCCTTGAAACCTCAAGCAGCGGGCGCAGCCATTCCATACCTCGCTCCGTCCAGCGCCCGCGCATCACGCTGAGACCATCGACGCCAGAACCGCGTGCCAAGCGGATTAAAAAGTTTTCCGCCACATCGGTCTGACTATGCCCCAAACAGATACAGCTGAATGCCATATCGTGCCCCCAAGCGGCCAGCGCATCGTAGCGCGCGCTGCGCGCGCGTGCTTGCAGATTGGGCCCCTTTGGCAGATCGCTTACAGTCAACGTGCTATGGGCCACGCCCAATTTGGCGCAGAGCGCGCTGACCCATTGCGCCTCCGCCTTGGCGTCAGCCCGCAACCCGTGGTCGACAGTCGCGGCGCGCAAATCTGCCTGAGGCATGGCGGCACGCAAAGAAAGGAGCAGCGCCACAGAATCAGATCCCCCCGACACGGCGACCCCAATCACCGCATCCTTTGGCAGCTGCGCAAAGCGCTCCGCGCATTGCGATAGGATGTCATGAGGCAGCTCCAAGCTCATGGGCAGGACAGTTCAGCCTCGGCCAGCTTGGCATCGGCTGCAAGCTCCGTCTGCGCATAGCGAAACTGAACTTCACTGAGGGTCAAACAGCCCTCTTGCGCATTGCCCATGCGATGAAATGACAAAGCAAGATGATATAGAGCCGTGGGCGCGACCTCATTGGCCTCATCCACGGAATAGGCCTCTAAATAGGCCCGCGCTGCCAGGCGAAACTCGGCACTGTCCATATAGGCGTGACCCAAAAGCAAATGTGCCCGCTGCGTCAGCGGTCCAATGGGAAAGGCCTTAACAAATTCTTCGAACATTTGTGCAGCGCTGCGGGTGTCGCCCGACAGCAACATATCATTTGCCGCATCAAATTCCGCTTGCTCGGAAATCGTTAATATCTCGCCGGGCAGCACCAAATCCAATCCCGAATCTGTATCAGATCCGAGCGGGAGCGTGGCGCCCAATTGCGTCACCTCACAGCCCGGCTCCATAGCGCAAATGCGCGCCTCAAGCAGGGCGATCCTTTGGGTCGCATCCCGGACAATAGCAGAAATGCGATAGGCCAGCTCTTCTGTCTGGCCCGTCAAACGCTGCAGCTCGTTTTCAATCGCAGCTGTCCGATCCAGCAACGCCCCGTCAGTTGCCAAACCACCCATTTGCGTGGCGATCAACTCCAAGCGCAGGCGTTTGGTTTCATACAATAGACCCGCAAGGTCTTGACGCATATCCGCCAAACTGTCGGCAGAGGCGGGGCCACACAGCCCCACGATCAAGAACACTAGGCGGCCCAGTTTCATCAGCTCAAACTTTGGGTCAAAATAGTGACTGTCCGGCGATTTTTCTCATAGCACCGCTCAGAACTGCAAATTTCCACCGGCCGCTCCTTGCCATAGCTGCGGGTCTTTAGGCGCAGGCCCGACACGCCGCGGGCAACAAGGTATTCTTGAACAGATTGCGCCCGCCGGAAGCCCAGCGCCAGGTTGTATTCGCGCGTCCCCCGCTCATCCGCGTGGCCTTCCAATACAATGACATAACCGGGATTGCTGACGAGCCACTCCGCCTGAATGTCCAATGCAGCCTTAGACGCGCTGTTTAACGTAAACTCATCCACATCAAACAACACCGTATCGCCGACCGAATTTTTGAAATAGGCGCGCGAGGCTGGATCGTTCAAATCCTCGGAGCTGATATCCGTGTCATTCCAACCGGACCCACCCTCAAGCCCTGCTGTGTTGTACCCCCCATTTGTATCAGCGCAGGCCGCGAGGGTCACCAAAGCCGCGAGGGCCAGATACATCATTCTCATGTTGGTCTCCTTTCACAGAAACATAGCATCATCAGACCCCCACCCTAAGGCAGGACAGGGCCCCAAGACGGATCAGAAGCAGGGCTGCGCAGGTTCATGGCGCGCAGGTTCCTACCAGAAATATCGACCGAATACAGGCTCGGTGCACCCTTGGGCCCCTGAGTTTCGCGGGTAAACATAATCACCCGCCCATTGGGAGACCAGCTGGGCCCCTCATCCAAGAATGAGGCTGACAAGAGCCGTTCTTCACTGCCATCGGTGCGCATGACGCCAATTCCAAAGCGCCCGTTGCTTTGCTTGGTAAAGGCGATCAAATCACCACGCGGGCTCCAGACCGGCGTGCCATAGCGCCCATTGCCAAAGGATATCCGCTTCGGCGTGCCGCCCGTAACCGGCATAACATAGAGCTGCTGCGTGCCGCTGCGGTCACTTTCAAAGACAATTGAGCGCCCATCAGGGCTAAAACTTGGGGCCGTATCAATGGAGGGGCTCGACGTCATCCGAGCCGAACGCGCGCTGTCCAACTCCATGAGATAAATATCAGTGTTGCCACCCTGCTCAAAGGAATAAACCACCCGCTTGGCATCGGGTGAAAACCGCGGTGAGAAAGCCATACCATTGTCGGGTGTCGGCAGGCGCTTGCGCGCGGCGCTGCTCACGTTGAGCTGATAGATCTGCGGAAAACCAGTCTCCCAGCTGGTATAGAGCACCTGCTTGCCATCTTTCGAAACCCGTGGCGCGAGCACAGTATTCTCGTTGCCGGTCAAAAATTGCAAATTTTCGCCGTCATAATCCATGATGGCCAAACGCTTGAGCCGCTGATTTTTCGGGCCAGACTCAGAGACGAAAACGATTTTGCTGTCGAAATATGGCCCCTCACCGGTGATGCGCGTATAGACTTGATCGGCCACCTTATGGGCCATGCGGCGCACAGCTTTGGTGCTGCCGCTCAGCTGCATACCGCTGCCCAGCTGCACGCCTGAATAGATGTCGAAAATGCGAAATTTAATGGTCAGCCGTCCAAAGCTGTTGGTTTTAACCGCGGCCGTGACCAAAGCCTGGGTATTGATGGCGCGCCAATCAGGATAGCGCACGGGCTCATCAAAGCTGCTGCGCTGTGCGATAAATCGGCTTGGCGGCACTTCGCGGAACAGTCCGCTGCTGGACAAATCTGTCGCCACGATGCGCGACATTTCTGTGGCAATCGTCACCGCCTCGATATTTTCCGCTTCAAACATGGGAACCGCAAAGGTCAGAGGCTCAATCACCCCATCCGTGATTTCAATTCGCAAAGGACCATTTTGCGCCATGCCCGCACCTGTCCACAGGGCAAACGCCAAAACACCAAAATAGATCAATCGCTTCATCGCACTCTCATTTTCTCTGGGTTAAATGTTAATTCCACACGCCGCCAAGTTGCAAATTGGTCTTTCGGCAGTTCAAATCCCTGTGCGCCGCATCCTTGTATCGCACGCAGTGCGGTTTCAAAAGCCCGCTCTGCACTGATCTCATCTCCCCCCTCAAAACCAAGCATCTTGATGCTATTGGCCACGGGTTTTCCATCACGTGTCAGCTCCATCTCCACCACCACAATCGTCGACAAGGCCGCCGATGACAAGGCTCCAAGGTTCCAACACTCTGCAACCGCCAGCTGCATACCACGAATATATTGCTCTGCCAAAGGTGCCGCTGCGGATTCCGGCCCCGCAGGAGCGGCATCATCCGCCATCAATGCGGCATTCAAAGCCGCTGTTACCGGATCAATTTGCCGCTCTTCAAGCTCAGGTTCCGATGGGTCGGGCGCGGTCACGGCGCGCAGGGCCGGACGAATGCGCGGCCGCAGCGACCGTTCTGGCGCATTGGCCGTGACCTCCGGAGCCGCAGAGGGTTTCTCCGCCTCTGTGACAATTTCGGGGGCCGCAGCTTCGCGGGCTTGTACCTCCTGCTCCTGCGCCACTTCCGCCGGAGCGTCTTGTGGGGCCGCCGCCGCGCGGCTCTCGGCACCCAGGTTCGTCTCCACATCGGGCACATCTATGGCCACGGGCGCGATCCTCTGCGCCGGGCGTGGCTTTGGCGGCAGGCTGGTTTGCAGTGGCTTTTGCGCGCTGTCATCCACGAGAGGCGCCTGAAGCTCGACGGGCGGCAAGATCATCACATCTTGCACAGGTGCAACCATTTCGGGCCGCCGCAAAGGCAGGGCATCATCTGTTGAAATTGGCGTTAAATTTTGCGCCAATTGCGCGGGGGTGCCATCCACCTCTGGCGCGCTAGGGCCCGCGGCAGCCTCCGCAACCGGACTCGCCTCGGCAGTTGGAATTTCAGTGGAAATCTCCGGGCTGCTGTCGTTTACGATAATGTCAAACAACTCAGAAGAGACGACAGAAACATCTGCGACCGTCATCTCAGCCGGCTTGCGGGAAAAATCCCCGCTAAACAACATCCAGCCCACGAGCCCGAGATGGAGAGCGAAGGAAATATAGCTGCCCGGCGACATGCGACCCTATCCACCGGAGCCGTCAAATGCTGGACCACCCAGATCTGTGACCAAGCCGATATTGCCGAAGCCGGCTGCGTTCATCGCGCCCATGATCTGCATCACCCGCGCATAAGCAATGGCGCCATCGGCCCGCAAAAAGACCTTATCATCTGCGCGTTCCTGCGCGATGCCGCGCAGACGGGTCAAAAATTCCGTCTCCGGTGTTTCGGTCGTCTGGATGACAATTGCCCCCTCGGCCGTGAGCGTAACGGTCAAAGGCTCCTCTGATTCACTTGGCAAAGCACCGGCGGCGGTTTTGGGCAAATCAACATCCACCCCCACCGTCAGCAAAGGCGCCGCGACCATGAAGACGATGAGCAAAACCAACATCACATCCACAAATGGAGTGACATTGATCTCAGCCACCGGCCGGCTGCGGCTGCGCCGGCGCCGGCCTCCAGAGCCGCCCTCGGCCATATCCAGCTTCATAGCCAAGCCTCAGCCCCCCAATTGGCGCGATAAGATGGTCGAAAACTCATCTGCAAAAGCCTCATAGCCAGCAATGATCCGGTCACAGCCAACGCTCAGATGGTTGTAAAACACCACCGCCGGGATCGCAGCCAAAAGCCCGAGGCCCGTGGCCAAAAGCGCCTCGGCAATCCCCGGCGCGACCACCGCTAAATTGGTATTTTGCTGCGCTGCGATCTCAATGAAGGCGTTCATGATCCCCCAGACTGTGCCAAACAACCCAATGAAGGGCGCAACCGATCCGATGGAGGCCAAAATGGCCAAGCCACTTTGCAATTCATTCGATTGCTTACCCAAGGCCACATCCATAGACCGCTCAATCCGCGATTGCGCCCCGGCAATCATTGCGCCGTCGCCGCGATGTGAGCGCCGCCATTCGGTCATCCCAGCTGCAAAGATCAACTCGCTGCCGCCTTTTGGCGCGGCGCCGATTTTGTCATAGAGCTCATCCAAAGGCTCGCCAGACCAAAAGGCTTTGTCAAACTTCGCCGAGCGCCATCGCGCCAACCTCAAAGCGATGCGCTTGTTGATCGCGATGGTCCATGACCAAATTGACAGGCCAATCAGCAGCACAATCACCGCCTGGACCGGCAGTGTCGCGCGTGCAAATAAGGCCCAAATCGAAAAATCGATTGCTGCTTCCATGTGAATGCCTCTGCTTGTGGCTCTTTGACCAAGTTTTGCGCGACTGTAGCTAAAAACCTTACAAAAAGCCAAGCATTCGCAGCAATAGTTTTTACGAGTTAGAATTTCGGCGGAGTTCTGCCGGAAGGCGGGTCGGCTTGCCCGCTGCACTCAGAGCGACAATCGTCACCTGCGCCGTAAAGAGCACCTGCCCCGCGCGCTGCACCTCTTGGTGCAAGACCCATCGTGCTGGAGTGGATGACTTGTGCTGGCTCACCACCTCTAATTGATCGCCCAGTCTTGCTGGGGCCAAATAGTCTGCCTGAACAGACCGCACTGCGAAGACCACGCCGCGGGCCTGAAGCGCCAATTGGTCCACACCCAGTTGCGCCACCCAGGTCGAGCGCGCCCGTTCGATAAACTTTAAGTAATTGGCATAGTAGACAATACCGCCCATATCCGTGTCTTCGTAATAGACCGTGACCTCGAATCTATGGCGCATCAAGACCCCGCAATCCGCGCGGCCAATCGCAACGCATGGCTGGCATCATCGCAGCTCATAGGCATCACCGGATCATAGCCCGCGCGCAGCAAGGCGGCAATTTCAGGCCGAACCACTATGGTGCCATTGCTCAGCACGGCCAGGGGCGCGCGGGTTTGAAATGCCTCTTGCGACCAAAGAAACATCGCCTGCACCGCCTGCGACAAGGCGAGGCTATCGGCCCCCAGTTGTTGCAAAGCCTCATCAACCCGTAGAAACACAAAACAGGCCTGAATCGCGCCCTGCGCATCAAAGCGAAAGCTTCGATATTGATTGGCCTGCGCGGCGAGGAGACGATCTATCACCGAGTTCAGCTGTGGGATCATCTGATCGAGATCGGGCACCGCGCGCAATTCTTCCCAATCGGAGAAAA
>OBMK010003173.1_pt1 | contig 11645 bp, 24 predicted proteins | sample 1539081 | NCBI WGS metagenome assembly OBMK01 (sample SAMEA3355528, study PRJEB22509) | marine metagenome | biome: marine; feature: river plume; material: water | place: USA | collected 2010-08-07 | depth 0.5 m | reverse complement strand
TATAATAAATATAAGTTTCTAGCTATGGATAAACAACAAGGTCTCTTAACAATTCTTCTCTACTAGCTGTGAGCGAAGTGAGTTTGAATAATTACTGCGCTTGAAGTGCTGTCGACCTACTGAGACAGCATTCTTCGAACCCAGTAGATTAATGAGAGTAATCACAAGCTCACAATAATCCCGCATCAATAACAGATAACAAGTTATTCTGACCAATTATTATCAACCAAGATAATCAAACAGATTCAAGGGTTGCAACGACCCTCTAAGACCTGAATCGACTCCTGAATACAAAACCATTTTTCTCATATTAAGTAAGAAGGGCCAATTTCATGCAATTCGCGATTGGTCAATAAAAACCGTATTCCTTTACCATAATTGTTTGCACTTTCTCTTTGCTTGTTCTAGTGGCAGCGTAATCTTCCTTGCTTTTTCCTAGTTAATAAAAAAGTCCTGACCATTTCTAGTCAAGACTTTCTGCTATAACCCCGCAGCGCTACCAATGATGAATTACATTGGCTATAATAAACAAACAGGTTATTACGTTTAAAATTTGAAACTTACTCATCTTTCTTTCCATTTAAGCGACCCCGTAGCGAGTTCAAGCGCTTTGAGAGCTGCCTTCGGGCTTTTATCGAGACCAAATAAATCATCAATCTCAATTCCAAGATTCTCAGCGACGTTATTAACCAATTCCATCTTTGTGACAGGGTCATCTCCACTTTTACTTTTGTAGGCCGCACGTTGATATACTCCTTCTCTTGATAGCTTGCCAATTATTGACTTTATACTTTTCTCTAGCTTTTCTGCTAGTTTTTCTACTGTTTCTCTGTTTGGCTCGGCTGTATAAGCCTCGACCATAAATAATGTTTCTTCTGGTGTATAATTCAAAACGGGTTCTCCACTAATCCTAGTATCTTCATTACTGCTTCAACTGATGTACTGTAGTATTCAGCAATATCATAGACAGTCCAGTCGTTTTCAAACTTTCCTATAATATCATCTTTCATTCTTCTTCTCTCTTAACAATCTCTGCGGGGACACCGTCCTTTCCCCACTTTATAGTAAATTTACCATCTTCCCCTTCTTCTACAATAGCTTCTGTACTATATGTTAGGAAGTCTACTTCTAGAGCTTCGGGGTCTACTAAAGTTGCATACTCGCCCAAAATAATGTTATAGGTCTGCTCTAGCTTATGACAATGGTCTTCTAATTGGTTCAAACTTTCGTGTACTTGCTCCAGAATATCATAGCATTCGTCTAGCTCTTCTATTCTACGATATAGTTCGGCTCTATGTGTATCTGCCTTCATTACTTTAGTTGGAAACTGCAATACTTTAGCACTCGTCATTTTTAAAGCTCCATTTTTTATCTAAATATTTGCGCTTTTTAGTTTGCTGTACTGTAGATTTATTGAACCGCCTACAGTACTTCGCTACGGGGTTTTTAATCTTTTTCATTCTGACTTCTCCAGCCATTCAAATTGCCCGTGAGCAGGGTTAAATTGAGCACACGACGTTGCTGCTGCATCGAGCCTCCATGAGTTCTGTACTGATGTAGAGCTAATAGCAATACCAAGCATAAAAGCACTAAGTGCCACCATAGATAACCGCATAATTTCATAGTTCATTTTTCTGCTCCTTTTTCAAATTTATGTCACAATTATACAGGAGGTAAGGAATTTTGTCAAGAAATATTTTAGGACACGCAAGAAAAAAAGTTATGCAATTTGGTAAGTACAACTTCAGAATTACATAACTTTAGGCATAAAAAAACCTCCCGAAGGAGGCTATAAGGTGGGCGACTACTCCCGAATTAGGTGGGGTGGTGACTAGCCTGACGCAGCCCCGACTACGGATATTTATACACTTATCAAGTGTTGGCTTAGTATGTTGGTCGCATAAGCACAATAGACCCCTAACTATGTGTTAGGAACAGTACTGTTATTGGTAGTACCTCCCACTTACTCACTTTTATTAATTAGCATTTTGCAATAATTGATAGTCACATCAAATGAAAGCTACTTAGCTATCATACGGCTAGTAAGAAACCAAAAGGGAGAAGACCACCACGCACAGCTCCCAAACCTCGCGTTATGTTTTTAGTATCGGATAAACATACGCTACACTCACAAACCCACAATGTTCAGTACACTGCTACAAACCCCTTGCTGCCATACACTTTAGACACCTCTCAGCTAGGTAAGGTGTGCCAGTTCCTCCGTGAGATCAACGAATATCACTCTAACATCGTTACTGGACTTCGTGTCAAAGATGGGGAAGCAGAAGCTGTTGGTTACGAAGGATTCTCCAACACTTAGGAACTTATCCGCTTGGGCGGTCGCGGTTTACTGCCCTTCCCCAATCTTTGAAATACTATTATACTTACTTTTAACCAACTCGTCAAGAACTATTTTTTTGATGCTTCAAGAACAAACTGCATTCTCCCATCATAGTAATCTTTATCAGTCCACAACTCGTGAACTTCGTAGATTCCTAGCTCCTCGTTGTACTGAAGAGCTAGGGTATCTTCCTCAAGTCTTAACTCCATTTGCATAGATTAGTTACCCATAACTCGGTCGAGTAGTAACTGAAGGTCTGCTTTAGAAGCCTTCTCAAGAGTAGGAAGCTCTGCACCTACTGCTGCTTGAATTTGAGCTACGAGGTCTGACTTACGTACTACTGGAGCACCAGTCTTAGTAACACGCTGCTGTGCAACATAAACGCCTTCGCGTACTAATTTTGCAACAATAGAGCGTGTTGGCTTGCCTAGCTGTTCTGATAGTTTTGCAACTGTATCAGGGTTTGGAGCTTGTACATATGCTGCTACCATCTCTGCTACCATACGGTCTGTGTAATTTACTACTTTAGTTACTTCTGCCATGTTCTTGTCTCCCGAAAAGAATGCTATTATTTGTTCGATTAAGTTTTTTGTTTTCATGTGGCTATTATACGTTTGTTTGACCATACTGTCAAGAATTATTTTACATCTTCAGGGATATAATCAATAAACATTTCCTCACCCCAGATACACTCTACTACTTCGTACTCGTCCATCTCTTCGATAATGTCTCTGTCGTCAATCATACCACTCTCAAACATTTCATCACGCCAGCTCTGTATCTGGTTGTTCCACATATCTTGAGTGTAGAAGTCAAAGGTTGCATTAGCAATGTCAAAGGTTACTACTCGTGCGTTTGTCATATTGATTCCTTAATTTGGTTGTTCTCTTAATTTATGAAACTATTATACGCGGAGTTAAGCACCTTGTCAAATGATTTTTAAGGATTTGTCGGGAGGAAACGCACTTTAATTCCGGGGGGCCGTGCACGACCTCGGCGTGTCAAGTCTTATTTGCCACAATTTTCAAAAATTTTCTTCAATTTGCTCGACCCCGCCCAGGTTATCCCGGACTAGACTTATCTACCCCTAATTTGCGGAAATTGCAAAAAGTACTTGACAAATCGCTGCGGGGTCGGGTATAATCGGCGCCGTCAGCAAGACTGACACCAAATTGCATTTAATTGCTGCCGGTCACAAAAAAGACTTGACATCGCATCGGAACTGCACTATAATCGGCGCGAGGTACACCAAATAAATCATCGTCGCACTACTACTGGCGCCCCCGCGCCAATTTTCACAAACTTTTTGGAGGATTGCTGAAAATAGACCATGACTTTTCCCCGCTTGGCGGTCACACGTTTTTGAGGCCCATGCAAAATAATCGTTGACCTACTACTGGCGCCCCCGCGCCAAAAATTTAAAAAAGTCAAGCTTTTTTTACGATTTTTTGAAAATAATTTAAAAAGGAAAAAAAGCAAAAAAATCCGCAAAAAAGCAAATTTTGCGGATTTTTGGTTTTTAGCGTGTTCCACGTGGAACATTTGCAAATGAGAATGGTTCTCATTTGGAACCTGGCATGATTTTTGCTTCCAAAATATCGCACAAGGTGGTAATCAGTTCCAGCCTACCGTCAGCCTTGTTATCGTAATTTATCGAGTGCCATTCGCCTTGTGAGAGCATGGCTTCTTTCGCAATTGTATAATCGTTATATTGTGCAACGGCCAATTTATCATTAGGCGAAAGCTTCCAGTATTGCAAGGGCGACAGCTCTCTATTTGTCAAATTTTCAATTTGCGTTTTTTCGGTAATTGATAGCCAGAATTTCACAAAAATAACGTCCTGAGAATTTTCCCAAGCGTTCACGTCCCGCATAAAATTCCCATATTGACGGGCAGAACACCAGCCGTTCACCTTCTGGCAAAGCGCACGCGAGTAGTGAGAGCGATCGAAAAATGTAATCTGCCCATTTTTCGGGAGTCGCTTTTTCCAAAATCGCAACCAATTTTTCATGGTGTTTTTATTAGGCTTCGCCATTGTGGACACATTGTACCAGCTAGGCGAAAGGTATTGCGTCAATTCGCGAATTGTTCCAGATTTGCCCGCGCTGTCGCGCCCCTCCAAAATAACGGCAATTCGCTTGCCGTTATTTTGTGCCAATTGGTTAAGTCTTGCCTGTTGAATTTGTAGCGCGTTCATCGTCCGATCTCCAGAAGTTTAGCCCGTGTCGTAGTTTCGAGAATTTTGGCGAGAATAATCGCCTCGTAGTCCCGTGCATCTTCTAACGCGGTATGGGGTTCAGGTGCAAGATCATTGCCGACAATATAAGTCGCCATGCTGTCAGCCGTAGTGCTGGCGAGTCCTGTTGGAGTCAAGCGACGATTCTCAACGCAAAATTGCATATATTCCTCGTTCACAAAATGTCGCTTCGCGGCCTTCATTAAGCAAAAGCGAGAGCCGAAAATACCGAGATTTATTTTTGTGTTGCGGCATTTGCCAAAATCGAAAGCGATATTATAAGCAGTTAAAACAGGATCATGCTGGCCGCAAACGCGCTCCAACCATTTGTTAATCAGAGCGGGTGACGATATAGAGCGCTCACCGCATTCGAGCATGTCGTCATAGTGTTTAGCTCTACGCTTTGCGCTTTGCTCTGACCAGAACGAGGCAGGATCTGCTTTCGGGTCAGAGAATAGCGGCATCTTGCCAAAATGCCCTGAAACCATCGCGCCAAATTGTTCAACGATTGTGCCGTCCCTAGTCATGACGACAGCACCAAAATCTGCAACGGTCTGATATTTTGTTGTCTCGGTATCTACAATTAAATAAGTGTGTTTTTTCATGATTATGCCACCATTGATTTATTGAGTTCGATCGCATTGTATGCGTCAATGTTGTTAAGATAAGCCATTTTTACCACGCTTTCGTTGTCGTCATACATTACAGCAGAGAGGCAGAAACGCGCCCAAGATCTGCCCGTGTCGCTGGCATATTGTCGCAACAGCCTTTCCTTCAGCATCCAATCTGGCGAGCTGTCGCCCATTGGTCGGCTTAGAATAACTGGAACAAATAAACCGTGATCCTTTAAAAATTGGTAGTCATGCTCTCCCATTACCCTAGCGGTGCAGATTATAACCTCCCGCCCTTGAGCGATACGCTGTCGCATAGTGTCAGCCAATGGGAGCAATTTATCAGCCGCAATTTTTTGTGGCGTATTGTTTTCGATCCAATGAGCCAGATCCAGAGAGCCGTCCGCTTTGGTAAGCTGGCGGTGTGTTGAATCAATAACCGTATGATCTAGGTCAAAAATATAAGTCTGCATTCTATTATGCTCCCATCAAAGTGTAAGAAAAACCGATAATGCTGGCGATATTCAAGCCGACAAGGTTAAGCTGGCGGGTATGAATTGCCTGAACAGTCAGACAGGCAAGGCCAGCAATTGCGAGCATCAGCCCACGATTTTCGCCCATCATAAAGGACGCGCCTACCATCATGAAAGAGCCAGACCATGCGATTAAAGTTATCATAATTTATTCTCCGTTGAGAGAGCCTATCGGCTCTCTCTATTGGTTAAGTTATTTAATGTTAGCAAGCAACGTTGCGAGAGCCGCACCTGTAGCTTTATCCAAGCCTTCGCAAGATTCCATATTCAAGCCTTTGCAGATGGCCGCAACCATATCGGCCTTAGAAGCCGCAGCCTTTTTCTTTGCGGGTGCTGGCTTGGATATATAGTCCACGCCTTCGCGCTTCGCTTTGGCTATGATGGAGCGCACATTCTTTCCCAATTGCTTGGAGAGCGCTTCTGCCTTTGCAAAGTCAAGAGGTGCAGCAGCCTTCAAGATCGCGACCATTTCGGGGGTATAGTTTACATTTGTAGTAGTAGTCATAGTTATTACCTTTTTAGTTTTAAGTTTGAAATTGAATTATAGTTTATGGCAACTGTAAGAGCAAGGAAAATCCCCCGCTAATTACAAGCGCACCAATGGCCAGAACGAAAACCGATTTTATAGTATAGTCAAGAATCTGTCGCATGGGTAGCACCTCTTATTGGTGGTAAGTTGGTTGAATTTCGGAAAGCGCATTTGATACGTCAAGAGATGCTTGGTTTACCGCATCCTTAACCGCGTCCCATTTTGCGATTTCTGCGGCATTGTCCGCACATAATGCTTTTTCGGCATCAATGCGCGCAATAATGGTATTAAGAGCTTGAAGGCGGAAAAAATCGAATTTGGTCATGATGGCGGCCTGTGTTGGTGAATATGGGTCTATTATAGCATGATCAGCGAATCCGTCAAGCATTTATTTATTTATTTTTTAGAATAAAAAAGCATATCCAGGTGGGGGGTTATAAGACTTGGTTATAAGCCCGCTGGGCGGGCACCACCTCACGTACAACTTTTAAAAAAACGGAAAAACCAAAAAGGTGTAATAGAAAAAAAATCTTGACAAATTTCTCCTTTCTGAGGTATAATATACCCTTCGAAAACAAGGAAAAATTATGTTAAATGTACTAAATTTGTATGCGGGGCTTGGAGGCAACAGAAAGCTATGGAAAGATGTGGCTGTTGTTGCAGTCGAAGCTGACTCGAAAATTGCAGCAGTCTACGAAAAGCTACACCCCGAAGACGACATGTTTGTAGAAGATGCCCACGCACTACTGCCCCAGGTTTATGACCAGTTTGACTTTATTTGGAGCAGCCCTCCATGCCAGTCTCATAGTTCAATGGCGAGAGCAAACTCAAGAACCACCCCAAAGTATCCAGAGATGGATTTATATCAGCAGATTATATTTCTACAAACGTACTATAAAGGGTACTGGGTAGTAGAGAATGTCAAACCTTACTACAAACCTTTAATACCGCCTACTTGTGTGGTAGGACGCCACTACTTCTGGTCGAACTTTCCAATCGTAGCGAAGGATGTATCACGCCCCGCCAGCTTTATAAACACGCAGAACTTAAAGGGAAAGAAGGCGTTACAGGATTGGCTAGATATACATTTTGAAGAAAAACTATATTATGGCACGAACCACGACCCTTGTCAGGTTCTACGGAATTGTGTGCACCCGCTGTTAGGTAAGCAGGTATTTGATTGCTTCTTAGCACTATAAGACCTGCACATATGCTGCCCTCAACTCACCAACTCAAAAAAATTTCTTGACAATTTTTCCTTGTTCGTGTATACTTGCTATATTCTAACAGGAGGAATTTTCATGAGTTCATATTGGGGTTATCATTTAATGCTAGACTGTAGCGGCTGTAATGCAAATATTTCAGACCGTATTGCAATCTACACTTTCATCAAAGACTTAGTCGAGCGTATCGATATGGTTGCCGCAGGCGAACCTATTATCGAGCACCTGCTTCCAGGAGACCCGAAACAAGGGTACAGCCTGATGCAATTGATTACAACTTCGAATATCTGTGCACATTTTATGGATTTAGACGGTACAGCATACTTCGATGTATTTTCCTGCAAGGAATACGACATTGAGACGGTAAAAGAAATCGTAGCCGAGTATTTTGGGCCAACGAAGATGCGTGTAAATTATCTGACACGGCACGCAGACTAGATACCCGAGAAAAAAACTTCTTGACATCCGAACCCTGAGAAAGTATAATCGTAACCATGGCAAAAGAATTAACTACAATATCTCCAGAGGGACTCGATATAGCGAACAGTTACTTACAGTTCGGAAATATACGGGCCGTCGCTGACTATCTTCAGGTTCCTGAATGCAATGTCGTGGAGGTATTGAACAAGCGTGAAGTGAAAAAGTATATTGATACTATTTACCTCGATATGGGCTACCGCAATAAGAATAATATCGCTAGCTTACTAGATGAAATGATCGCGTCCAAACTTGAAGAAGCCCAGGAATCTGGAGTATACTCGAGCAAGGATTTAGCTGATCTATTACTAATGGCGCATAAAATGCGTATGGATGAGATTAAAGCCCAGTCTGAACTTATTAAGGCAGAGGGGACTAACATCAAGAACCAGACCAATGTTCAGATAAATGAGGCAGTGCCTTTCGGACAGGGTAATTATGGTAAGCTAATGGAGAAACTCTTAAGTGGAACGGGAAGTCAATGATTTAAAGAGCGGATTACACGCACACGAAGTGCAGTGCGAAGAGCGCTGGAAGACAACTTTTACTCGTCTTGGTAAAGTTGAAGATTCATTATTGCGTATCGAGAGTCGTATGGTTGCCATGTCCGGCGCACTTATACTGTTCTTAGCGGGATTGATTGTTACCCTATCACTGAAGTTGTGATCGACCCTATATCTGCCGTAGCGATGGCAACCTCGGCATTTAAAACAGTGCAGGCGATGGTTGCTGCGGGAAGAGAAGTGGAAGATACGCTAGGGCAGATTGGTAAGTGGTACGGGGCCGTAGCAGACTTTAACGAAGCAAAGCGACAGGCCGAAAACCCGCCAATATTTAAAAAGCTATTTGCAGGAAAAAGTATTGAACAAGAAGCAATGGAACTCTTTATTCAGAAGCGAAAGTTGGATGAGCAAGAGAAGCAGCTGCGTGAATTACTTACATACTCGTTCCCTGGTGATGGCTATCAAGAACTGCTACAAATGCGTCGAAAGATTAAAGAGCAGCGAGAGAAGACTGTGTACGCACAGGCTCGTCGTAGAAAAGCTTTTGTAACTACTGTTATAACTACGGGGTTATTGATATTACTGAGTGGAGCACTTTGGGGAACTATAGTCCTTATGCTCAAGTATTGGCCGGGAGCATAGCTATGAAAGTAATGGAGAGAGGTTCAAAGTACGAACAGTATGATATTGATGGTGACGGTATTGTGAGTGATGAAGAACTAGCAAGAGTGGAAGAGCTGCTACGTGTCGAGCATGAAAGAGCTCAGTATGAGAACGAAGATAAGAAGCAAGATGCTCAACGGAACATGGCATGGTTTGCTCTTTTCGGAATGTTACTCTATCCCTTTGCAGTTGTACTTGCAGACTTCGTAAACCTAGATAGTGCTTCAAAAATTCTTGGAGATATGGCACCAACATACTTCGTATCTGTAGCGGCCATCGTTGCAGCATTTTACGCAAAAGAAGCATTTGGAAAGTAAATGAGAATAATACTACTTGTAGCACTTCTACTCTCTGGCTGCGGAAATATTCCAAGCTTTTATGATGATAACGAGTCGCTACTTGCAGTAAATGTACGATATGAAGTTTCTCAGCTAAATTGTGAAAAACAAATACGAATAAAGAAGTTAAAGAAGAGTGTTGACGTGCTTGCACTTTACTCAGAAAGCAAGGGTTCTCAAGACGTTTATAAGCTCGTGCTCCTGATGAAAGAAACTTCTGATGGTTTGTATATTCGAGAAGCTCCTTCAGTTTCCTATTGTAATTTGAAAAAGAAAGCACTACAAAAGCAGAGCGATGATATTGCTCGTGCTATCATGAGGAGATACTAATGACTGAATTAGAGAATACTCTCAAGTTAATTGAAGAAGCCCTCGCAGATGGAAGTATGTCCAAAGAAGAGGCCAAAGAGCTTCTACTCGATGCAAAGAGAACACTAGAAATACATGAAGGAGCTAGCGATATTGAGCTCAAAGCCGTACTACTTGCAAGTGTTGCAGTACTAATGGAGTTAGTGTAATGATTAATAAATATTTTAAACGTGGAATGTGGTTTGTAGAGTGTAAAGCCTGCGCTAAATGTAGCGGCGGTAAAAAGCGTTTTGCTACTGAAGCAGAAGCTGACGCATTTATTGCCTCATGTTCAGATACTCCAGCTCCCGTAGCTGTAGAAGAGCCACTGTTTTCAACTTCGTGGTTAGAGGACATCGACAATGCCTACGAAGAAGAAGAAAGTAACTAGACCCGGTCTATACGCAAATATCAATGCAAGAAAGAAAAAAGGCATTAGTCGTAGCAAGAAAAAGTCTACGATTACTCCTAAAGCTTATGCTGCTATGAAAGGCGGTTTTAAGAAGAGAAAGAAACGTGCCCGTAAAAAGTAAAGCAAAGAAAAAAGATTCGAGACTGAAGAGAGCAGGCGTTACGGGGTTTAATAAACCGAAGCGCACTCCCGGCCACCCGAAGAAGTCGCACATTGTTGTGGCAAAGGTTGGTACAAAGATTAAGACAATTCGTTTCGGCCAGCAAGGAGCTAATACGGCAGGGAAGCCCAAGGCTGGAGAATCGGAGGCAATGAAGAAAAAAAGAGCTTCTTTTAAAGCCCGTCACGCAAAAAATATTGCAAAGGGCAAGATGTCCGCAGCTTATTGGGCCGACAAGGTGAAGTGGTAATGGGAAACAAAACAGCACAGTATTATTTAAAAAATGGTCAAATTAGTGATGATGAGTTCGATATGAACATTGTCACAAATCCAAACGGTCAACCGGTTACTATTAATAACCCTTTAGCAGTAACCAATGTTGGTAGTAGTAATAATATTGACCTCGCTGCGGGGTTGCTGACAGGTTACTCACATATTAATAAGTTTGGATACTCGGGAACCGACATAAACGGTTCCGCTACAGTATGGGATAACTCTGGCACAGCTCCGACTTATCCATATGTTGCAGCTTCTACAATAGCTGTGACAAGCAGTAACGCATTAGATAATACTAAAACTATACTTATCACAGGACTAGACCAAAATTATCTTCCTTTGGAAGAGACTCTTATTGTCGGTGGCGCAGCGTCTACTTCTCAGTTTGTACGAGTGTTTAGAGCGCAAATGATTTCCGCACTAAATTTGGGTAATATTTCTATTACTCAGTCAAGTACTGTAGTTGCAAAAATTCTTGCCGGTAATTCTCAAACTCTTATGGCGGTATATACTATTCCCGCAGGAAAAACAGGCTATTTAATACACTTCGCAGGAAGTAGTGATAAAGCCAACGTATCAGTACTGTTTCGGCTTATAGCAAGATCATTCGACATAGCAGATGGTACTTTTGCTATAAAAGGGCTGTGGGGCACTCAAGGGGGCAATCCGGTAAACTATACATATGCCGTTCCTTTGGTTTTTACTGAAAAATCTGATATAAGAATTGATGCAGTTACTTCCGCAACTTGTGGAGTGGGTGCTATCTTTGATATCATATTGGTAGATAACGCATAAAATTACATATTATAGGCAAAACTGAATGGCAATTGAAATAAGCCGGAGAGATATAACTGGCGATAACATTTTAGAGTTACAATCTGAGACAAGGTTCATTAAGCTCCCAATACCTCCATACTTGGATTTATTGGGAGTAGAACCACTCCCATCGCAGGTAGCAATTATCAATGCGATCAATAATCCGAAGTATCGTTTTG
>OBMK010003164.1_pt1 | contig 11666 bp, 9 predicted proteins | sample 1539081 | NCBI WGS metagenome assembly OBMK01 (sample SAMEA3355528, study PRJEB22509) | marine metagenome | biome: marine; feature: river plume; material: water | place: USA | collected 2010-08-07 | depth 0.5 m | reverse complement strand
TGAGAGTGCCGTCGATATCTTGGTTGCGAGCAAGCCACCACCACACGGGAATAAGCGAAATACCAAGAGCGAGAACATTTGCCGCAACTGATTTGAGCCAGCCCAGTTGACGTCGACCAAAATAAATTGAAGCGGCTGTAATTGCTACAGCGAATACTGGACCGACATAGCGAATAAAAAATAATGCGATAAACAAAAAAATCAGACCCACAACTTTTGCGGCAGTCATCTTTCGAAGACTGACAACAATTGCGATCATCAAAACAGCAATGAACGGTGGCTCTGACCAAATCATTGAATATTGCCAAAGTAGAGCAGTGCTAAAAGCGACAAAAGCTGTTGCTATAGCTGTTATAAATTTTCTTGTGTTAGCGAGTTGCAACAAATGACTAGTGCAAAGCACAACAATCACTGCTGAGACTGCATTTAAAATCTGCACAGTAAAGTTCACGCCAAGCCCAAGCCAGTCGCCGACAGCGATCAAAATTGAAAGCCCAGGTGGCCGAACCGTCATTGGCAAACCGGTCGCATCTAAGAGCGTTAGATCTTTGGCAAAATTCTTACCAACAGCAACATAGTCACTCGTGTCCCAGCTCCAACCAACCCCAGAAAGATTAGAAGTGATACTTAAAACCGCGGCACACAGAGCAAAGCCAAGCGTGATTTGATTCTTCTTGCAATATTGAAAAATACTTTGCATCTTTATTGAATTGTTTTGGCGAGCATGCTGACAGTTAGACCCGGCTTTGAGTCTTGTTGGCCAACTTCGCGAAAGCCAATGCGGTTATGAAAGCGAATCGAACCCTCATTCGGTGGATTCAAGTTGACCTCGCAAGTCAGAAGTGGCGCGCAACGATCTTTGATCATTCGCTGTTCGATAGCAGCGTAGAGTTTGGCGCCAAGTGACTTGTTGCGCATTGATTCGCCAACAACGATTCGATCTAGATAAACAAAATCTGGGTATTTTTGTGAGAACCATTGATAATTGACGCTCGTATATGGCGCGCCAGGCGCAAATGTAATGCAAAAAGCATGCAACGATTCGTCGCCGATCGCAAAGCTGTAAAGCGAGTGCTCAATTAAAAACTCGAGCGTCGCACGATCAATTTCGCCAACCGCCGGAGCATTCGCATTATTTAATTCAAGAGCGGCCTCAAGATCTGAAGCCAGAAACAATCGCGGTTCTAGTTGACTTGGCTGCATATCCATCTAATAGCCTGACACAATGAACACTTCGCACTTCGTACTAGGAAATTCAATGGTTGAACCGTGGCCCGACTCGACACAAGTCGCGATCTTCGGCTTAGGTTGTTTTTGGGGCGCAGAGCGCAAGTTCTGGCAACTTGAAGGTGTCTATACAACGGCTGTGGGTTATAGCGGGGGCGAAAAACTCAATCCGACATATCGCGAAGTCTGCAATGGCGACACGATGCACGCCGAGGTCGTTCTAGTTGCATTTGACCCATCAAAAATTTCTTACGAAAAACTTTTACAAGTTTTCTGGGAGTCCCACGACCCAACGCAAGGCATGCGTCAGGGCAATGATTTCGGCACGCAGTATCGCAGCGCGGTGTATTTCACCAACACGGATCAACAATCTGCGGCTATTGCCACCCGCGACATTTTTCAGCAACGCCTCACACAAGCTGGGTTCGGCAAAATAACTACAGAAATTAAACAATCAGCCGAGTTTTATTATGCCGAGGAGTATCACCAGCAATATCTAGCCAAGAACCCGAGTGGCTATTGCGGCATTGGTGGCACTGGCGTAACTTGCCCAGTTGGCGTGACTCGTTAAATTGCTTGGGCGAGTTGGTCGGCTGTTGGTCGACGAAACAAAGTAAGCATTGCTACACCCGAGAGAAAAACAACACCGCTCATCAATAGCCAAGCATTGTGAAAGCCTGAAGTCGGGTCATTCGACTTACTTGATGAGACAAGCATTGAACTTACAAGTGCAACACCTAGTGCTGAGCCAATTTGGCGCGACGTATTGTTTAGCGCCGAGCCCATCGCGAATTTTGTGACCGGTAAAAATGCTGTGGCTGAACTTGAAATCGTTGAAATGCATAAACCCACGCCGATACCTGTCACGAGCATTGTCGGAAAGTAAAAGTCCCAATAGTGAATTTCTGGTGTGATAAAAAAATTCATCCATAAAATTCCACAAGTCATGATCAATGCTCCTGCTCCGACAACTTTTCCGTGTCCGATTCGGTTGGCAAGTTTGCCGGCAGGTGCTGCTACAACCGCAGCGGCCAGTGGCCCTGGTGAACCTGCAAGTCCCGACAAAGTCGGGCTGTAACCCCAGACAACTTGAAGCCATTGAGTGTTGACGAAAATCATCGCAAAGAAACCCATTGTGAAAACAAAACCACTAATTGCAGCTGCTGTCACAAACGGCAATCTGAACAAACGCATGTCAAGCACTGGGTGGGCGACACGGTTGCATCGCACAACAAACGCTCCCAGTAATGCAAACGCCAACACGAATATCGACACAGAGCGGTTAGATACCCAACCCCATTCGTCACTTTGAACAATCATTAAGGTGAGTAATGCAACACCCAGAACTACTAACAGTGCGCCGAAGTAATCGACAGTGCGTGGTGCAGACTCATCACGTGATTCGTGCAAGAGTTTTAACCCGACTGCAAACGCAGCCAAACAAAACGGCACATTAACTAAAAACACTGAATGCCAACCGAAGCTGTCGACTAAAACTCCGCCGACAATTGGTCCGCTTGCTGCTGACAATCCTCCGACTGCACCCCAGATGCCGATTGCCATTGATCTTCGCTCAACAGGGAACTCGCGCAAGACGAGCGCAAGCGAAGCAGGCGTAAGGATCGCTCCGCCAATTGCCTGAATGACTCTCGCGATGACCATGAACACCGCAGTAGGTGAAGCAGCACAAAGAATTGAGCCGAACATGAAAATCATCAGCCCAGTTAAGAAAGCACGCTTGCGACCAAACGCATCGGCGAGGCGTCCGGCTGTGAGCAAGCCAGCCGCATATGCAATGTTGTATGCCGAAAAAATCCATGTCAGTGTGCGGCGATTCTCGGGCCACTCGGCGACGAACGATCCAAAGGCGACGTTAACGATGCTGATATCTAACGAAACAAGCATTACGCCAACCGATGTAAGGACGAGAACCTTTGTCCCGCGCGACCACTTTTTCATCTGGCTCTTCTTTCAGTAAAACTAAGACCAGAGATTTTTGCGAATCTCCGCGCCGTCTGCGTCAATTGCGCGACCTTCCCACCGTAGTTCGCCTGGCGTCTTTGATAACGACGCAAGCAAACCCTGCATCGGTGTTACTCCAACCATGGCGATTGCTTGACGCGCGGCAAAATGCGGATCAACTGCAATCTCTGCCATTGAAAGCACTGGACCAATTGCCGCTTGTGCATCGGTAAATGTCTTGAGCACATCTGCGCTCTCGCGGGCAGCACAATAATTTGTCATTAGCTCGTGCAACACAGCACGATTTTCTACGCGACTCGAAAAAGTCAGAAATCTTTCATCGCCTACGCATCCCAAAACTTCAACAACTCGTGCCGCAACTGTGTCTGAACTCGCCGACACACCAACCCACTTGTTGTCTTTGCAGCGGTAAACGCCGCGTGGCACGGTGTATGGCAACTGCGAACCAAGCCGCGGCTGTTCTTGACCAGTGAGCATGAACAAAGAAATCAGTGGCCCCATAATTTGAAACATTGTTTCAAGCAGGTTGACATCAACAACTTGACCAACTTTGCTGTGCAGGGCAACCATCGTTGCAAATGCCGCCACAACACCAGTCACTTCATCGGTCAACGCAATCGGTGGCAACATCGGCGGACCATCGGGTTCGCCGCTTATTGCTGCGAGCCCCGACATCGACTCGGCAATTGACGCGAAACCTGGTCGATCTTTATACGGACCAGTTTGCCCAAAGCCCGACACTCGCGTGATCACCAAGTTTGCATTTCGCTTTAACAAAACGTCGGGCCCAACACCAAGGCGCTCAAGTGTGCCCGGGCGAAAGTTCTCGACAAGTACGTTTGCCTCATCAATAAGTCGCAAAAATATTTCTCGGTCTGCATCAACTTTTAGATCAAGAGCAATATTTCTTTTGTTGCGATTGACCAACTTCCACCACAAGCCAGTGCCATCTCGCGGATCTTTCCACGCCATTGCGCGCAGGCTGTCGCCATCGCCTGGTTTTTCAATTTTTATTACGTCGGCGCCGAAGTCGGCAAAGTATCGCGCACAGTTCGGTCCCGCCAGAACTGTCGAGAGGTCAATGACCCGCAGGTCCTGCAGCGGCCCCGACATTTTTAGTTTGGTCGGCTGCGACGCGCCAGAACTGAGTCAGTCCAAGAACGGCCGCTAAATCTCCATGACGTTTGCACGGTGGTCGTCGCAACTGGTTGCGGTTTTGGCCACAACATTTCGAGTGCCGTAGAGATCGCAACTGCTTCATCAGCTGTCGGCGAAGGTGAAACCAAATTTTGCATTGCTATAACGGCATGTTTCCGTGTTTGCGTCGTGGCAACTCTTCACGTTTTGACTGCAGCATTTTTAAACCTGCGATCAGCTTGCTGCGAGTTTCTGCTGGGTCAATGACATCATCGATGTAGCCACGTTCGGCAGCCGCATATGGGTTCGCGTACTTCTCGGCATATTCAGCCACAAGTTCTTTGCGACGCTCAGCGGGGTTTGCTGCTTGTTGCAATTCGCGTCGATAAACAATTTCAACTGCACCCTGAGGCCCCATCACGGCAAGTTCAGCCGTCGGCCACGCATATGCAAGGTCTGCACCAATTGATTTTGAGTTCATTACAACATAGGCACCGCCATAGGCCTTACGAGTAATCACTTGAATTCGTGGCACGGTTGCTTCGCAATATGCGTAAAGCAGTTTCGCACCGTGACGAATGATGCCACCGTATTCTTGGTCAACTCCTGGCAAGAAGCCCGGCACGTCTACAAAAGTGATTAACGGAATATTAAATGCGTCGCAGGTACGCACGAATCGCGCTGCTTTTTCACTTGACTCGATATCTAATACACCCGCCAGAACCATCGGCTGATTGCCGACGATGCCGACTGTTTTGCCATCAAGGCGAGAAAATCCGCAAACAATGCTCTTTGCCCAATGCGGGAAGTATTCAAAAAATTCTCCGTCATCTACAACTTCGCTGATCACTTTTTTCATGTCGTATGGCTGGTTTGCTGACGGCGGCAAAATTGTGCGCAAAGACTCGCATTGACGAAGCGGATCATCAGTCGCCGCAACCGACGGGGCATCAGCCATATTGTTTTGCGGCAAGAAGCTCAATAAGTAGCGCACGTCTTCAAGACATGCTTTTTCGTCGGCTGAAACAAATGTTGCTACGCCGCTCTTTGAAGCGTGGCTCATTGCACCACCCAATTCTTCAAGTGTTACGTCTTCGCCAGTAACGGTTTTTACTACGTCTGGTCCAGTAATAAACATGTGGCTGGTTTCGCGAACCATAAAAATAAAGTCAGTCATCGCAGGCGAGTAAACCGCACCACCCGCGCATGGGCCAAGAACCACGCTGATTTGCGGAATCACACCTGAAGACTGAACATTGCGGTGAAAAATTCCGCCGTAACTTGCGAGCGAGACCACGCCTTCTTGGATTCGCGCACCCGCGCCGTCGTTCAAACCAATCAATGGTGCGCCAACTTTGAGTGCAAGATCCATTAATTTGTGAATCTTCTCGGCAAACACCTCTCCAAGTGCGCCACCAAAGACCGTGAAGTCTTGACTGAAGACAAAAATTTTACGTCCATCAATCGTGCCCCAACCCGTGATTACACCATCTGTATACGGATGCTCCTCAAGACCAGCAGCATGGGCACGATGACGCGCAAGCAAATCGAGTTCGTGAAAACTTCCTTCGTCTAAAAGCGCATCAATTCGCTCGCGGGCCAGAAGCTTGCCCTTCTCATGCTGTCGTTCAATTGATCTTGGCGATCCTGCGGTGAACGCGGCGGTCTTGCGCGCCTTGAGGTCGGCAAGTTTTTCTTCCATCGAATTGCTATTCACGAATTAAACGATAGTGCTCTCGAGCCAAATGGCTCATCTTGTGGCTAACCGCCAATTGTTGTAACTGTCGGCAAAGTCGTAACGGTTGTTTGATCTACCGCTTGGGTGACTGCCAATGTTGTCGCCAATGGTGTCAGGTCGCCAGTGGTGGTCGTGCCTGAAATTTCGATATTCCAGATGCCAGGTGCATTAAGGATGAACGACCCGTCGCCCGCAACAATCGCCGCGCCCGGGCGAGACAACGGAACATTAATTTGAATTCCCGAAAAACCAATCGCCTGTGGAATCAACTTGACGGCGAAATTATTTATTCGTTTTGGCTGAATCAGTTCGATTCTCATTGCATTAGTGCCAGTAACTCCAGGCGTGAGTGAGATCACAACATGAAATCTTTCGTTCTTCAACTCTTCTCTAAATGAATACATCGCTGCAGGTGCGCGTACTTCGGCTTTTGCTTTCGGAGGTGTTGTCGCAACTAGCCACGATGTGAACATCAAGGCGATTAGAGCGAATACAAGCTCAACTGAAACTGCACGACGCAAACGCCAAGCCATGCGACCTGTGAGTTTGTCGCCGTCGTCGAGACGGCCAAGAATAAACGTCTTCAATACAAGAGTGATGAAAATCATCACCGAAACAAAAATTACCTTGAGCACACCAATGCGGCCGTGACCGCTTGTGAAGATTGACGAACCATCCAATAGGTAGATCTGTAAGACACCTGTAAACACCGTGACACCGAAGGCGATGATCGCATGCTGAGAAAATGCTCGAACTGCGCTAACTAAATCAGAAGTGCCAGGGCCAATCAACACGACGCGCGAAAGCAACAACAGTCCACCAATCCAATACGCCATGGCGATTGCGTGCACGATGCCAAGTACATAACTAAACACTGCAACGTCTTGACCCAGTCGTGACAAGCCAAGTGTGGCGATCATCGAGATAATTATTCCGCCCGCGATTAGTTGTGATGCGGGGTCGTTGATTCGCTCTGGGTTTATCGCCACCCAGCCGCATGCCAAAATCAAAACGAAACGTAAAATCAAAATCGCACCGCTACCAGTGTTCAGTGCGCCGAACCAACCAAACGGATTCAGTGACGCGATAAAACCTTGTGACTCGGCACGCATCGTTGTAAGCGCAAGTACAAGAAACATTGTGAATGAGCAAGCGATCCAGGCGAGTCGCATGTAACGCAATGTCACACCATAATTAGGGCCTTCGGGCCACGCGGTAACGATTAGTGCCAGACCGCCAAACAGCGCCGACATCAACAGGTATTCAAAAATTCTCAACAAGCCAAGAATTCCACCCACTCTCGGCGCAGATTTTTGTTGTTCGACAGTTTCACCAATAATTGTTGGAGTTCCGCTGCTAGTGCCATCTGCATTGCCAGTGCCACCGTCGGTCGCACCCGGAATCGTGGTTTGAATCGCAACTGCGGAGGTAAAACTAAACGAGCCAATACTTCTGTCGGGAAGCGCCCAACTCACAGTGCACAAACCAGATGGCGGAATCTGCGTCAGTGCTGCCGAAACAGTTTTGAAATCTGTCCCAAGTTGGGGAACACCAAGACCAACGAGCGTGCCGTTGCAAGCAAGCGATAGTCCCATGTTCGTAACAACGTCTGGGTTTGCGAGCGCATCACGAAAAACCAACTGCAATTGCGTTGGTGGTACTGAAACCACTTGGTTCGGCGCGGGATTCGACGAACTGAGTTGATTTGAGCCTGAAACCGAAGCGTTGGCCGTCGTGCCAAAAAAGCCAAGGATCATCGCCAGACCGATCAGCCCAGCCAGGGCCGAGAATTTAGCGGATTGCTTGTTTTGCGTAATTGCCATGAGCGTATATAAAGAGTAGTTAATAAAGGGGCTAACCCGAGGTGAACCACCCCATAGGTAGGCTCGCTACGAAATGGCAACCCAGTCTCTTTATCGCCGATACCGACCTCGTCGCTTTGATGAGCTCAAGGGACAAGACCATGTAGTGCGTGCGTTACGTAACGCGGTGATCAATAATCGCGAAGGCCAGGCGTATTTATTTTCAGGACCAAGAGGCACGGGCAAAACTTCGACGGCAAGAATTTTGGCAAAAGTCCTCAATTGCGAAAAATTAAAAGATGGTGAGCCTTGCGGAAAGTGCAACTCGTGTCTCTCAATTGATGCCGGTTCTAGCTACGACGTACTTGAACTCGACGCTGCAAGCAACAACGGTGTCGACAATATGCGCGATCTGATCGAGCGAGCAGCACTGGGTAATCCGGGTCGACATCGCGTGTTTATTTTGGACGAAGTCCACATGCTTTCAAAGCCTGCAGAAGCAGCGCTATTGAAGACGCTTGAAGAACCACCAGATCATGTTGTTTTCGTTTTAGCAACTACTGATCCACAAAAAGTCAGCGAAACAATTCGTAGCCGAACACAACATTTGCAATTTCATCTTTTGCCGTTGCTAGAACTCAAAGAACATGTGCGTTGGGTCGTTGCCGATGCGAAACTTGTCGTAAGCGAAGATGCAATCGATCGCGTTGTGCAACTTGGCGGCGGTTCTGTGCGCGACACACTGTCAGCACTTGAACTTGTTGTCGCCTCGGGTGGTGACGTCGAAGAACAAATCTCGCTTGACGAATTCATTGAATCGTTTATTGACCATGATCCAGGTCGGGCACTCGCCGCTGTTGGTTCAGCCGTGCAGTTTGGCGCCGATCCGCGCGCGTTAACAGAAGACATTGTTCGTTATCTTCGCGATGCGTTTTTGTCGTTGATGGCACCAGAATTAGTTCAGTTACCAAAAGAACGCGCCGAGATTGTTGGCGAACAAGCCCGTCGCATGGGTGCAACAAGTGTCGTGCGAGCGATCGAAGTTTTAGGCGACGTGCTAATTGAAATTCGCCATGCGCCCGACGCGAGATTGTTGCTCGAAGTCGCCGTTGTAAAACTCACACGGCAAAATTCAAACACCGATGTTGCAACGCTGATGGCGCGAATCGAACGACTTGAGTCAGGCGTTACTGCAATGCGAGATTCAACAGGGCCAATTGCTCGTCCCGCACTTTTAGATCCGAATACTGGTCGAGCCAAGCTTGGTGGGCGAGCAGCGTCGGCAATGCCCGTGACTAACTCGCAGCCAACAAAACCTGCTGCTAGTCCCGAACCTGTGAAGCCTGCCGCTGCTTTGCAACCAGAAAAATCTGTAGCACCGATGGGTGACGCCGAACTTAAAACTCGATGGCCTGAAGTTGTCGCGGCGCAAAAACCAATCGTTCGTGCGCTCTACAGTGCCGTCAGCGTAAGCGAATGCAAAGATGGTGTGCTCACACTTGTCGCGCCAAGCGAAATGCATATTTCTAAATCGACCGAGCATCTACAAACTTTGATCGATTCGTTGCTTCGAGTCTGTGGCAAAAAAGTTGAAGTTAAATTTATTGTTTCGGCGCCCAAACGCGGCAAGTCAAACCAAGACGCATCACCGCCAGAAGACGACATCGACATTGTTGAAGACATTTCTGAAACAACAAACGCCCCAGTTGGCAAGCAATCTTCGGCAATTGACGAACTAGCCAAAGCTTTTCCAGGGTCGCAGATTATTGACAACAAGAAGTAGCTAACTATGGCGTCTGCTTATACCCAACCAATGCAGGCACTGATTGACGCGTTGTCGCGCTTGCCGGGCATCGGCCCAAAGTCGGCGCAAAGAATTGCTTTTCACCTGATCAAAAGCGAAGACCGCGATGTTGAGCAACTCTCAAATTCGATCACGAAAGCCAAAGCCACAGTTAAATTTTGTCAGCGTTGTTCAAACTTCGCCGAAGCTGATCTTTGCCAGTTCTGCAGTGATGATCGGCGCGATGCAACGACTATTTGCGTGGTCGAAGAATCTCGAGATGTCGTGGCGATCGAAAAGACGCGCGAATTTCGCGGGCAATATCACGTTTTGCTTGGCGCAATTAATCCACTTGATGGCATCGGGCCCGAGCAGTTGAAGATTCGCGAACTTCTGCAACGAATCGAGCCACAAGGGGTTAAAGAAGTGATTCTGTGCTTGAACCCAAACACAGAAGGTGACGTAACGTCGATGTATCTTGCGCGAGTGTTGCGACCATTAGGCGTGAAAGTTACGCGAATTGCTAGCGGTCTGCCGGTTGGCGGCGATCTCGAATACGCCGATGAACTTACGCTGGGTCGTGCTCTAGAAGGGCGACGAGAAGTTGCCGGCTGAAACTAGCTGACGCGCAAAATTAACGCGTCACCTTGTCCGCCGCCGCCACACAATGCGGCTGCACCCATTCCGCCGCCGCGACGTCGAAGTTCATGCAACAAAGTTATTGCGAGACGATTGCCGCTCATGCCAATTGGGTGACCAAGCGCAATTGCGCCACCATTGACGTTGACAATTTCGTCGGTGATCCCCAAGTCGCGCATTGATGCAACGCCCACCGCCGCAAAGGCTTCATTGATTTCAAACAAATCAACGTCAGAAACTTTTTTGCCAACTCGCTCTAAGGCTTTGAGAATGCTGCGGCTTGGTTGATGAAGCAACGAAGCATTATCTGGGCCAGCCACCATGCCATACGAAATAAATTCGCCAAGTGGCTTCACACCGCGCTTGTCGGCTTCGCGTTTTGACATCATTACGACTGCAGAACCAGCGTCGCTAATTTGACTTGCATTGCCGGCCGTGACCGTGCCGGTTTTATCAAACGCTGGCTTCAACGACGCGAGTGACTCCATTGTTGTTGACGCACGAACCCCTTCGTCGTTGCTAATCACAATTGGGTCGCCCTTGCGTTGGGGAATACTGATCGGCACAATCTCGTCTGCGAGTCGTCCCGCAGCGATTGCAGCCGCGGCTCGTTGGTTGCTCTTCATCGCTAAATCGTCTTGCGCATCTCGACTGATTTCGCCAGCCGCATATCGCTCGGTGCCAAGACCCATGAGGCAAGCATCAAATGCACACCACAAACCGTCGCGTTGAATTGCGTCGAGTAATTGCACATCACCAAATCGAAATCCACTTCGTGCTCCCATCGCCAGATATGGAGCATTCGTCATGCTTTCCATTCCGCCCGCAACGACAATGTCTGCTTCTCCGTTGGCGATCATTTGATCTGCCAAATAAATCGAGTTAAGTCCAGATAGACAAACTTTGTTGATGTTGACGCTTGGCACGTTCATCGGGATGCCGGCCTTGGCGGCGGCTTGACGCGACGGCACTTGGCCTTGTCCTGCCATCAAAACTTGTCCCATGATCACGTGTTCAACTTCGTGTGGCGCAACACCTGCGCGTTGCAAGGCTGCAGCAATTGCAAACCCTCCAAGTTCAGCGGCGCTAAATGACGCGAGCGCCCCACTGAGTTTTCCGATGGGCGTACGGGCCCCTGAGATGATGTATGAACCTGGCATGGGTTTCATCGTAGGGGTTTCGGGTCTGTACTGTGAATTCATGAAAAATATTTTGGAAGCCATCAAAAATGGGGCTGACTCGGCCACATTTGCAGCATTAGAAATTCCTGCCACGTACCGCGCAGCCGTAGTGCTCAAGAGTGAACAAGAAATGTTTGCTGGTGTCGCGTCCGCCAAGAAAGACCCACGCAAGAGCG
>OBMK010003162.1_pt1 | contig 11675 bp, 17 predicted proteins | sample 1539081 | NCBI WGS metagenome assembly OBMK01 (sample SAMEA3355528, study PRJEB22509) | marine metagenome | biome: marine; feature: river plume; material: water | place: USA | collected 2010-08-07 | depth 0.5 m | reverse complement strand
CCACTTCTGCCTGTGTTCAAGTCTGGCCCTGCTGGCAAGTATCCTGAACTTAAATCTTCTGTATAATGACTTAGTGTTCCAAAACGTGTTACTGCTTCTTGTGTTCCTGCTATAGTTACAGCACCACTCCATACACTTCCTGTATAGTAGTTAGTTGAACTACTGAAACTTGGATTATCACTACTTGGGAAGCCTGTGATTCTTAATCCATCGTCATCATGTGTAGCACCTAAGGCATCTGCAACTGCTATAGTTTCATTAACACCTGAGCTACTGTTTAACGCCTGTACTTTAACAGCAGTATGTTCTGCATAACTACCATTACCGTTAACGTTATTAATTCTTGCTTTTAATTGTTCAACACCAGTTCCACCTGCACCTACGTTTACTGTAATTGTACCAATGGAATATTTGTTACTACTATCTTTACCTGTATCGGCTATTGGTGTACCACCGTTTAAGTATGTTGAACCACCGTCTAATGCGGCATAGTTATGTCCAGCAGTACTAATTGTAGAACCTGATGTACTTTCAAAGTTAGTACCGTTAGTAATATCAAAAGGTGTACTATCGTTTTTATATGTTTGTCCTATCCAGTTGTAAAGTTGTACACCTGTTAGTGAAAGTACTGCATCGTTAGTGTAGTAAGGAATACCTGCTTCATAGGCAAGTGTACCTGCACTTGATTGTGCCAATGTAGCACCACTAAAGTCTACAACACCTGTTGATGTTACATCATCTTTAACAAAACTAACAACGTTAGTATTACCTGTAACTGTATGTTGTAATTTATAACTATGAGAACCTACTGCTAAGTCTGTAGATGTCACTGCAACTTTGGCTTTAAATCCTTTATAAAGTGCTGGACTGAACGTACTACTTGCAAAACTTACACTACTACCTGAAGAGTTTAGTGATTGATAATCGCTTTCTGATGTTATTGATAAGTTGCCTTGTGTACCAACGTCTGAACCTGAAGTTAATACTTTTAGTCCTGATGCTACTCCGTCTACTATAGCAATAACATTACCGCTATCTCCATTGTATGCAAAACTACTTAACTCACTTGAATCTGTACTGCTACCTGCACTTGTTGTTGTAATTCTTGTTACTGATTGTCCTACTGTCATGCTATCTTCTGTACTGTTATCAGTATAACCATGTGCTAAGTAAGGACTTGATCCTGAACTACTCTCACCAAATGATAATGTCTTACTGCTTAAACCATTTGGAGCACCGATAGTTGGATCATAAACTTTTAGCAACTCAGTTGCTGTGCTGTTAAGTTCGCCTGGGTCTGCAGTACTGTGAGCAGTTTGTACTAAAGTAATAGTAAATCTACTTGAACCACTATCACTTGCGTATGTATGACTGGTTCTTGCTTGTCCTACGTCACCTGTGCCTCCGGAAGCAATATTTTCTGTGCTTGATCCGTCACCCCAATTAACTGTGTAAGTACATGTTGCACTACCTGAATTTGTTGTAGTATTCTTTAAGTATATTGTTTCACCGTCATCTATTTCAATACTGTTACCTGTTAATGCACTACCACCTGAACTTGCTGTATACAATTCAAAGTCTGCAACAGGAGTCGCAGTATAAAGTGTAATGAAGTCTGTTTTAGTAACACTTGCTGAACTACCTTCACCTGTACCACTGTTATTAAATGCTGTTACGATTACGTCATAAGGTGAATTAGAATTGTCAGTGTATGTATGGCTTGGAGTACTATCTGATGTAGCAGTTGTTGAACTGCCATCGCCCCAATCAATTGTATATCTATTAGCATTACCAACTACTGAAGTTGTCAATGTAACACTTAGTGGGTTACCACCTGAACTAACATTGGTTGTAACATCAACACTCTTAACGAATGTGCTGTTACGAATGTTTTCCATTGCTTCGTTCAGTTTGTCAATAGACTCTGAAACTTTTGTTGAATTTGTAATAGTTTGTACTGAACCATCAGTGAAACTTCCGTCTCCGTCGGTACCCACATCTCCCATTGTCAATGCAAAACCATCACTGGCCGCATTAGCGGATACTAAATCTAACTGTGCTTTAGTAACAAAATCAGTAGATCCTGAAGCATCTGCTCCTCTCAACTGGGTAAGCGTCGTTCCATCTTCAGTAGTAACTGATACTATATCTGTATCGCTATCACCTAAGACTTTAGGACCCTGTTTACCAAGTTGTACTTCAGCACCTACACCTATTAAACCGTAATTTTTAACGTTAGCCACGTATTACTCCTACATATTATAGTAAGTATTTATCATACTTTCCCAAACAAAATAAACTGTTATTTCTATTGACTTTACAGTATGATGATGTTATAATATATTTATGGATTACAAAAAGAATGCTTTAGTTATTGGTGATATTCATGCTGAATTTGAGCCGCTTAGACGTGCTGTAGAGTACGCAACTTCCAACGATCTTCACCTTATATCATTAGGAGATCTTATTGATGGTGGAACAGAAGGTGACAAAGTATGTAGTTTAATGTTAAAACTGTTACAAAACGGTAAAGCATCAGTTATCAAAGGTAACCATGAACATAAGTTGTTTCGTTATTTAAACGGTGCTAATGTTATATTAGGACCACCTAACCAAGCAACAGTTGATGAGTGGAACGGTGGCAAAGCTCAGTTTCGCAAAGACTTTTACAATATTTGTAATCAATATGCTGAAAACTATATTAGAATAGACAGACATAACATTTGCACACACGGAGGAATGCATCCTACATTCTGGGAGACAGAATATGTATCGGGTGACTTTAACCGTAAGCAAACTGATACAATGATGTTTGGACAAGCAAATTACAGACAACAGTTTGAACACAAAGGACAGACTTATCCAATGAGAACATATGATTGGACAAATGATGTTCCGAGTCATACTCGTTTGTTTGTAGGACACGATCCTGCTCCATTAAAAAGTGTACCAGTGTTTGATCAATTCCAAGAAGAGCCATTAGTGCATGTTAATACTAATGGTGGCGAAACAGTCTTTATGGATTGTGGTGCCGGAAAAGGAGGCAAACTGTTTGGTGCAGTAGTAAATAGTACTGATAATAAAATAGAAGAGTTTATTAATTTTACGCAATGAGTACACCAAGTCCACATCCAGTACCGAAAGATACAATTCGTTTAACTGTGCAGATTGAAGTACCATATGAACATGAAATAGTAAACTATGGTGACAACAGCAAACAAGTTATTAAGGATTACATTAACAGTGAAAAGTTTGGAAGTTACCTATTAGAAGTAGGTGGAAGAAGTGAGCAAGGACAAGAGTAAGAAAGAAGAATTAAACATGACAGACGTAGGTGGTATAAGAGCAAAATGGAAGCCAAGTGACGGTATCAATTGGGATGCCATTCAACGTATGAGATTTATGAATGCTGACGCAGAGATAGATCCAGGCGATACTTACAGTAAAAAATGGAATAAGGAGAATCGAAATGCAAAATGAATGTAAATGTTGTGAGTGTTGTACTTGTACTTGCTGTTAGTAAAATGAAAATTCTGCCAACAGATGATAAGTTGCTATCGTGGATAGTATTTTGCCTTAAGGCAGGTTTTTTAATAAGTCTAATTTTTATGTTTCCATTGAGATGGATATTATTTCCAATATTAGGATTATGAAATTAAATTATAAAGATTGCGGCAACATAGGATTTACTTGTAGTACATTTGATTTACTACATGCAGGCCATGTTGTTATGCTTGAAGAAGCAAAAAGACATTGCGATTATCTAATTGTAGGATTACAAGTAGACCCTACACAAGATAGACAAGAAAAGAATGCACCAATACAAAGTATTGTTGAGAGACAAATACAATTGGCGGCAATTAAGTATGTTGACGAAATAGTTATGTACACAACAGAAGCAGACTTAGAGGACTTACTTTTAACTTTGCCAATTAATGCGAGGATTATAGGTGAGGAATACAAAACAAAACAATTTACAGGAAAGGATATTTGTAAAGCAAGAGGCATCAAGATCATCTACAATGGCAGAGATCATTCCTTTAGCAGTACATCGCTTAGAAAGAGAGTTTATGAAATTGAACATAAAAGAAATAGTTAAGGCAAGTGCATTTTTATTCGGCACATTGTTTATTAGTAGACTAATAGGACTGCCTGCAAACTTTACACCAATTATTGCTACAGCAGTATGTCTACCTATGCTCACAGACAACAAAAACTTTATGGCAATGTTTTTAATTTCGCTAATGTTTGTAACAGATTTATTCTTAGGCATGTACAGCCTTGCTCCACTTGTTTACGGAGTAATAGCATCGTGTAGTTTGATATCAACTAAAATACCTAACAAATATTATGCAGGTGCATTAGGTGTAGGTATATGGCATGTAGTTGTTAATGGTGCAGTATATTTAAATGGACACGGATCAACAAGTTTAGCACAAACATACTTACAAGCAATACCATTTGATTTTAAATTACTTGTAAGTACATTATTATTTGTATCACTTTATGATGCAACACAAAGGTTATGGCAGACAGTATTGCAAGAAGCATAGCAAAGACACTAACTTGGAGAGTTATTGCAGTTGGTGTGACTACACTTATATCCTATTATGTCATAGGAATGATTCATCCTGAATGGCCTTCTCATGTAGTTAGAGAAGGAGCAATGATTATTGGCGCGGCAGACATGCTTATAAAGATGTTTTTATATTTTGTACATGAGAGATTATGGGCTAACATAAAGAAATGAGTAAAGATAAAGAAACAACTATAGAACTTAGTCAAGAAGTTAAAGAACAATACAAAGAAAGCACTATGGGTCGAGGTGCAAAACTCGCCATGGAACTTAATGCTGAACGTAAACGTCTCAAACAAGAGATGGATGAACTACAACTTGAAGTAGACGATCTAAAACCAACAACACCAACAGGAACTATTGACAGTCATGTTAAATGGATTGCAACAGTACTTGCAGTTTTAGGTGTGTTTTTGCAGAGTGCAGGATTAATAACAGAAGGCAAAATAGCATACGCTCTCAGTTCGATGGCATGGATATACGTTGGACAATGTTGGAACGACAAAGCAATTATGATAGGTAGTGCTATCACAATGACAGCAGTACTAATGAACCTTGCAGAGTTATTAATATGAAAGAGAAATTTGTAAAAGCATTTCTTGATGTGGCACAACGGTTTGCAGAACTAAGTACTGCCAAACGTGCCCAAGTAGGTGCAATCATTGTAAAAGACAATCGTATTATCAGTATCGGCTACAATGGTATGCCAAGTGGTTGGGACAACGAATGCGAAGACATCAAAGAACAGCATGATATAGGTACCACAATACTGTTTACTAAACCAGAAGTGCTACATGCAGAAACAAACGCAATAGCCAAAGTTGCACAAAGTAATGATAGCAGTAAAGATGCTACACTATTTTGCACACACGAACCTTGTATAGAATGTGCAAAATTAATACATCAATCAGGTATTACAACAGTTTACTACCGCGAACAATATAATGCCGCAAAAGGTTCAGGTTCAGATTTTTTAACAAAGTCTGATGTAGCAGTATATCATATACCGGTTGACAATAGTATTGATATAACGTATAATACACAAAAGGTATAAAAATGACAGTTAAAAGCACAACACAAATGACTAAAGCAGAATTGCTTAATCTACTTAATGAAAAGAATACTATTATTGCAGACTTAAACAGCAAGATAGATGAACTCGAAGGAATGGCTATTGCCAGTTCAGCAACACCAGTTGATGCTGATACCAGTAGATTACTTTCTACAATGAATGCTCGTATTAAAGCATTGGAGGAACAACTTGCAACCTAATACACCAATCAAAGTTTTTGTCTACGGCACACTAAAGAGTGGCGGAGAGATTAGAGGCTTACATCAATTCGTTGGCGGAGCAGTTATTGTAGGCAAAGCATACACAACTTATCCTGACTACAGCATGATTGACTTGGGTGCATTTCCAGGAGTACTCAAAGGTGGCCGACATAAAATACAAGGCGAAGTTTGGGAAGTTGATCAAGATACATTTGAAGACCTCGATGCCATGGAAGGCTACCCAGAATTCTATAATAGAGAATTAACAGAAACAACACAAGGCAGAGCATGGATGTATCACTTACCACGTGAAGACTATGCAGACAAATACGCTCAACAATCAGAAAACATTACTGTACAAGGCGACATACTTATATGGAATCGTTAACCGTATTAACAGCACTAACTTTATTCTTAGTTAAGCACACTTTAGCAGACTATTTCCTCCAGTTTTCTTGGATGATAAAGGACAAGGCTATCTATGGTGCAAAAGGTGGCATTGCCCATGCCGGACTGCATGGTGTACTTACATCATTAGTTTTACTTGTAATGGGTTTACCTATTATGGCAGGACTTATATTAGGCCTAATTGATTTTATTATACACTACCACATTGACTTTATCAAAAGCAATTTATGGAAGAGTAAAAATCTTAAAGCAACTGATCAAATGTTTTGGGTAATCCATGGCGTTGATCAAATGCTACACGGACTAACATACATTTTTATTATATGGATTGTATTAAGGATGGCAAGTGGGCAATAAAACTACAAACTTTCATCCGGAAGAACTTAAAAACTCTAAGAGAATACAAAAGAGTGCAACACCTAAGCAAGACCTTAGTTGGTATGTTAAATGGACAGCAAGTGCCTTTATTCTAAGCAGTATGAGTATCAGAGGAATTGAAGGACTACAGTTTTACGATCTATTACTAAGTCTTGTAGGTGTAACAGGTTGGTTTATTGTAGGCATCTTGTGGAAGGATAGAGCATTGATACTATTAAATGGTGTAGGTATTGTGTTGTTCCTAAACACACTTATAAAAACACTTGTAAATGGTGTATAATGGTTTCAGAAAACAACACCAAATCATTAACATAGTATATAAATAGTAGGTACACAAAAATTATGATAGATAGAAATAAATTATTACAGTTGAATCGTGAACCATTACTATCGCCTTGGTTCCGCAAACAACTAAACACCTTAATGGAAGACGGAGTCTACCACGACAATATTGAAGGCCTACACGATAGTATTGTACGATCTCTTGGCAAATATAGAGTAGACCACGGAATAGACGATGTTGTTATTGGCATGAGTGGTGGCATTGATAGTGCTGTAACAGGAGCATTGTTTAAAAACGCAGGCTGGAATGTAACAGGAGTTACGTTACCAATACTGCAAGACGAACAAGAAACAATTAGGGGAGAAGAAGCCATACAGGCTCTTCAATTCAACTACGAATCTGTAGACCTTACAGAATCATACGAACACTTTAGAAATATTGGAGCAGGACAACTTGATACAGATATCAGACGTCCTACACTTTCAATAAGCGAAAAATCTACGCATGTTAGATTAGGAAATTTACGAGCAAGGCTAAGAATGGCCACATTATATAACCTTGCTGGTAAACTCAAAGGCTGTGTTGGTAGTACTGATAACTTTTCAGAACTTGCCGCAGGCTTTTGGACGTTACACGGTGATGTGGGTGATATTGCACCTATACAATCGTTAACAAAAAGTTGGGAAGTCCCTGCACTTGCAGAGTTCATGGGAGTTCCTCAATCAATCATTTCAGCAGTACCAACAGATGGATTAGGTATTGCAAACGGTGACGAAGACCAGTTTGGTTTCAGTTATCTTGAATTTGATATTGCAATGTTTACAATGTTTAAAAATATTGGTAACATTCAGCAAAATGGCACATGGTCGCAAGACACTTGGTCACAAACCTGTCGCAATATGGAATTAGAAATGGAACAGGATCTTGCCATTGTTGAAAATGTGAAAGGAAGAATAGCATCAACAGTTTATAAAAGGCAAAATCCATTTAACCTTCCGCATCCATTAGATGAGAATAGATATTCGAATCTGGAGCAATTAGATAACCAATTAAGGAGATAACCATGGAAAATCTTTTAGGAATTGGCGTATTAGTTGTACTTGGTGCATTTGTTGTATACAAGGCATTCTTTAGTAATAAAGAAGAGTCTGCAACAGTTGTATCAAAGCCTACCCCTGCTACAAAACCAGTAGTTGCTAAAGCACCCGCTAAAGCACCTGCACCAGCCAAGGCTCCAGCCAAAGCAAAGGCACCTGGTAAAGCAGAATTAAGTAAACTTACTAAAAAGGAACTTGACAACAAAGCAAGTACTGAGTATGGTATTAAACTTGATGGTAGAAAAACTAAAGACGCTATGATCAAAGACTTTCAATCAGAAGTTAAACAACAACTGAAGTAAAGTCTATCACAGAAACCAATTAAGCCCAGTTTACCTGGGCTTTTTTGTTAAATACTACATATGATAACAGTAAGTCTTGTACAACCTAATTTTAGAACTGGTGGCAATAGTTTTGCAGGCTACTGGTTACCTTACTCAATCGGATGTGTTTATTCTTATAGTGCATTCGGAGACTTCCAAGACCAATTAGAATTAAATCAAATAATATTCCGTAGAGAAAATACTGTTACTGCCAGTGATAATATGGTAGGTGATGATATTGTTTTATTCTCTAACTTTATGTGGAATTGGGAATACAATAAAGAACTTGCTAAAGAACTAAAAGCAAAGTCACCAGACACAATTATTATATTTGGTGGCCCTGAAGTAGATGAAAACTTTCCAGAGAGACAATTAAAAGAATTACCTTACGTTGATATTTTAATGATATCCGAAGGAGAATTAAGTTTTAATAAATTCTTACATGAATATACAGCAGACATGCAGTATGATAAAATATATTCAGCAAATAGAGTAGATGATCTCGACATACCAAGTCCATATTTAACAGATGTATTTAAAGATATTATAGATAATAATCCTGAAATTAGATGGAGTACTACACTTGAAACAAATAGAGGGTGTCCATTTAGTTGTACGTTCTGCGATTGGGGTAGTTTAACCTATGCAAAAGTTAAAAAATTCCCTGTAGAAAAAGTATATCAAGAAATAGAATGGCTGGGTGCGAATAAAATACAATATATCTTTATGGCAGATGCTAATTTTGGAATATATCCTGAAAGAGATATGGCAATTACTGATTATATTCTCGATGTACAAGCACGAACAGGTTACCCTGCTACAGTTAATGCTAATTGGCATAAAAATGCAAAACAAAATGTTATTGAAATTGTAAAGAAGTTTATTAGTAATGGATTCAATAGAGGAATGACATTATCTGTACAAAGTATGGATGAACAAGTACTTGATATAATTAAACGTAAGAATATGGATACAAGTCATCTTGGTGCAATGATGGAAATATTAAACAAAGAAGGTATAGGAAGTTATACTGAATTAATATTACCACTGCCAGGAGAAACAACAGACACATGGCGTACAGGATTAACTGATGTATTAAGCATAGGACAGCATAATTCAATTGAAATATGGTTCCATCAGTTATTACAAAACGCACAAAGTAATCATATTGACCATAAGGATGAATATTCATTTTCTACAGTTAAATTACCTGATTATGTTATGGGAGATCCAGAGCCAGATCATCAGCAACATATATCAGAAGTCACAGAAGTTGTTACCAGCACATCAACTATGGATTATGACGAATTCTTAGACAATTGGATGTATGCTTGGATGATAATTAACTTCCATTGCGGAGGTTGGAGTCAATTAGTCACAAGAGTTAACAATAAGCAAGGAAATATGGGGTATAAGACTGCATATAACCGTCTGTACGCGGCTTTAGTGCAAGATAACGGTATATGTGGCAGTTTATATGAAAGAACACGCATAATGCTGGATAATTACTTGCAAAATAACAAACTTGAAGACGGTGCAAGTGGCCATACACTATTTTGGTATGCAAATAGAGAATTACATCAACATCATGCAGAAGTAATGGATTTTATTGATGAAGTATTCAATGAGAGCCATCCAGAACTATTAAAAACAAATAGATTATTTGTTACAGACATTAATCAAACATATCCACAGACGGTACAGACTGTGTTTAATTATATCGATTATATTAATAATGAAACTAATTATTTAATACCAGGTGTACACACATTTAATTTATACACAGAAAAGAATTGGGAAACACCACAACAATACACTGAATGGCTTTATTTTAGACGTAGACAAGGATTTGGTAAAGCAAAATGGAGACATTAATTTAAATGGGATTAGAAGGCGACTATCGTCCACCAGGCGATGGCATAACCAGAAAGGATAATACTATTACTTGTGATGTATTATACTTTGATGGCGGTGTGTTAGCAGAGACAAACTCAGGTGACATTGTGCAATGGTGCTTACCTTGGGTAGAAAAACTTATTGGCGATACTGCTCGTAACCAAATAGAAGTAGTAATTTCGCATAATTTTGAAAGTAATGCTATTACATCTAACATTAATGGTAGAGAAAATGTAGGAATATTTGATCAATTACATGCTATGGCAGATCATTTAGGCATGGAAGCATCACAGGTAACATTTATTAACGGTAATTTTAAATTATGGAAACATTACGATCACTGGAAAGAACTAACAGGCATCACAGGCACATCACTTAATCTTAAATGTGCATTTAAAATGATGTCATTCTACAGTCCATGGACGTTTAACAATTATCCTGGTGCACACCCAGAAGATCCCAGTTGGGTTAACTTAACTCATATGCCAATAGACGAAAATAGGCCAATGGAGAAAGTTTATAATTGTTTAAATAGAGTACCACGTGCCCACCGTATGAGTTTATTCAAACGTTTAGCCGAACATCGATTACTGCATTATGGATTAGTTTCATTTAATGAAAAGCCACCTTATGGCTGTGCAGGACTTGATAATGATATAATGTCAGAAGAATTACATAGTAAATTACCAATTTATCTTGAATTTAATCCTGAAGATGATTATGCTAATGTAAATGATTGGATATTAACTAAAATTAATAGACATCAATACGAGCCAACAGACAACGAAGATGATAAACACATAAACCATTTCGATGATATTATTAATAATTCATTTATTACTGTGGTGCCTGAAACAGAATATGGTGAGCCACAAGGATTATATTATAATAATTTACATAGTGATCCTATAGATAACACTACATATCTCAGTTACCATAATGGATTTATCACAGAGAAAACATTTAGACATATCAGAGACGGACATCCTATGTTGTGGGTAAGTGCTCCATACACAATTGATATGCTACACTACCTTGGCTTTAAAACATTTGCACCATATATTGATGAGAGTTACGATCGTGAACTTGACCCTATTAAACGTATGGATATGGTTGGATTAGAATTAAAGAGAATTTGTAATTTATCCCAAGAAGAACGTGTAAGCATGTACAAGCAATTAATTCCTGTGCTACAACATAACCAACAGCACCTATTAAACATGAAAGAAATACCATTATTAACCAGAAAAGACTGGAATAAGTACTCACAAGGATGGGAATTCCGTAATCAACCTGCAGATGATGGTATAATGCACCAATAAAAAGGTTGACAAATTCCTATAATTTGCTATAATATGTGTATAGTTTAAATAAAAAGGTAGGAGTTTTTATGTTTATAATTAAAAATACAGAGAACGGTTTAAAGCATCTTGAGCCATCTC
>OBMK010003161.1_pt1 | contig 11682 bp, 9 predicted proteins | sample 1539081 | NCBI WGS metagenome assembly OBMK01 (sample SAMEA3355528, study PRJEB22509) | marine metagenome | biome: marine; feature: river plume; material: water | place: USA | collected 2010-08-07 | depth 0.5 m | reverse complement strand
TCATTGGGCGGGGTTTCCCTTCAGCGAGGTTGATCTGATCTTGCACTTCTTGTTGAGTTGCTGGAATTTCATCTGGGGCGTCAACTACCTCCATGCGCATTGCAAAATCATCCACGAAGGTATCCAACGGCAGGATTGAAAGGATGGAGCCTATTGCCTCGCCGCAGGTTAGGTTCTCCATTCGCAAAAGGGTGCCGAGACCCGTGTCACGCGCCACACTTTCTGCAGGAAAGTTAGTATCGCAAATCACCAGCGCATCTCCATGGCCCATAGCGCGCAAGCAATGCAGCACATCAGCATTCAACTTGGAATCAATCCCTTTTAGCATTTTTTATACCTCACCTTGGTTCTCTAAACCTTACCCCTCACTCAGTTGGGTGAAACTGACAGGATCCGGATGTCAATCGAGCCTTTCGCCGCTTTCCCCATCAAATAGGTGCACTTGATCTAGCTCAACTCCTAGGAATACTTCGTCGCCAGGTGCCAGCGTGTGGCGCTCTCGGAAGACAACTGTGATTTCTTGATCTTGAAACTGGAGCACCACATGAATTTCCGAGCCTGTCGGCTCAACTACGCGTACCTTGGCAAGCAATCCAGCATCCGCAAGCTTGAGGTGTTCTGGCCGGATGCCCAAAATGATCTTGTTTCCTGCAGCTAGCCCTTTGAACGCTGGAATATCTAGTGTTGATCCGGCCAGCGTAATCGTTGCTGACCCACCTTCAACTGCGGTTACCTCACCGTTGAGGAGGTTCATGGCGGGAGAGCCGATAAAGCTGGCAACAAACCTGTTTTTGGGACGGTCATAAAGATCTAGCGGACTGCCGACTTGTTCCACATGACCACCGTTCAGAACCACGATTTTGTCCGCCATGGTCATGGCTTCGATCTGATCGTGGGTCACATAGACGGTTGTCGTTTGCAGGCGTTGATGCAGCTCCCGAATTTCTGCGCGCATCTGAACACGAAGCTTGGCATCAAGGTTGGACAAGGGTTCGTCAAAAAGGAAAACCTGCGGATTTCGCACAATGGCTCGACCCATCGCCACCCTTTGCCGTTGTCCCCCAGACAGCGCACGGGGATAGCGCTTGAGATATGGTGTCAGGCCAAGAATTTCAGCTGCATCCGCGACCTGGCGTTTCACCTCGGCCTTATTAATCTTTCGGAGTTTCAGCGAAAAACCCATGTTCGCTTCGACCGTTTTGTGCGGATATAACGCGTAGGACTGAAACACCATTGCGATGTCACGTTGGCTTGGCGAAAGATTATTAACCTTTCGATCTCCGATGGTGACGTCACCTGATGTAATTTCTTCAAGCCCAGCAATCATCCGCAAGAGGGTAGATTTACCACATCCTGACGGGCCCACAAGCACCACAAATTCGCCGTCGGCGATATCCACGTCGATACCATGGATAACAGCTGTCTCACCATACGTTTTGTGTAATTGCCTTACTGAAACCTCTGCCATTGCCACCCCTAAATTTGGCTATCTCTTTGTAATCTGCCTAGCTCACGGCCTGACTTTTGTCCAGTTCTGACATGACTAGCATGTTAGTTACTTGACAGATGAAGATTTTACAGGGACCTTAAGTTCAGACAGGCAACATCACGTGACTGCCATTGATACCCTTGACGTATCGTCATCGAACGAACGGAACGCATTGAACAATGGCAATTGTGAGAACGACGATGGTTTACTGAAAGGGAGTAATTAAAATGAAAGTCGAACACTATAACGCCATTATAAATAAGCAAATGAGCCGGCGAAGTATGCTTCAAGGCGCCGCGAGCGTCGGCGCAATTGCCGCCATGGGAGGTCTTATTCCCAAACAAGTTTCTGCCGGTGGTCACTCTGCGTTGCGAGCCGAGATTCTGCAAATTCCAGGTGTTGGGGCGGGTTCCCCGACTGACGCTGACTGGCAGAAAGTTGGTGACCTTTGCCTTGGGCCAACGAAAGAGCGTGTGGCTGAAGGTGAGTTCGAGGGGGTTGAGCTGACTTTTATGGGGTTGAACAATCAGAACCTTCATAACTTCCTATTCCGCGGATTCCTAAAGCCTTGGGAAGCTTACACAGGTGCCAAGATTAATTGGGTTGACCTCGCACAAGCAGATTACAATCCACGCCTGCAACAGGCGATTGCCACAGGCACCGTTGACTTCGACTTGATCGAAATGGGTGCCCCTTTTGAAGGTGACACAGCTGGCAAAGGCCTGCTTGATGAAATGCCCGCGTGGGTCGAGGAGCAGATCGAAGCTGACGATCTTGTGAGCTATTTGCAGGCGCCAGTTGGTACCTGGGACGGTAAGAAATACCGTGTCACTATCGATGGCGATTGTCACACATTCTGCTACCGGACCGACTATTTCGGCGACGGAGCAATTGGTGGCGCATCTGTGCCTAAGACTTGGCAAGAGGTAAACGCCGCCTCCAAAGAGTTGATCGGCAAAGAGGACCCACTGACAGGACTACCTGCGCATGGTTATCTTGACCCGCTCAAAGGCTGGGGTGGTTTCGGTTTCTACTTCTTAGAAAACCGCGCGGCGGCTTATGCCAAGCACCCATCTGACCCTGCATGGTTGTTTGATCCAGATACGATGAAGCCACGGGTCAACAACCCGGCTTGGGTTCAGGCGATCCAAGACGTTCTCGATCTCATCGAGGCAGGTGCTTATCCCGCTGATCAAATCAATGCTGATCCAGGCACAACGGGTTTCCAACAGTTCCTTGCTGGTACTGGTTCTATGTTGATGTGGTGGGGCGATATCGGTTCAAACGCTCGCACGTCAGACACTTCTTTGGTCGGCGATGTCGTTGGCTTTGGGATCAACCCCGGTTCTGATCGCGTCTACAACAGCCAAAGCGGCGCTTGGGAAGACACTTACAACGAGGCACCCAACATGGCGTACCTCGGTTGGGGTGTCTACGTCACCAAGAACGTACAGGGTGACGACAAGAAGCAGAAAGCAGCATGGAGCGCAGCAGCGCATCTGGGTGGTAAAGACATTTCGCTGTGGATGTCAGCCTATCCATCTGGCTTTCAACCTTACCGGAACTCGCACTTCCAGTACGACGAATGGGAAGCGGCAGGGTACGATCGTGCCTATATCGAGGACTACCTTGGATCGAATGCGGACAGCTACAACCACGAGAATGCTGCAATCGAACCGCGTATCCCGGGTATTTTCCAGTACTACTCAGTCGCCGAAGACGAATTGGCCAAGGGGTATGCCGGGCAATACGGATCTGCTCAGGAAATCGGCGATGCCATCGCCGCAGCCTGGGAAAAAATCACGGATCAAATTGGCCGCGACAGTCAGGTCGCGCTTTACAAGGCCTCACTTGGGCTTTGACCAAAACGTTCAGACCGCCGGTACATCCGGCGGTCTGACTCTAACCCCCTAATCTGAGGCCGCATTGCCATGAACACCGCAGGTGATCTGCTTCACGTCGTGACCGCGGACAATATCTCTGACCAGCGCAGACGTTTTGCCAAGCTGATCGTTTGGGGATCTGCTGCGCTGATGTTTTTTGTGGCGGGTTTACAAACTGCTGACCAAAACGGCTGGATTAACCTTGGGTTCGAAACGTGGCGTCCGACCCTTTACTCTTACTGTCTTTGGGCAGTTTGCCTTTGCGCCGGGCAGGTCATTGCCCGTGGTGAACATGGCAAACGTACCCTTTTTGTCTTACCCGCTACGCTTTTTGTTGTGTCGATGGTGGTGTTTCCACTACTGTTTGGACTGGTAATCGCGTTCTCAGACTGGAACCTCGCGTCGCCTGATGGCAGGCAATTCAACGGCTGGGACAATATCCATCAGATGTGGGCTGACCCTTTCTATTGGAACGCAATGCGCAACATGGTCTGGTATTCACTCGCTATCATCATGGAATATGCAGTTGCCTTTGGTCTCGCGCTTTTGCTGAATGCCCAAATCAAAGGGCGGAAATTCTTTCGGGTCGCGTTTTTGCTGCCTCTGATGCTGTCGCCAGTTGCCGTTTCGTGGATGATTGGCAAGTCCATGCTGGAAAACCGCTTTGGCCCGATCGCACGCATGCTGCGTGAAATGGGCGTGGACAACCCATCATTCTTTTCTTCGCCAGAAATCGCTCGTCTGATGATCATGCTGATGGATGCTTGGACATATATCCCCTTTATGATGATCATGATCCTTGCAGGGCTCCAGGCCATCCCCAAAGAATTACATGAAGCCGCCGAAGTAGATGGCGGCAGCGCTTGGACCCGGTTCTGGGAGGTGACATTCCCGCTCATGTTACCAGTGTCGATCACTGCGATCCTGATCCGCATTATTTTCAAATTGAAGCTGGCAGATATCATCATTAACGTCACCTCTGGCGGACCAGGGGGCGCAACTGATAGCGTTACATCCTTCATTTTCCGCGAATACCGCGACCGGTCGAACGTCGGATACGGTACGATGCTAGCAATGTTCTATTTGGTGGTTATCGTGATTGCGATGACGATCCTGATCAAGGCGGCGGATCGTTGGATGCGACCGAGGTACTAAGATGTCAGATCAGATTTTCCACGATAGCGATGCAGATCGCGCCTTCAAGGCCAAACGCTTTACTGGGCGGGTGGCAATCTATGGGATCTTAATACTATGGGCATTCATTGCGCTATTCCCGATCTACTGGACCATCACGACCAGCTTCAAGATGGCTCCCGACGTGATGAAAGGAAACATTATCCCTTACTGGGACTATACACCGAGATGGCTGGGCTGGCGGTCGCTTGGGCTATCGCCTGACACCATCAGTAATGAAAGCACCGTGCGTGCCGAATTCATGAAACGGTTCTGGAATTCTGCGGTTATTGCTGTGTCAGCTTCAATGATCGCCGTTGGTTTGGGCAGTTGCGCCGCTTACGGGCTATCGCGTTTCAATTATAAGTTTGGGTTCATGCGAAACTCAGACATTTCTTTCTTTTTTCTAAGTCAATTGATCCTGCCACCGGTGGTTTTGGCCTTACCATTTCTGGTTCTCTACAAAGCACTCGGCATGCTAGACACGCGAATCGGTCTGATTTTGCTCTATACTTTGACAGTTCTGCCGATTGTTATCTGGATCATGCGCGATCAGTTCGGTTCAATACCTTCTGAGTTGGAAGAAGCCGCGCTTGTCGATGGTCTGTCAATCTGGGGCGCATTCCTGACGATCATCTTGCCCATTGCGCTTCCCGGTATGGTCGCGGCTTTCATCCTATCGCTAGTTCTGACCTGGAACGAATACTTCTTTGCAGCTCTGTTGACGTCGAGCCATGCCAAGACGTTGCCAGTAATGGTGGCCAGCCAAACCGGCAGTCAGGGCATTAGCTGGTGGTCTATGGCAGCGCTCAGTTTCGCCGCAATCCTACCGCTGATCGTGATTGGCATTGCACTTGAGCGCTTCATCATCAAAGGCATGGCGGCAGGCGCTGTGAAGTAAATTAGATCCCAGCGAGATGGACCTTGATCCCCAGCGCCTGCGCGAGCGCTGCACGGCACAGAACCGCATCAAGTGCGGATTTAGCATCGTTGGCATAGACCACATTTACATGATTGGCCTTGTGGCGCGCCATGAATTTATCCCTGTCGATACCATCCAATTGCGCATGCATGATCGGCCATTGCGGCGTCGTGGCATCAAGGCGGCGCTGCGTTTCACCCTTTGAAAGGCCCAGCGCCTGACCGGTGCCAATGTCCATGTGCAGAGCGTTACCTTCTACGAAAATCCGCGACCAGACGATAGAGCCCGGCTTTGCAACACCTGCGAGCGTAGATCCACCTAGCCGAAAATACATCGGCGGTTGCCGGTGCCCCACCGAACCTGCAAAGCCGTCTACATGGTGTGCGGGTGGTGTCGCACCAGAAATTTCGAATACCCAAACGAATCCGGCATCGCCGTCGCGGTCTTCATCTCCCCAACGTACGTCATGCAAGGTCGTTTCCACGGGCAACCCAAGGGCTGCCTGCACGCGGTTGGTCAAAAGCGCATCTAGCCCCGAACATTCATCCACTTCGTTGAAGTGAATGACCGGTTGGCCCGGTTTGATTTCTTGCCCGAAAGTATCAAGCACCGGCGGGCGTTCTGAATTGTTTAATAGCCCTTCGACGAGGTCTGAAGCGGGTAGCAAATCCTTTAGCCCCTGCTGGTATTGGATACCGATGGCGTCACAACCGTACTCGTTCGCCATCCGCACGGCGGCAACATACATGCGGCCTTGCCAAACCACCTGAGAGTGGGTGAGTTCAGTGGTTTCATCCTCACCAAACCTAAATTGCATTCCACGTGCCTCCAGCCAGTCCAGTACGGCACGACCCTCGCCCTCAGGCACTTGGGTCGTCTCGTAATAGAGAGCCGATTGCGACAAGCGTTCCTTGAATATGCCGGTAGGGTGAAGAAGATGATCTGGGATGATGGCATTAAACATCCCCATACAGCCTTCATCGAATACGCCCATGATCAGCTTGTCGCGTCGGATCTTCTCGGCGACATCCTGCGCAATTTTTGCCAGATGATCTGGCACTTCAAAATCGTCACGGACGTGATCCACCGTATGTAGCAGCGCCCCAGTTTGGAGCCATGTGCGAAATCCTCTCAAAAAGAAGTCATCTGTAAAATCCACACTCCAAAGCGTCGCGTAGGGCACACTAGCCTTGGTCAATGACCCGTTGAGGTTCAACATGCCAACCAGTCCCGGCCATTGGCCCGACCAGTTTGCTACAGTAAGTATTGGGCCATTGTGATGGCTTAGTCCTGGCAGCACGTGGTGCGAATATTGCCACGCCGATTGCGCGATAATGAGCGCGGCATCAGGTGGAAGGTCCCGAAATACATCCATGCCTTCACGCTGAGATGCAATAAAGCCGTGCCCCCGGTCAGGGCTGAACGCATGGGCGCGTATGATTTCAGCCCCATTGCTGCTTGCTGCCATCGTAAGGGCGTATTCCATAGTAGACTGCGCGGGCCAACATGTTTGATTTGCACTTTCTCGCAAATCGCCACTGGCCAGAAGATAGACTTGTTTCATTTACTAACACTCCGATTAGAGTTTCTCTACGCGCGAAGTCCCTCGCATGCCTGGCCCGCATACTCTCCACCGTTTCGTCCCAGTCCACGATGAATTTTTAAATCATCGCCTCGAAGAAGACAAACAGGGCCCATTCTCAGAGCGACCCAATAGGCAAAGTTGAGTCGCCTTTTCCTGATCTTTTGCCATGGGCTGCGCGCTGATAAAGACTTTGCAATCTACAAATTTTGCGGTCTTAGTCTGCGCCTATGCGGTCAAAAATAAAACCGTGGCACCGCCCGCTTTTGCCTGAACGATCAAGGCCGTCACAGTTGAAAGAGATCCGGACCCGCCAAGACAATGAACAAATCGGCTGATTTCAGAGGAGAGGCCGCCATATCGCCCTGCGTGCGCCCTGCTTCGACAATCATTTGACAGGCAGTTTCGACCTGCAAAGGGTCGATTCTTTTGGCGACTTTGCCGAGCTCAGCGAGTGCTGCTTGCATATTGTTTTGCAGCTTCAAGATGAAAGCTCTTTCGCGATATCCTTCGTTTGTTCATAAAGCCTGCGAAACAGCGCATAGTTTTTCTCATAGGCAGGATCTTTTGCTGCGGTGACCTGTGTGGCGATCGGGTTCCAGCGGGCGATGTCCGCAAGTTCTACCTCGCCCAATGCCATCCGTGCGAGAAAAGCATCGCCATAACTTGCGCCCACTGTCTTTTCGCAGACGACCTGATCAACCTGCGACGTATCTGATATTGCCTGCATCCAAAGTGTATTTTTCGTGCCACCCCCGACAGCCAGAATGCGGGCCAGCTCAACACTGACTTCGCGGTAAGTTTCCACGACATGGGCGGTCCCAAACGCAATGCCCTCGATCAAAGCGCGGTACATATGACCACGCGTATGTGTGAGGTTCATTCCAAAGAACGCACCCTTTGCCTGCGGGTCATGGATCGGAGTGCGCTCACCAGAAAAGTAGGGAAGGAACAGTAGCCCATCGGAACCCGGCGGGACCTTATCCGCCTCTGCCGCGAGAGTTGCAAAGGCCGTATCGCGCGACAAGTCGCGCGCGAACTGATCGCGGAACCAGTGAGTGAGCGTTCCAGAGGTAGCCAGCCCCGCCATCGAAGCATGTTGGCCCGGAAAGAGCCAAGGAGCATACCACAGCCGACCATCTCGGACCCGATCCTGCGTGAGGGTGATAATAAAGATGGTCGAGCCATACATCATCATCATGTCGCCAGGTGATCCTACGCCAACACTCAGAGCCTCTGCGGCTGCATCAATTGTGCCTGCTGTTACCGGCGTGCCGACGGCCAGTCCAGTCGCCGCTGCCGCTTCTTCGGTAACGTGGCCCGCGATTTCTGACGACCACAAAAGCCGCGGTAGCATTTCTGGCGTCACAATCTCAGGCGCAAGATCAAAGCACCAATCCTGCGTACCCGCATCGTAGATGGGAGAAAAATTTGCTGCCGTGTAATGGTCGATGACATGCTCACCGGTCAAGCGATGCACTAGAAAGCTGGTGGACGTCAGGATCTTGGCCGTCTTGGCATATAGGTCCGGCCGTTGTTCTTTTAGCCATAGGATTTTTGGTCCAACAGACTGAGACGTCAGAGCGTTGCCGCAGCGCTCCAAGATGAGAACTTCCCCAATGCGTGCGGTCAAAGCCTCAACCTGAGACATCGCACGGGTATCAACGCCATATAGCACACCGTTCATCAACGGCGCGTTGCTTGCGTCTACAGGCAACATGCAAGGACCAATGGCTGAGCACGCAACGGCCTTGATCTCTTCTGGTGCACAGTCAGATCTGGTTATCAGCTCTTTTGTGACCTTCACAAAGTCACCCCACCAATCCTCCTGAGGTCTGTGTTCAGCCCAGCCGGGCTGCGGAACAATCATCTCATGCGCATGGTGCGCTGTTGCAATCACCACGCCTGCGGCATCGACCAAAACGCCTTTGGTCTCAAATGTCCCTATATCGACTCCCAGTGTATAGTTCATGCCAAACGCTTTAGTGAAAAGTCTGGGCCAATGCGCGCAAGTCCTGCAACCAAGAGAGCGGATAGATCTACCAGATCGTTTAGCTGGCAGACCTCAAGCGAAGAATGACTGTAGCGCATGGGAAACCCCAAATCGATGGCGGCAACACCCTTTCCGACATGCTGAACATAGCTAAGGTCAGTTAAAACGCCGACCTGCGCAGATCGTTGCAACCCAACGCCTGCGTCCTCAGCCGCATTTTCAAAAAGGGACACCAGCGCAGGATGTGGCAAAACTCCATTTAGCGTTCCGCGTCCATGAAAACTGTAAAGGCTCATGCCCGGACCACTGCCGAGATACATCTCTCCTAAATCACCAGCATCCGGCGTGTCGCTGGCCAGCATCAGATCGATTTGGATGGCTATATCGGGTTGTAAGGCCTGTGCGGCACTTAAGGCACCGCGCAGATTGAATTCCTCTTGCGTGGAAAAAACAATGTGAACTGTTGGCCCGCCGTCACGCTCCGCAAGACAGCGCGCCACCTCCAAAAGCACGGCACATCCAGCGCGATCATCGACAGAGGTGCCAGCGATCCGACCGCCAGCAAGCTCAACAACATTGGGCGCATAGGTTACAGGTGTTCCAATAGTAATGCCTGCCTTTTCAACCGCTGCCTTAGTGCTATGGCCTGTATCGATGTAAAGGTCAGCGGCACGTACAACTTTGTATTTCTCATCCGGTTGCGTCGCATGGTGACTTTTGTTGGCGATTACACCGGGAATATCGCGCCCGTCCGCCGTGCTCAGAACTACTGCCTGGGACGCCAGCGCGCGTTCCGGCACCCCTCCCATCCGGTGTATGCGGATCAATCCATCATTTTCGATTTTACGTACAATGAAACCGAGCTGATCCATATGTGTAAACAACATCACAGACGGGTTTCTACCAGGGAATGTGGCTATCAGATTGCCTAGTGTATCTGTTTCACAAGTGATTGGCATTCGTTTGGATATCGCGGCGGCAACCCGGTCCTCGTGGCCAGAAAGGCCTGGAATCTGCATCAGTGCCTTCAGATCATCCGCGATCATCGGGCTGCCTTTGCGCGGTCCATAAAGTCTCGAGCGCGGTCCGGATCGACTGCGTTCCAGGTATCACCATCGACTTTAAGTGATGAGCCAACGATACATCCATTCGCCACACGCATGACCTCAGCCACTGTGTCATGTTTGACCCCAGTATTTGCCAGAACCGGGATATCCGGCAGCACCGCCTTAACGGCTTCAAGATCTTCCATCTTTGCAGCCTCGCCAGTGATTTGGCCGGAAACCAAAACGGCATCAGGAATGGAGGAAAAAACAGCTGAGCGCGCTCGGTCTGGTAGGGGGCGCCGGTCAAGACTATCAGCAAACTCTGCACTTACATTGTAAAGCATCAAAAGATCATCGCATCCCAGCTGCTTGCGATACCTCAGTGCGCTGCCTGCATCCGGCGCCCAATGTCCCATGTCACTTGCATAAGTCCCCGTAAATATCTCTCGGCAAAAGGCAGCACCAGTTGCTGCAGCCAGCGCAATCGTGCTGCGTGGATCCCAAAGGACATTCACGCCGAAGGGCACGGCAATTTGATCTCGAAGTTGCCCAATCACATAGGCCATTGTGGCCGTACTAGCGGTGTCGACATGAAATTCATAAGGGCGATCATTTTCATTACCGAACATGATTGCATCTACTTCAGCTGCCTGAAGTGCAGTGAGGTCAGCTCTTGCGGCCTCGACCAACCCTTCTAGACCACGCTCGTTGTCATGCAAAGGTGTCCCGGGCAGTGCGCCGAGATGTACCATCGCAATCACTGGCTTTTTTGTCCCTAAGACGGTCTCAAAGCGCTGCATGTATGCCTCCCACGATTTCCTCCATGCTGCAAAATTTTGAAGGTGCAGTCCAGTGTTATTCATACTAGCATGTCAGTTGGAGGTACACGCAAATGACATTGCAAACCAAACATTGGGACCGACTGGGAAATGGCGGCCTGACATTCACGAAGCTTGGCATGGGCATGGCCCCTCTTGGCAATCTCTATCGCGCCATCAGCGATGAGGAGGCGCATGCAGTTTTGACCCGTGCCTGGGATGCCGGAGTACGCTATTACGACACTGCCCCACTATATGGGCTTGGACTGTCAGAAACTCGGCTAAATCCTTTGCTGCGCGGCAAGGATCGCGACAGCTACGTCCTTTCAACCAAGGTCGGACGTTTGCTAAAGGCCACTACCCAAGACAATCGCGATGGGCTCAATAAGTGGTTTGATATCCCTGCAAGGAACGAAGTTTATGATTATACATACGATGGAGTGATGCGTTCGGTTGAGTTCAGTCTTGAACGGATAGGCGTTGACCGAATTGATATCCTCTTTGCCCATGACATCGATCTAGCAAACCATGGTTCTCAAGAGGTGCTTGACGCAAAGCTAGCCGAACTGATGGATGGCGGATATCACGCGCTGATATCCCTACGGGATCAGGGTGTGATCAAGGCCTTTGGCGCAGGCGTAAATGAATGGCAACCGTGCCAATGGTTGGCGGAGCGTGGGGATTTTGACCTGTTCTTGCTCGCCGGGCGCTATACTTTGTTGGAGCAAGAAGCATTACAAAGTTTCCTACCATTATGTGAAGAGCGCGGGATCGGA
>OBMK010003157.1_pt1 | contig 11685 bp, 14 predicted proteins | sample 1539081 | NCBI WGS metagenome assembly OBMK01 (sample SAMEA3355528, study PRJEB22509) | marine metagenome | biome: marine; feature: river plume; material: water | place: USA | collected 2010-08-07 | depth 0.5 m | reverse complement strand
ACTACTGGAGAATCTATGGTCTTGGAGAGCGTGGTATGTCAAGAGCTACAATCTTTCAATTCCAAGTAGCCGAAGAACCGAAAGGCCAACTCATATCATTAGGTCTTGACTTTGGATTCACCAACGATCCAACATCGCTTGTGAAGGTCTTTAAGGATGGCGATAACCTGTATATCCACGAGTTGCTCTATCACACCAACCTAACAAACCAAGACATTAGCCAAAAACTATCCGAATTAGGATTGACGAGGTTTGATGAGATATGGGCGGATAGCGCAGAACCCAAGAGTATTGAAGAACTGCATCGGATGGGATGGAATGTCAAGCCAACGGCAAAGGGTGCGGATAGCGTAATGGCGGGAATAGACATCCTCAAACGCCATAAGATATTTGTCACGAAGGAAAGCAAGAATGCCATCCGAGAATTCCAGAACTACAAATGGCAAGAGGATAAGAACGGGAATCTACTCAATAGACCCATTGATGCCTTCAACCACGCCATTGATGCGACACGCTACGCCACCTTCAATAGATTGAGCCGTCCGAACTACGGGCGTTATGCTATAAGATAAATTCTAAAGGTTATTTAAACAATGGAACTAAAAGTCATTGTACCCACTTCGCTATCGGAAATCACCCTTGAGCAGTATCAACGCTTTGCTCGTTTGGAGGGGGACAACGAGTTCTTGACTAAAAAGTCATTGGAGATATTTTGCAATGTTCCGTTGGAGCAGTTGCCCAATGTCCGTTTTAAGGATGTTTCTAATGTGTTTAGTCACATCAATGCGATGATGCAAGAGAAACCATCACTTACACAGAGATTCACGCTTAAAGGGCAAGAATTTGGATTCATCCCCTCGTTGGAAGATATCACCTACGGAGAGTTTGTAGACCTTGACTCCTATATGAGCGACACCCAAAACCTCCATAAGACAATGGCGGTATTGTATCGTCCTGTAACCCAAAAGAGCGGAAAGCGATACGACATTGAACCCTACGAATCAGCAACCAAATACTGCGACCTAATGAAGGAAGCTCCAATGGATGTTGTAATGGGTGCGGTGCTTTTTTTTTGGACTTTAGGAAAAGAACTTTTAATGGCTACCCTGATCTCTTTGGAGAGTCACAAGGCATTGAAGAGTTCACCCCTCAAAGCCAATTCTCAAACCGATGGGGATGGTATACAACATTCCATAGCCTTGCTCAAGGTGACGTTAGACGATTTGACGAGATTGGAAGACTACCCCTTCATCAATGTCTTACCTTCCTCTCCTTTGAAAAACACCGAGCAGACACCGAAAACCGAATACTCAAAAGCAAGTTAAAATGAGGCAGTTCTACAACATAACCAAAACCATCAAAGACACCCTTGAGGCACATAGCCAAGTGAATGTCGTAACCTATGGGGACATCTATGATGTAGACCTCAACAAGCAAACTATCTTCCCCCTTTCTCATATCACGGTAAACCAAGCGACCTTTGAGGGGCAGACTGTTCGTATGAGCATCACGGTCATTGCAATGGATGTGGTAGACGAGACGAAGGAAGACCCAAGAGATCAAAATGAGCCTTTCTACAACACAAACAACGAGCAAGATATCCTCAACACCCAACTTGCCGTAATCAACGACTTGGTTACCGAGCTACGGAGAGGAACTCTATATACTGACCTGTATCAGTTAGATGGAAACCCTACTTGCGTACCATTCACCGAGCGTTTTGAAAACCTCCTTGCGGGATGGACAGCAACCTTTGATGTATTGCTTTCAAATACTGAAATCTCTACTTGCTAATGTCTCGCCAAGAGAATATAGAAGCAACCCTTGACAAGTTCGCTCGTTATGTTGTCCAACAAGCGAGAAGCAACCTAACGCGCCAAAAACGCAACACCTCCAAACGCCTATATGAGTCTTTGGGATATGATTTAAGAGTCTCAAGCAACTCATTCTCCCTATCCTTTAAGATGGAAGAGTATGGGGACTACTTGGACAAGGGTGTTAGCGGAACGAAGAAGAAATACAACACCCCATTTAAGTACACCAACAAGATGCCTCCCGCAAAGGCATTCGCTAATTGGGCAGTTAAGAAGGGACTCACGGGAGTGCGTGACGAAAAGACGGGTAGGTTTATCCCTCGCAAGAGTCTCCAGTACGCTTTAGCGAGAAGTGTCTACTATAATGGTATCAAACCCACCAAATTCTTTAGCCGTCCATTTGGATTGGCTTTTGAGAAATTGCCTCCCGAAGTAGTTGAGGCATTCAAACTTACAAATGACGATTTCATAGCATACACAAGAAGAAAATGAGTATACCAAGCATCGCCCGACCTTTATCACTAAAAATGAGCCGTAGCCCAATCTTTTATACGGGCAAAAACAATACGCTCACAAATGATGACTTGACCTATATGAGCCTCAACCTAAAGATTTGGGCGGGTGCTTTGTCAAGTCTTCCCGCAGCAAACAACTATGTGTTGAGCAAGACCTACTCCATTGACGAGGTAATCAACTTTGAGGTATCGGACTTGGTACGCTCCGAGTTCTCTCACGACTTTGATATCTATACGGAAACGGGATTTACTCAATCACCCTATGGTGAGGTATTGTGGGTCAATGCTACAGGCGATTGGACTTACTCCGATAATGGTGCAGCCCCTACAACCGCCCCCCATACAACGGGAACTGCTAATGCCTTCCTAACTACAAAAGGATGGACAAGCTGGAACAACCTACACAATGACCAATACAATACAACCCTCTTGGCGGTAGCCCGTAAGCGGTATGTCAAGTCGGGAAACTACGAGGTGCTGGGTGTCTACAACAACGCCACTAATTTGATTGCCAAAGCAACAATCTTATGGAATGACAATAGCGAGGCAGATATCACCAAGACACTAACCTTTTCAAACTATACGCAAGACGCGGTGGTCTATATAGGTGTAGGCCCTCAAAACATTGAGGACAATGGATTGCTTCCCGCAAGTGTCAAGCCCTCACAACATACTGATGGGGACTATTATGACATTATCCTAAAGAATAGCGCGGGAGCAGCAATCAGCACCATCCGATACGAACTCACTTGCGAACCCAAATACACTCCCTACCAAGTAGCCTTCATCAACCGCTATGGGGTGGCTGACTTCATTACATTCTTTAAGGCAAGTACCGAGCAAGGCAACTTCACCTCCGAGAGCTACAAGCGAAGCATTTACCAAGATGGATTCACCGCTGCCTCCACACAAGTAGGACAAAGCCAGTCGTTCAACACCAATAGCCGAAACACCATCACAATGAATACTGGATGGGTAGAAGAGGCGTATGCCGATGTGGTAGAGGATATTCTTATGAGCGACACCATTGCCGTACTCTTGGATGGTAGTTGGGTGTCGGTACAACCGCAACGCGGAAGCGTAGATTACTACAAGGAGGTCAATCAAAAGATGATCAACTACACGATGACCTTTGACATTGCCTTTAACGAGCGACCCCTTATCCGATGAACCAAGTAGACATCTACATTGGCGATTACCGCCTTGACCTATTCCAAGACGAGGAAATTAGCATCAACCTCAATGTGCAGAATATCCAAGACATCTCAAAGGTGTTTACGGACTTCACACAATCGTTCACAGTCCCCGCAAGTGAATGGAATAATGAGGTGCTGAAGCAATACTACCGCACGGATGTAGATGGCTCACAAATCACCAAGCGCAATGTCGTAGATAATTCATCTGCCGTTATGGGTTTGCTTGGTTATGTACCTGATACCATTACCGAAACAACGGCAACAAACTCTTTTGACTTTCGCCTTCGTCAGACGGCAAGGATAGAAATCAATAGCCTCCCTTTCCGTACTGGGGTGCTTGAAATGGAGAATGTTTTAATGAAAGGGACTGAACCCTATTCATACTCTCTTTCGTTCTATGGAGACCTTGTGAGCCTCTCTGACTTGTTTGGTGAGGACTATCTCTATGACCTTGACTTTAGTGCCTACAATCATACTTATGATGGGGCTACTATTCAATCTGGATTTAGCCAAAACGCTTTAATGGGTGGAGACTTGTTCTATCCTTTGATGAGTCCCGTGAGAAATTGGGTTTATGATGTTGGTGCTTCAGACCCCAATCACGACAACGATATTCACTACGATGCTGCACACAATCACGGAATCCATTACTACGAATTAAAACCCGCCATCAAAGTCGTTAAGATTCTTGAGGCGATAGGTACTAAATACGGCATTACCTTCACGGGCAGTTTCTTGAGCGACAACCAATTCAATAAACTATACTTGTGGGCGCATCGTTTTGAGGGATACTTGTTCTCCAATGCTACGGACATTGATTGGCAGTTAATCAATATGAACCGCATCACGGGAAGCGGAACTCAATTCAACCTAACCACCGACACTTGGACAGTTGCAACGGCAAGCGAATATCAACTGCGGGTACAAGTGCTAAACCCATCTGCCAACTACGAACTTGGATTGTTCCGAAATGGCGTAGAGGTAGGCATTGCTCGTGAGGATGCAATCGTAGGGACAAACACCACTTTCTTTGATGGATACATCTTCCAATCGGGAGACCAAATCCAATTAAAGATTCGCCCCCAAATCCCCGTTAATATGACCTACCAAGTCACGGACTACACGGGATATACGGCAACGGATGGCATTCCATCAACTCAACAATTTGAGGTAGACCAAACGGGTATTGCAACTTATTCATTTGAACTTGCGATGAGTCCTTTGATGCCTGAAATCAAAATCAAGGATTTCTTCGGTGGGCTTGTCAAGATGCACAACCTTGTCATCATCCCCACCAACGCAACCACCTTTAGCCTTCAATCGCTAAACGCTTGGTATGCTGCGGGAGCTGACCAAGACATCACTCAATATGTAGACATCAACGAAGTGAGCGTAGAACGCCCACAACTCTACCGAGAGATAAGTTTTGACTATCAAGATACCGAGCAGATTTTAGGATACGAATATCAACGCTCAAACCAAGTAGGATACGGAGACCTAAACTCATTCTTCTCTTGGGATGGTGAAGACTTCCAAATTGAACTGCCTTTTGAATGCCCCTTGTTTGAGAAACTAACAAACTATCAAGGGCATATGGGCGGGATGACGGCTATACCAAGCAACATCCTTGTGTACAAGTCAATCACCCGTGAGGTAGATGCGGAAGGAGCGTTTAATACCTATGTAGGTGCGCCTATCCTAATCTATGGAGAGTTCTCATTGGACATCAGCACAAACCCTCTTGGATTTATTGATGAAAGCAATACGCTCCAACCCCCGATTGACCAAGTATGGTACGCCAATACCTCAAGCACAAGCACGGGTACTGGCGCAGCCTATGCTCTTACTTGGGGTAATGACATTGACCCATTCTTCCTTCAACCAATCGGCAAGAGCTTATACCAAACCTATTGGGAGGATTACATCCTTGACTTGTATGATGCCAAGCGTAGGGTCTACAATGTGAGTGCCTTGTTGCCTCTTGGTACAATCATAAAACTACAACTCAATAACAAGTTGATTTGGAACAACCAAAGGTGGATTATCAATAGCGTACAAGTAAATATGACAACAGGGAAGACCAACCTCCAATTACTCAATGATGTATGAAGACGAGTTATTTAAGTTACTTAATTGAACTGCTCCAAAGCGATCAATGGAAGGGCGTAAGCCACAACATTGACATAGCAAAAGGCAAATACCGAATACCTAAAACTTGGACAGAGTTCTTAAAGCGTAGATAATGGCAGTTGTTGAAACGATACGGATTGATGGAGACTCGCAACAGTTTGAAGCAGCGGTCAATGAACTCAATAATTCGGTCAAGGATTTAAATAAGCAGATTGGCAAGGTTGGCAATACGGCTGACAAATCTTTTGATAAAGCCGAGAAGGCCGTTGAGGGAGTAAAGCAAGAGGTCAAGGAAACGGGCAAAAGCCTCAAAGACCTTGTTCAGAATCTTGGTGGACTCGCCATCCTTTCAAGCGTAGCAGATAAAGCAAAGGAGACATTCACCGCCAACCAACGGGTTGCCGATGTACTCAACCAAGCAATGTTTGCTTTGCAAATTGGTATTTCAGGAGTTGTTGAAGCCTTTGCAACGGGAAACTTGGGAAGCATTCCGTCACTCCTTGCAAACGCAAATTCACAAGCAGCAAAACTTGTTGAATTGCAAAAGGAATCACAACGCTCCGAAGTAGAAAGATTAGAGATTCAGTTTAAATATCAAAAATCTGCTGAAGAAGTTCGTCAAGTCAGAGATGATGAAAGAAAATCATTAAAAGATAGAATTGAATACAACGAACTTCTTGACACAATATTGTCAGAACAGTTGATGTTGGAAAAAGATACTGCAAATGTCCGCCTTGCTGCTGCACAAGCAGAATATGAACGACTTCCAAACATTGAAAATGAAATAGCCGTGCGCCAAGCTCGTGTTGAATTATTAGACATTGAAGAACGTATCATTGGGCAACAATCAGAATATTTATCAAATAATCTTTCTTTAGAGCGTGAGCGTAGAGATTTAGAGCAACAAATTTTAGACCTCCAAGCTCAACAAATTGAATCGGGAAATATATTCAATGCGGAAACATTAGAAACCGTTGTTTATGTCTATGATACGAGGGTGAAAAATGAGAAATCACTTCTTGACCTTGAATTTGAAAGATATCGTAAGGCAAGAATGATTCGTGATAATTTCCTTGTAGACCAAATCCGTGCAGCCCAAGTGGCGGGTCAAACCGAAAATGCAATGTATCAAGACCTCCTGAATCAAAGAACGGAACTTGATATTGAATATCAAGAAAGATATAGGGACTACGTCCAGCAACGCCAAGAGTTAAACCGCCAATCCGTAACGGATGCGGTGGGTAGTTCTATTCAAGCCCTTGAAACAATCTCTAAATTTGTAGAGGTATCGCAAGATGCCGATGAGGCATCCAAAGAAAGAGCCTTTAAAATCCAAAAGCAACTGTCAACTGCTCAAGCCGTTGTTCAAGGTATTGAGGCGGTACAAAACGCTTACTCTACGGCTCAAAAATCACCTCTAACGGCACTTGCCCCCAACTATCCATATATCGCTGCGGGACTCGCTGCTGCCTTTACGGCTGCCCAAGTAGCCTCCATTCAAAGAAGCACCTTCAGTTCGGGTTCTTCAAGCATCACAACCCCAAACACCTCCGCCCCAAGTCAACCCGCTCAATTCAATATCGTTGGTCAAAGCGGAACGAATCAGTTAGTAGAGGGATTGGCGGGACAATTTGACAAACCCATCCGTGCTTATGTCGTTAGTGGCGAAGTAATTTCGGGCGCTGAACTTGATAGACGAAGATTAAGAACCGCAACATTCCCATAATGAAGATTATTGAATTGATTTTAGACGAGATGCAAGAAATGATGGGCATTCAAGCCATCAGCATCGTGGAGAGTCCCGCTATTGAGGAGAACTTTGTAGCCTTCAAAGCACAGGAGGTTCAATTCGCCAAGCAAGACGAAGAGAAGCGTATTCTCTTGGGTGCTGCTCTGATCCCCAATAAGCCCATCTACCGCAACAACGGAGAAGAGGAGTTCTATGTGTACTTCACAAAGGATACCATCCGTAGAGCGAGTGAGATGTTCTTCCAGAACGGAAACCAAAACCAATCCACATTGGAACACCAAGCCGAGTTGCAAGGATTAAGTGTGGTTGAATCTTGGATTGTAGAGGACGAGCAGAAAGACAAATCAAGAATCTACGGATTAGAGATGCCCGTAGGCACTTGGATGGTTTCAATGAAGGTCAACAACGATGATATTTGGAACAACTATGTCAAGACAGGTAAGGTCAAAGGATTCTCTATTGAGGGTTACTTTGTAGACAAGGTAAATTTTGCTTCCCAAGAGATGACGGAAGAGGAAGCAGCAACCGAAGTACTAATGATGATTGCTAAAGAATTATTTCAATGAACGGAGATGTAAAGATTCCCTCTCGCTCTTCTCCCAAAGGCTCTAAACGAGGATGCCTATGTTGGGACAAGAATACCTACTCAAAGAAATGCTGCGATGGTTCACTCCGAGCGCAGGGCATTGGAAGCATTACACAAACACCCTAAAAATGTAATTTCAAAATCAAAATCAATTATTTAATTAGTTATGAAAGCAACCGAAGTATTGAAGCGCATTATGACCGAGTTATCTTCCGTTAAGGAGGAGGCCGTTGTAGAGGTCAAATTCGCACAAATGTCTCTTGACAACGGAACTGTCCTTGAGGCTGAAGCCTTTGAGGCGGGTAATGAGGTATTCATCGTAAACGAAGAAGAGCGTATTGCACTTCCTATTGGCGAGTACACTCTTGCCGATGGGAATGTCTTGTATGTTGCCGAAGAGGGTATCATTAGTGAGGTTAAGTCTGCTGAATCAGAGGTAGAGGAAGAGGTAGCCGAAGTGGCTGCTGAACCCGTTGCCGAGTTGGAGGCCGAGACCCCATCTAACCCCAAGAAGATTGTTGAGTCACACACGACTGAAACACACTTTGCCGAAGAGCTTCCTATGGAGGAGAAAATCAAGGCAATCGTTATGCCCATCATTGAAGAAGTAAAAGCCGAACTCTCCGCTATCCGTGAAGAGATGGGTTATACTAAAGAGAAGATGAGTGCAGTTGAAGCAGAAAACAACGAACTCAAAACGGAATTGTCTGCCCAATCGGCTGCTAAACCTATTAAGCACAACCCCGAAGTTGCGCCCAAAGCGGAGGTCAAGTTTGCAACACGCAAACCCCAAACCGCTATGAACCGAGTTCTTTCAAAATTGAACAAATAACAAATCAAAATAAAAAATGGCTACGACCACTTCTATCACGACTACTTACGCTGGTGAATTTGCCAGTAAGTACATCGCTGCTGCTCTTTTGAGCGCAGACACTCTTGACAAGGGTCTTGTTGAGATTATGCCCAATGTTCACTACAAGCAAGTGATTCAAAAGGTTGGAACGGACGATATCGTTAAGGATGCTACTTGCGATTTCACTCCTACCTCTACCTTGACTCTCTCCGAGCGCGTATTGACCGTTGAAGAGTTCCAAGTGAACTTGCAACTTTGCCGTAAGGACTTCCTGTCTACTTGGCAAGGCGCACAAATGGGATACTCTGTCTATGACAACCTTCCCGCTGACTTCTCTGACTTCTTGATTGCACACGTTGCTGGTAAAGTTGCTCAAAAGATTGAAACCAACATTTGGCAAGGCGTTAACGCTACTGCTGGTGAGTTTGATGGCTTCCAAGCTTTGTTGGCTGCCGATGCTTCCGTTGTTGATGTTGTAGGTACTTCAGTTACTGCTGCCAATGTCATCACCGAGATGGGTAAGGTAGTTGATGCTATCCCTTCTGCTTTGTATGGTAAGGAGGACTTGACCATCTATGTTCCCCAAAATGTTGCAAAGGCTTATGTCCGCGCTTTGGGTGGATTCGGTGCAAGCGGTCTTGGTGCTGCGGGTATTGAGTCTAAAGGAACTATGTGGTATGGTGACCAACCCTTGTACTTTGACGGCATCCGTGTCGCTATGGTAAATGGTTTGGCTTCTAACAAAATGGTTGCTGCTCAATCTTCTAACTTGTTCTTCGGTTCGGGCTTGGCTTCTGACCGCAACGAGGTGAAGGTTCTTGATATGGCTGACTTGGACGGATCTGACAACATTCGTGTGGTAATGCGCTTTACTGCGGGTGTACAACACGGAGTTGGTTCTGACATCGTTTACTACGCCTAATTAACCGAAATTGACTAACCCAAAGGAGGGCTTGGGGAACACCCTCGCTCTCCTTTTTTTATTTTAAATAACTATGGCGTGTGATTTAAGTACGGGACGGACAGTCCCTTGTAAAGATGTAGTAGGCGGTATCAAAGCCGTATACTTCGCGAACTATGGCGATTTGGGTGCTATCACCTATGATGTCACTAACACCGATGCTATTGACTCTTTCGGTGGCACTCCAACGGCTTACGAGTACGATGTAAAGGGAAACTCTTCTTTTGAGCAGACCATTACCTCTTCTCGTGAGAACGGAACGACTTTCTTTGAGCAGACTTTGAACTTGACTTTCACCAAGTTGGACAAGGCTACGCACAAAGAATTGAAATTGATGGCTTATGGCCGTCCTCACGTCTTTGTAGAGGACTACAATGGCAATATCTTTGTGATGGGATTGCTTCACGGAGCTGAAGTCACGGGTGGAACGATTGTAACTGGAGCAGCAATGGGTGACTTGAGTGGTTACACCCTTACTTTGACTGCCCAAGAGCAAGTTCCCGCCAACTTCTTGGATGCTACTTTGGCATCTGCGGGAGTGATTGTCAGCGGTACGCAAATCAATCCTTAATAGTGTGTTGAACGGAGGGGGGCTTATGCCCCCTTCTAACACTTTCACAAGATGAACCAAAATATCCTAAACAAACTACATAAGTTCACCTCTGCTCAAGAGCCTATTAAGGTTGAGTTTGCTTTAGAATTGGGGGGCATTAAAAAAATGGCCTCTCAATTAAAGTCTGAAATCAAAGCCTATAACCAAAAATTTAGCACTATTGACGATTTAGTTCGTGAACTAAATAACGAAGCAGAAGCGTTAGATAAAAGAGCAGAGAATTTCTTTGCACAAGTAAAAGAACTTGAAATAGAAGGTCGTGCTAAATCAAAAGAATTAGGGATTGATTTTATAGATACTCCTATTGGTAAGGAATGGGATAGTATTGCCCGAAGCATTCTTTCGGGTGAATTAGAAACTATCAAGCAAGGATTGAAAATCAAATTCTAATAAGCATATTTACAATGAACAAAGAACAATCCGTATACAACAAACTGCATAAGTTCTCCGCTAATGAAGAACCAATGAAGGTGGAGTTAAATGCCTTGAGTGACATTAAGGGCTATCAATCAACAATCCAAACTGCTCGTGATAAGGCAAGTAATCAGTTGAACGCTGCTATTGATGCTATTTCTGCTGCTAAAAAGGTTGCGGACAAGGCAGTTGCTGATGCTCGTAAGGCTCAAGCAATGGCTAAAGAACTTGGTGTTGACGAGGGTCAATTTAATGGTTGGGAAAAACAATTTGTTTCAAACCGTGATACATTTGAATCTGCTATTTCAGCAATTCAGCGTATTCAAAACAATCTCTAATAAAATCACATTAGATGCAAGAGGCCACCTTCGGGTGGCTTTCTTTTTGGAATAAACTTTCACTTTGGAGTTATTTAGGTACGATGCACATATTACAAGTATCTGACTCCTCTCAATCTATTGTGATTGTCCCCCGCTCTTTTCCAAGTAGCGTGACTTTGCAGTTGATTGACGAGTCCAAGAACACAACGGCAACCCCATCAGTAAGCGTAGCCTCTGCGGATGGTTTTATGACCCTCACGGGGACTTTCTCCCTCGTCAATGGTAGATACTATGGCTTGAAGGTTTTGGATGGCTCTACGCTCATTTATAGAGATAGGGTCTTCGTAACTTCACAAACCGAATACGACAAGTTCACAGTCAACCAAAATGTGTACACGGAGGAGCAATCCTACGACAATGAATTTATATTGTTATGAGCAACATCCGATTTGTAAACCTATCCTCATACACCACCCCCGTTGTCAAGGAGCAACGAGGCAAGGAATGGGTTTCCTATGGCGATAGCAACGACT
>OBMK010003147.1_pt1 | contig 11718 bp, 18 predicted proteins | sample 1539081 | NCBI WGS metagenome assembly OBMK01 (sample SAMEA3355528, study PRJEB22509) | marine metagenome | biome: marine; feature: river plume; material: water | place: USA | collected 2010-08-07 | depth 0.5 m | reverse complement strand
CATCTTCTGGTGTGTTAATTTCTATTCCGCTAAAGTTTACCTTTTGCGCGCCAATTCGCCACCCATTTGTTAACCATCGTAGTTGTTCAAGTTGTTCAACAGTTTCTTCTTGTGTGACTTTTAAGTTAGGGTAAGCTGTTAAAGCGTGGCGATCATAACCGTACACACCTAAGTGCCATTCTCCGTAACCTGTAAGTCCTCTACCAAACCATAATGCTTGATTTGGATATCTTTGATGCTTAAGCAATTGATCTCCACCAAACTGCAGGGCACGTTGAGAGCCTAATACTCCATGTACCATCTTAACACTGTTAGGATCGTCTTGCATTTCTTTAGGCATGTCAGTATATACAGTGCTTACTGAATAATTATACGACAAACTCTCAGCACATTTTTCAATCATCTCCACTGTTACATCTGGCATATCGCCTTGGACATTAATAAACCGATCGTAGTTTCCTAAGTATTGAATAAAGTTTTCATCGGTTGCGGCAGCAGCGCACCGCTCTGTCCCATTTGCAAAGTCTTTAGTCTTCTCAATCCAGCTTTCACCCGGACCAAATAAATTGAAGATGCGCATATCATCTGTTAATACGTATGTGTCAAGCCCAGTCGATTTACAAATATCAAAAACACGTTTGATCATTGGCTTGCCATTCAGATCAACCAAAGGTTTCCCTGGGAAGCGCTTGCTATCGTACCTAGCCGGTATAAGAATAGCGGTCGATTTCATTTATCACCTCTTCAAAATCATCTAGTCTTAGCATATTAGGTCCATCGCTTGGTGCGTTATCTGGGTCAGGATGAACTTCTAAGAAAAAGTTGCTAACTCCCAAAGCAGCCGCAGCACGAGCAAGACCTGGAACGTAGTCACGATTACCACCAGACGAGTTGCCGAGGCCTCCAGGCTGCTGGCACGAGTGGGTCGCATCAAATACGATCGGTACATTATAGTTATCAAGCATGTACTGAAGGCCATTAAAATCGACCACAAGATTGTTATATCCAAAACTAGCTCCTCTTTCAGTTATCCATACTTCTTTAGCATCCTTGCATTTACTTAAGATTCCTGCGATATCCCAAGGAGCAAGGAATTGTCCCTTTTTAATATTGACAATACAGTCAGTCTTGCATGCCTCGTTAATTAAATCAGTTTGTCTAGATAAAAAAGCTGGTATTTGTAAGACATCTACCACTCTATGACAACCAGATATTTGACCTTCTGTATGTACATCAGTTAAGATCTTTAAGTTAATTATTTGTTTTTTCATACGCAAGAAATCGTTAATTGTTCGATTCTGGCCTACGCCTCTAAAGCCACTTGCGTGGCTTCTATTGGCTTTATCAAAACTTGCTTTAAAGTAATATTCCATATCGTACTTAGAACATACATCTGCGCAGTGATTAGCGATCTCTAAAGATTGCTCATACGATTCATGCTGGCAAGGTCCTGCAATTATTTTAATCATGCTCTCCACCACGTGCGCGACCAAGAGATGTAAAATATTCAGGTTTACGTTTAGCGGTTTCAAATGTAGCTACTGTTATTACGATAGCAGCTAGTAGCAACATATGCAAAACGGCACTTATACCAAAGGCTGTCCAGCTGCCAACAATAATACCAAATACAATACACCACATCCAAGCCAATATTTGCATAATCATATGCCGTGTAGCCAAGTCGTTAATATTTTTCAATGGATTTTTATCCATGCACATTACTGTATCCCAACAGTCTTTCACCCAATATTTCATATTATACATCCAACAATTCTTTGATTCGTTTTTGAGCAGCATTTAGTTGCCCTTGTAAAAACTTAATGTTTTCTTTTAGTATTTCTATCTCTTCATCCTTGGTCATTTTTTCTGGTCCTATTTAAAAAATCGCGATTAGGGTCTTGACCGTCAATCTTACCACGAGCGTATGCGACAGCAAACGAAGAATAGTTAATTAAATCTTTGAGTGAGTCTTCGACGCTTTCAAAGTTAGGTTCATAGTTAGGATCATTCTCCATAGCTTCGAGTACAGACCATAGACGAATAGTCTTTGTGTTAATCAATTCCATGATTGACATAACGCCACGTGGATAATAATCAGCTTGACGAATACGTGAGTTTTCGTTCTGATAATCGTTAGATTTTCTTGCTTGAATTTCTGCACATTCTTGCAGGACTTTTAGTGATTCTTTCATATTTACTCCGAATATACAATAGGTTTTAAGTGTTGTACAAATAGACCTTCAACTGCTAACAAATCGTGTTTAGTAGTTATATTTAAATCTTCTGCTGTAATATATTTTATCATAAAATCTTCATCTTGTAAATCATTTTTTACAAACTTATTTCCTGATCGCTCACCTGACCAGGTTGGATCGTTCATAGACATTTTATGGCGACCAATTCTTCTTAAAATACAATTAATAGTTTCTCCGATATATGCCAATCTTCCATCTTCTAAATATATAAAATAAATACCCCGTGTTTTTTTATCGATTGGATAGCGAACGTATTTTTGAAATCTATTAACTTTATGATTTAAAGTTTTTTGTTTGCTGATATTAGCTTCAACAAATAATTTTGATACTTCTTTTATATGCATGGTGTCCTCCATTTGAGACCACTATATCACATTTCATTTCGTTTGTACACAGTTATTTTGCCAATCAGCTAAAATTTTACTTGATGAGTTTGTTTTATTTCCGCCAACTCCAAATGCAAATTCAACATCAGGATGTTTTTCGTATTTTATATATTCTGGCGTATTTGTATTATTTCGATCACCACCGTTAGCAAATACCACTGTATCCCAAGTATCAGATAATATTGTTTCTATGGCATCGCACGCCGATCCATCTTCGTCATTAAAGCTTATAACATAATCAACCGGTTTTAAATTCTCAACAATAAGCTTACGTTCTTCAATTGAAAGAAAGTTTTTTCCTTTTTTTCGAATTAGCCATTCGTCAGAATTTAAACCAACTATTAATTTATATCCTAATTTTTTGGCATCATTTAAATAATATATATGCCCTGAATGGATAGGATCAAATCCTCCGGTAACTAAAACGATTTTAGATGTTTTTGTAGACATATTCTAATGCTCTATCTGCTTCAACGTCCATAGGACGATTTTCATACCAGTTGCCAGTTCCCATATCAAATTCTCGACACAGATTAGTTATCTCATGTGACGTAATCGGATACTGTCGTTCGACTGCTCTTGCAGCAACCGCAACCATTATCTGGTACATTTTATGATACCAACCCGTATTAGATATAATCTGATATTCACTAGCCAATTTTTTTGGCCAGAAAGGGCAGTCACGATAACTTGTCCATACTATATTTGTGTTATCTAGTTTTGATTTTTTGTGTTCAAGAACTTGTTTTTGTAAAGCTTCAGGGAGTCTGTCGATAAAGTTTTTGCTTGATTTTTGTGCGTACTCATATTTTGCCATGAGTTTGGCTGGATCAACATACTCGCCATTATCATTAGAGAAGATGAAGTTATAAGCGTTATCGTAAGTTGCAGGAATATAATACATACGAGATAAATCTTTAGTCTGTTTATCTGCCATGTTACCAAGCTCTGAGTTGAGCGCATACCAGAAGTGCTTGATCTTATCTTGCTCAACCGGAGTTTGAAGCGGGAAAACCACACGAAACTTTGGAAATTCATGAGTGCTACTAGCGGTACTATAACACACATATGTGTAATTACCAAAGCGCTCATTAAGTTCATCTTCTAGTTTACCCTTAAAAACGTGATCGTCAACATCAATAGCAGCCCAACCTGCCCAAGCATCCACATTCTTGTTGGCCCTAGTTGTATCAGAAACGTATACAGCTGGCGATATAAGTTGTGCATCTTTCTTTCCCCTTAAAGGTTGTTTAGACAGTTTGTAGAAAAGCTCCGAGAACTGTTGCCAATTCTCGAAGTCCATCCTACGATGTGTTTTATTATCAAATACGCTCTTAAAGAGCGTTAGCGAAATTGCCATGGTTACCCTCATGATCAGGACCCTGCCAGTCAGCAGGTTTAATTAAGTCTGGTAAACCAAATGGATTAGGTCGACCAGGTTTTATGCCAGGCTCTTTTGACATATTTGCTTCATAGATAGCATCCCATGCTTTATTAGCATCAACACCAAATACATCAAGCGTGCCAATAGCAAATACGCACATATCAATTAGCCCATCAACAATCTCTTCTGGATCTTTATTGTCAAATGCATCTAATGTTTCGCCTAGTTCTTCTTGGCACATTGATAAACGAAACTTAAGATACGTAGCCATTAAATCTTTATTATCTTTATTTTTATCGAACCATTCTTTGACGCCAAACTTATTATGCATCATATAAATGTCATTAGCCCAATCACTCATTAGTATATTTTCCTCACTTGATAATTAAATTGATCAGTAGTTTTAATGTTAATCTTATGACCTTTCATGTCTCTACCTTTAAGAGATGTTTGGTCAATCTTACTTAGTTCCGATAACTCAAAGAATTGTGTCTTTTTAGTACCGTCATTCTCGTTGTACCATATGGTAACTTCATATTTGTCATATAAAAGTCGTTTTAGCCAGCTCGTCATATAAAGAAATCCTCCAGCGTGTTTGTGTTATCATAATTAATAAACCAACCAGTCGGATCTAGAATCGGTTTGAGCGGGTCGCTAAACGTTTTAGAAAACTGTAAGTCGTAATCCACAAATTTTTCTAGTCCGAATTCTTTTGGCAAATAATCAGGAAAAGCAATTACGTTCTCATGAATCGGATTAGGAGTTCGAAGATAGCAGAACTTTACCTTTTCGCCATTTTGAATCTTGGCATATTTCTTATGTAAGTTATATTTATCGATAAGACCATTATACAACAAACTGCCACGGATGTGAATAGGCGTTCCCTTTTTATATGCGATTCTTTCACCTTTTTTTGTTGCCCACTTAGTTACTTCACGTGCACCCCGAGGGAAAGATATTTTCTCTGGCGGTAAAGATCTAAACTCATTATAGAAGTCGGTAATAAATTGCTGAGTGTCTTTTTCATTACCACTAATGATAATTTTAAATGCCTTTTTAAACTTATCGCGTACAACCTCAGGAGTTGAAGATTTAATAGCTTCAATGCCCATAATCTTAAGTTTAGGTTCAGCATACTGAACACCTTCAGAATTGTGGACGTTTAGAATATAACGCTTCTTTGCAGTCCATATACCACGATCAGCAATAACCTCTCTGCCCATTTCCATACGTGGTTTATAGGCATTCATCTGATCGAATAGCTTATCGTACGACTTACTTAACACAGACTCAAAGTGCTCTGAACAAATTTTGTCAAGAAACTTAACCGGATCTTTAGGTTTAAATTGCTCTACCAAAGCGCCCATGTTAATATAGAGAGAATCAGTATCAATCGCAATAACGTAGTCCACGTCTCTAGTTTTGAGAACATTGTTCATCTCCTTGTTAATGGCTCTTTCGGCCCATATAACTGATAACTGGCCTGATAGGGTAATACCTTCGGCCATCCGCATATCAAAGTATCTAAAGTATTTATTACCGAGCGCGCCATAGAGAGAATTTAGTAGAATCTTAATAGCCATTTGGCGATTGTTATATCGATTGATTTCTCGCTCTAGCTCAACAGTTTTGTTTTTCTGATACTCTTGCTCAATACTAAGCATTTCTTTTTTAATTTGCGTACGTTCAGCATAATATGCTTCAATAATCTTAGGAAGAATGCCTTGAAATTCTTTATGATAAGTTGAGCCGTTGGCTGCCACCGAATGTTGGGATGAAACCTTATTGTCTAGCTCAAGATAATAATCAACACCAGACCGCTCTGTTTGACCTATAAGAGTCTCTGGTGACATATTATATTGTACAATCAGGTTTGGATACAGAGAATTAAGATCAAAGGATACAACCCAGTCATGTAGACCAACTTGAGGTTCTTTCACATAGCCGCCAGGATATGGGTTTTTAATCTTTTCATTGTTGGGCGGTATGGCAATCTTTTTCTTGTTAAGCTCGCGATAGATAATAGAATCCCATATGGCAGTAGTGCCAAAGGTATCGGCGAGATTAACACCACCACGATAAGCCATAGTCTGTGCCAGCTGAATAAGACCCATCTTCTCTTCGATGCGATTAACCAGCTGAACGTCTTTGATGTTATAGTCTATAAACTTTTGATGATCTTCTTTATACAAGGTATATAGATTGCCATGTTCTTCGTAAGATAACTTCTTTTCACCGAGAACAACGTGAGCAATGTGATCAAGCTTGTATGATTCTTGTGCGCCATATGAATAACCAAATTTCTTAAATAGTTCGAGATAGTCGGCTTGTTGTATGCCAACAATCTCATAGCCATATTGCATACGGCCTGTGATTTCTGTATTACGTTCATTCACCATATTCCATGGCGATAATCTTTTTACGGCTTCAATAGTTCCAATACGTGCGATACGATTAATAAGGTAAGGAATATCGAAAAAGCGACTGTTCCAACCAGTGACGATGTCCGGCCTGTTAGCGCACCAAAACTTATGGAAGCTAGCCAATAAAGCCTCTTCAGTATCGAATTTGCGATATTGAATAAGATCACCATGCATTTCAATACTACATTTTTCATAATCATAATCTCCTAAACCCCAAACGTGATAGATTGATGACTGACTAGATTTTAGAGCGATAGAAATAATTGGTTGAATTGCTTCTTCTGGTTTTGGAAAGCCATCATCGGACATAACCTCAATATCAAAATTGACGATATTAACTTGGTTAGGCCGAAACTTAATTTCATCAGGATACATATCTGTGATGCATTGCTGAATATAATTAGTGTTGCCATAGATTTTCATTCCATCAACATCTTTGTATTGATCGATAAAATTCTTGGCATCTCTCATTGTAGGAAAACCTAAGGGCTCTACCGGAGCCCCATCAAGAGAAACCCATTCCGTATTTTTATTTTTACTTGGAATGAAAAGGGTGGGCGCAAACTTTATTTTCTTTTCGACACGTACGCCATTGTCGTTATAGCCACAATATAGGATCTGAGACCCATAGCGATTGACTGATGTATAAAATGACAAATTAAACCTCCAACGAATAAGTATATTCTATCATACTTTGCGAGGAATGTAAACAAAAAAAGGCGCCGAAGCGCCAATTTGTTTTTTTATTCGCGTAATCGTAAGATTATTTCTTTTCGGAAACAAACTCATATAGCTTTTCAGCTTGTGCTTTGATTTCTTCCGGAGTAATTGCTTTGGGAATATATTTTTCATATGCTTCCCTCATCTGATCAGCATTTTCCTTATGCATGTCCATCATCTGGTGTGCTAGGTTAATCTGATTTTCATATGCTTTGTCAAGCATATCTTTTGCCATGTTCAATACGTCATAGCGGATTTGGAATGGATTTGACATGTGTGTGTCTCCTGTGTGTGTTTGTGTTTAACTAAAATGTCTTTCTAACATTTCAATTCTGTCTGTAGCCATAGCCATCTTGTCTAGTTCTTCTTGAATTGCTTCGACAATATCGCTATGTTCACCAATGCCTACACTATGATTCATGTAGACCATAATATTTGTTTTTGCACGTTCTAGTTCACCTTCGGCGTGCATACGTGCTGCTTTTACAAGTTGTTCTTTCATAATATCTCCTAGGGTTAAAGAGGGCCATTACAGCCCTCTATAAGTTAGTTACGCAATTTGGCAATTTCCATCATACAGGCTTTGCTCTCCTCGTGGTATCCCAATCTGGCTAGCTCTGCCGCCGCCTTGGAATATCCCACAACTTGGATCGTACGATCTAGTGAAGACCACAAGCCCGATAAGGGCGAGAATATAGTAGACATTACTGCTGTTGTCATTAAACCCATCCTTGCAAATTTTGATTTACTTTGACGAGTTCAATAGACGATTTATACCTAGCGATCTCATAGATCTCGCCGCGGCTAATGCCAATGTCTGCCAAGTCATAATCAGATAGATTGCTTAGAGCTTTTTCAGTTTCACGAATTGCTTTACGTTCAATTCGATTATTGTAAATGCTTTTTAGCGCTTCAATAATTAGTTCAACTGCCCTCGTTGAGTAGCTGTGTGCTGTTAGTATTGCTTGTGTCATGTTCGACCTCGTTAAATTTTCCAATATTAATTTTACGAGGACGCATTTCTTCTGGAATAACATATTGCAATTCGATTGCCAAGATGCCATCCTGAATATCTGCTCCGTTTACGTTTACGTGTTCAGACAGCCTAAAAGTTCTTTTAAATTTCTTCGTAGATATACCACGATGAATAAAGTTTCTACCTTTAGAAACGTGTTCCCCTGTAACAGTCAAAGTTCTGTCTTTAACTTCTACAGAGATCTCATCTCTTGTAAACCCGGCAATAGCTAATTCAATCAGATAATCTGTTTCATTAGCTTTAATAATGTTGTGGGGTGGATAATGATCATTCGAATGTTTAGCTGTAAATTCTAGCTCATTGAATAAATGATCGAAGCCCACGAAAGATGAACGTGGGAAAAGTTGGTGTGCGCCTGTCATTGTTATCTCCTTAGATCAAGCAAGATTATTTGGGTCAGAATATTCTGCACCCGTATTATTTATATAGTGGTTGCTATGTCAAATGTACATAGCCGCTATTCATTTTTTACGTCTTTTTCCAAATCCAAGACGGTGCATGACTGCCATGCGGTCTTCATAGGACATTTTAGACCAAGATGATATCTCGTCTATAGTCCTATTACATCCTTTACAAACGCGGGTATCTCTGTCTATATGACATACGCCTATGCAAGGAGTTATGTATAAATTATCTTGTGTTTCCATATGGAATTGCCCCGGGTCTTTCTCTCCATGGATCCACTATGATAGATCCTTCAGGGAATTTATAATCAGTATTTGGAGAGCCAAATGTAGTTTTATGTGAATGTGCTAGTAAAAATACAGATGGTTTACTAAAATCATCGAACGTACAATCACAGAATTGAGAAACTAGAATAGATGGAGATCCATCTTCGTATGGCACGTCAGGCTTAAAACCTCTGCCAATAATTACAATAGGAAGATTGTGCTCAGCTGATAATTTTTTAAGATATTTTGCCATGTTAGCAGCTTGTTTTTCTCTAGCTACTATGATAGTATCAAACATGTCATATCCCAGATCTAATTCTTGAGCTAGCCAACGCAAGGCAATATTATCACGAGGATGACAGCTACCTCCGTCGCCCATACCGGCTTTCATATATTTAGGTGACATAATACGTAGTGTAGATTGTGCTAAGGCATCTGTAACAACATCTACATTCATATTGCCTAATTTCATAGCAACATCTTGTACCATATTAGCAAGAGTAATTTTAGTCGTTATAAATGTATTATAGAATATTTTAATAGATTCACATTCTTCATATGTGCCACGAATGTATCTATCACAGTCGCAAATACTTTTATAGAAATTTTCTAAAATCTCCATTGCAGATTCATCACCGCCCATCATAATCATTTCAGGATTAACAAAGTCTTCTTTGACTGTTCCCATTGCAATTAGGTAAGGGTTATATACAAACTTTGCATTTTGAATACGAGGTTCAAATTCCCTAGTAGTTGTTCCTGGTAATACTGTAGAAATTAATACAACAATCTGATCTTTATTAACTAAAGGATTGATTGCTTCAAGTGTTTCATTGACAATAGAGTAATCAAAATCTTTTGGTTCTAGATCTGAACAAACATATTTTCCGTCATACAACGGATCATGAGGAGTTGGGACAGCTATAAAAATTATATCTTTATCTAAAACCGCGGCCGATATTGATCCCCTTCCATCGATATCATAACCAGTAACATCGTGTCGCGTGGCCATGACTTCGCTGACTGGATTTCCTAGTTTACCTAATCCAATAAATCCGATTTTCATTATGTACCTGTTATTTCTAAGCTATGTAATTTATCATGAATTTGATAATAGTAATTATATTTTTTATTAAAGCATGTTTGAACGGTGCTTCTTGTAAAGGGTAAACTTAGATTGACAATAATACCCTTTCTTGCGCTATCTACTTCTACGCTATCATAAGTACTTTGTATGCATCTATCGATATGTTGTCCGCAGAAAAAAATATTTGGCTTATGCTCGTGCATTGAATCCTGATCATGAATCCAGTATGCAGAATCGACTTTAGGCCAGTCATGGTCCGTTAATGATTCTATATAGCCATTATGTGTGTTATGCGATACTATATGATAGCCATTGTTAGCCAAAACGTTTAGACTGAAATTAAGATAATTATAAAAATATGTTCCTGACTTTAATATCTCATAAACACCACTCGTATCGTTAGATTTAGAAGTATTTTCTTTCCAGTGAGACTCGCTCCACATATCAACCACGACAATATAACCTTTAGGCCAGGGTGAAGACATTATATAAATGTTCCTTGTATTTAGAAGTTCTAGAATTTTTCATGTACAAATAATAATTGTACTCTATCTTTTCAGTTAACGAAGGTTGACTAAATATTGATATTGGTTCTTTTTTAATTCGTTTGACATTGTCAGCAATATGCTGAGCTCTCTTGTATATAGAGTATCTGCCGTCATCTGCAGTTATTTGTTTTTCTTCAAAAGAGTAATCAAATAACTCGTCGTATAATTCAAAGCCGTGTTTACTTGCAAATATTTGATTATCTTTAGAGCCGCCGAATATAATAAACGGAAGCTTAGCTATTATATGTTTAAAAGTTTTTTCTGTATAAAATCCGTTAGACGCTACAGTCTCATTAACTACAGAGAAATAGCAATTTAACATTTCTTGAGGTATTCTTCTTTCATCTATAATATTCAAAGGATTTTTAGAATCAAAATAAGAATATCCAAATTGTAATTCCCATGGATCGTGTTTTAAAATTTGTTGCTGATTATTTTTTGCATAATTAATAAATGGCAAATAATCAGAATCTTTTATATTTAAATCACAATCTTTAAGCCAATTTAGTTTGTTAAGATCACTTTTATTAATTTTTGTAACTATAGAATTCTCTTCTATCAAATCATTGTGCGCGAATGTCGAATACAATATACTAGATTTGTTTTTTGTAATATCACCTATGAATAAATTATAAAGATATTCTTTATCATGCAATCTAGGATAGTAAGTATTTTGTCTAGTTCTATGATTCCATTCATCATGCTGATGACGCATACTAAAGAAAAAACTATTAATGTCAACAAAAATAGGATTGTCTGTAATAGTATTTGTTAATATTTTTATATCGTTATCAAGAAAAAACTTTTCATATTGTGTTGTTAATTGACTAAGCGTTTCATCACCAAATTCCCAACTGTCGTCTAGAAACACTTTAATATTATTATCTAGACACCATTTTATTTCACTCATTTGAGTATTAGGAAATATAGTATTATGTTGTATACTATGGTTGTAGTAAATTATTGCAATATTTTGCTCATTATGATTTACATCTAAAAAGAAAGGTTTGTGGGTAAACATAGTCTCCCACAAACCTGCCAACTTTACGTCCTGAAGCCATGAATTGCCTCCATGAATACCATAATCTAAATATACGTTAATCATTATCACTTATTACCAATATTATATTTAGGACAAAGTTCCCATTGATCCTTCTCTTTAAATGGAATAATCTTTATCTGTCTTAACGGGGCTAGTAGTTTAGCTT